>ERZ791577.466-NODE-466-length-25324-cov-5.130832_pt1 | contig 25324 bp, 20 predicted proteins | sample MGYA00509969_ERZ791577 | MGnify/ENA primary metagenome ERZ791577 (study PRJEB30046, sample SAMN00791917) | human gut metagenome | study: EMG produced TPA metagenomics assembly of the A metagenome-wide association study of gut microbiota in type 2... | reverse complement strand
GTCGCTACCTTTTTGACCTCTGTGTCATCTTATGAGGGCGGTTGCGGATTTGAGGGTAATTTGAAAAAGTAGGGATAACATCTTAAATTCTATTATGACAAAGTTGTAAACAAAGAAATTAGATTTTATTTGCTTATTCCGTTATATAGAAGAGCTGTCCCTTGTGAAATAGGGAGGTATCGCATTTAACCATAGAAAGATAAGTCGTTCAATTTGTAACCTCCGTACTTATGAGTTGTGTCCTGCCTTGAAACCAACGGTTTCAAGGTGCGAAACTGTTGGTTCTGCGGTTTGAAACTTTAGTTTCATACGCTTGAAACTCTAGTTCCAATTGCTTGAAACCATTGGTTTCTTACTGATGGAACTATAGTTTCTCTTAGCTGGAACTTTAGTTTCACGCAGAGAAAACTATTACCCCCCTAATTTGTGACAGATGACAGCAACTTACCAAATATATTCTTCTGTGTAGCGTTGGTAAGTTGGTTCTTCTTTTATCCCTTTATTACGGAATATTTGTTTTATATAAGCTTGGTCTTTAGGCATAAGTCCCCGTTCTCCACGGTAGAACCGGTAGTATCCTGTTTTCCCATAGTGTCCCACCAGTTGCATTCTGATACTGACCGCATCCTCATAAGGAATTCTGTCAAGCAATCGTTTTAGTCCCCATGCCACATGAACTTTGACAGCGGTCTTGAAACATTCGCATTGGTTTCCGTCTGCAGGATAACGTGCCGGATTGACGATAGAGATATAAAGGTAATCAGTTATTTCATTTTTGGCAGCTATGTAGCGCAGGCATTTCAAGGCTTGTGGACATTGGTCGTTGAAACAACGGGAGAAATTGTAGGGGACAGACAGACTGTCGGGTTCTTCTTTCATTTTGTAGGGTTTATTTTATTTGCGGGATTATTTTGAATATGTACATCTATATTCTCTACAAAAGTAGGACTTTATTTTGATAATGGAAAGTGTTTGGATTGTTTTATTTGTACATAATGTCATTTTAAGATATAAATATTATTGGTGGTGACCATAAGTATTCACTGTAATGTGGTTAGTCAATTTAAATTATAAAAAACATAGGTGTTTACTACATTGCGGAACAACTATTTTGTATCTTTGTAGCTAGGAGATTTTAATTGCATTATTGAACTCTCATACATTGGATTGGGTGAATGCCTCAACGTTAGTTTGGCTATAAGGAGAAGAATATTGGCGCAATTGAAGGACTTGAAGTTGATTGAAAGAATGGGAATTGATGAAAAACAGGACATTGTAAAGTAAGCAGTAAAGGTAAAAGTCTTAAAAACAGACTGAAATGATGAAACTAAAATTTAAATAAAATGCATAAGGTTTGGTTATATGCTCCGGGAGAGAATGCGTCTAAATGGGATGTGTGTCTATCTCAAAACATAATGTGTATTGGTTGGGATGAAATGGGCAATCTTTTGGAATATGCTTCAAAGAAAGAAATGGCAGCTAGGTTGCAGGAAATATATGATAAGCCGGAGGCCTCGTTTAAAAATGACAGCCTGGCATTATGGGAGTTCGCTCATGAGATGCAGGCCGGTGATATTGTTATAGTCAAGAAAGGGCAGAATCAAATAATAGGGCGTGGGATTGTGGAAGGTGATTATGCCTTTGATGAGTCTTTTCCTGATTTTAAGAATGTTCGTAAAATGCAATGGACGAATGCCGGAGAATGGGAGAATATAGGTAAGAATGTCCAAAAGACCTTGACCGATATAACCAAGTATCCGGATTATGTGGAATCTTTGGAGAAACTATTTGAGGATAAATCTCAAAAGCAATATTGGTGGCTTGTGGCTAGTCCTAAGATATGGAGCTTTTCGAAAGCTCCGGTTGGTAAAATACAAGACTATACTCTTTATAATGATAGTGGAAATCAGCGAAGGATATTTCAAAATTTTATTGATGCAAGAGAAGGCGATATTGTTATAGGCTATGAAGCTACTCCTGTGAAGCAGGTGGTAGCTATAGCGGAAATAGTCAAAGCTGCTGATGGACAAAAAATATATTTCAAGAAGACCGAAAGTTTGCTGAACCCGATTGATTATTCGGTTATAAAGGATATACCGGAATTGAGCGGTATGGAATTCCTGAAGAATAAGAATGGGTCGTTCTTCAAATTAACAAAAGATGAGTATAACGTATTGGCGGATTTGATCCGTGATGAAAACCCTATAACAGTCAACAAACGTAATCCTCCATATTCCGGGAATAATTTCCTGGATGATGTTTTTATAAAATCAGAGGAATATACCAAGTTGAGAAGTCTGTTGCTGGCAAAGAAAAATATCATATTACAGGGTGCTCCGGGTGTCGGTAAAACGTATTCGGCAAAACGCCTGGCTTATTCTATTATAGGAGAAGAAGATAGAACTAAAGTAGAGTTTATCCAGTTTCATCAGAATTATTCTTACGAAGATTTTGTGATGGGATATAAGCCGAAAGAAGATGGCGGTTTTGAATTAAGACGAGGTGTATTCTATAATTTCTGCCGGAAAGCCCAAAGTGATCCGGATAAGAAGTATTTCTTTATTATTGATGAAATTAATAGAGGAAATATGAGCAAGATTTTTGGCGAGTTGCTGATGCTCATCGAAAATGATTATCGGGGAGAAAAGCATAAAATCCGTCTTGCATATAACGATGAGTATTTTTCTGTCCCGGAGAATCTTTATATTATAGGTATGATGAATACGGCCGACCGTAGCCTGGCTATGATTGATTACGCTTTACGCCGTCGGTTCAGTTTCTTTGATATGACACCGGGATTTGATTCGGTTGGTTTCAAAAAGTATCAGGAGAATCTTGATTGTGAAGTCTTTAATAAAGTGATTGATGCCGTCAAAGCCCTGAATATTGAGATTGCTAAGGATGATTCGCTCGGAAAAGGCTTTTGTATCGGTCATAGTTATTTCTGTAACCGGGAATCTATTGATAATATGTGGCTTGAGAATGTGATTGAATATGATATTGCCCCTATGTTACGAGAATATTGGTTTGACAATGATAAGAAATTCAAAGAAGAAACGGACAAGTTATTGAGCCTGATAAAATGACAATAGACAAAGGTATATTCATTCGCAATATCTACTATATGCTGACTTATGCTTTTCAGGAGCTTAAGCAGAACAACTATGAAGAAATAGCCGGTGAAGAATTTGAAGAGATTCATGATTTGTTTGCTGAAATTCTGCTTCGTGGCATTTCGTTTCAATTAAAACAGGGGTTGCATAAAGAATATATTTCCTGTCATGGTTCATTGTCCACATTGAAAGGGAAGCTTGATATATGTGGTACGGTCAATAATCTAATGCGGAAACAACAGAAAATTGATTGTGAGTACGATGAATTATCGGAGAACAACAAGTTTAATCAGATATTAAAAACAACTGTTCAATTCTTGCTGAAACATCCGAAAGTCAAATCGGACAGGAAGGCTGCGTTGAAGCGCCTTATGCTCTTCTTTAGTGACGTGGAGGCCGTTGATATCCTGACGATAGACTGGACTACTATGCGCTTTGATAGAAATTGCAAGACTTACCGGATGCTTCTGTATGTTTGCTATTTTATTCTCGACGGGATGTTGATGACTACGGAAAGAGGTGCTTATAAAATGAAGGAATTTTCCGATGAACATATGTGCAGACTTTACGAGAAGTTTGTTCTGGAGTATTATCGGAAACATTATCCGGAATTAAAAGCAAAGGCAACTCAAATAGACTGGAATATTGACAAAGAACAGTCGACTTCCAGTATTCTTCCTATCATGCGGACGGATATTATGCTGACATTTAAAGAACGAACACTGATTATTGATACCAAGTATTATAGTAGGTCAATGCAGTCCCAATTTGACAAAAGGACTATCCATTCTAATAACCTATATCAGATTCATTCTTATGTAATGAATTACGATACTAATCATACGGGGAAGGTGGATGGGATGTTATTGTATGCCAAGACAGAAGAAGATATAACGCCTGATGGACAGACGACATTTAGGGACGGAAACGTCATATATTACAGGACACTTGACTTGAATCAGAATTTTGAGAATATCAAGAAACAGTTGGATGGATTTATAGGGCAAGGTTGAACAATAATAGACTTATGAGAATAGAGAATTTGGTTATTAATTGTACTGCAAGATATCCTCGGACTTGTAGGAGAACACCTTTTGAAGTGGTAGTATACGAACTAAACTATTCTTCGGAAGACAAGGATCTTATGGATTTGCTTAGAACAAAGGCGGAAGAGCTTGCACGGCAAGTAAATCCTGGTGCTGCAAACAATTCTATGCATGAAAGATCTCCTGAACGTATTTTGGCTGATTGTATAGCAGGAGTTGTATCGGAATATTTTTGGAAACTTTATTTGAATTCCGAAGAGAATGTCGTATCAGAAACCGAATTTGATGATGCGTCAAGGCAAATAGATCTTAAAGTAATATCTAACAATAAGAAAATAGAAGTAAGATCCTCATTTCCGAGAAATGGAATAGAATTTGCGATATGTCATCCGTCTTATGAATTCGATGTGATTGGTCCATATAGTAACAATTACAAACCTGGAGAAATACAAAAAGATTACTATGTTAGAACTTTGTTTCATTTGTATAATCCGACAGATATTATTTCTATGATAAGTGCAGATAGTTTCAAAGTTTATTTGACTGGTGGAGCAACATGGGATATGATGATTGATAATGATTATTCTAAAAATAAAACTCTTTTGCCTGACTTTGGTTTGGGGGTTATACAGAAAGCATCTTATAGAGTCGTACCTTTTAGTAAATCTAAAGATACACGAGAGATAAAGCGTGTTATAATAGAAGATCAACAAGTCAAAAACTAATGATAAGAAGAAGACTCTTTTATATGAAAGTTTTATGAGAGTGTCCGGATTGACTTTCATTTGATAAATATGGATCTGATGAAATCATTATCTTTGCACCGGAATGGGGCTGTTAATTAATGAAGAGGATATTATGCTTACATATACATATATTGAACACGGAAAATTTGAGTTACGGGAGAAGCCGGAACCGGAAATAGTAAATTCACGGGAGGCAATTGTACGGGTGACTCTTGGCAGTATTTGTACCAGTGACCTTCATATCAAGCACGGTAGTGTGCCGCGTGCCGTACCCGGAATAACCGTCGGGCACGAGATGGTAGGTGTTGTGGAAAAGGTGGGGGCTGATGTCACCTCGGTCAAGCCGGGGGATAGAGTAACAGTGAATGTTGAAACATTTTGCGGAGAGTGTTTTTTCTGCAGACGGGGGTATGTTAACAACTGTACTGACCCGAACGGGGGATGGGCTTTAGGTTGCCGCATTGACGGTGGTCAGGCAGAATATGTCAGAGTTCCTTATGCTGACCAGGGACTGAACCGTATTCCTGATACAGTCAGCGACGAACAGGCTTTGTTTGTGGGTGATGTGCTTGCGACAGGTTTTTGGGCAACCCGTATTTCAGAGATTTCCGAGGATGATACTGTGCTTATTATTGGCGCCGGTCCTACCGGAATCTGTACTTTGTTGTGTGTGATGTTGAAGAAACCGAGGCGTATCATTGTCTGCGAAAAGTCTCCTGAAAGAATCCGTTTTGTGCGTGAACATTATCCTGACGTGCTGGTGGTGGAACCTGAAAACTGCAAGGAATTTGTGATTCAAAACAGTGAACATGGTGGTGCTGACGTTGTTTTAGAAGTAGCCGGCAGTAAGGATACTTTTCGTCTGGCATGGGAATGTGCCCGTCCTAATGCTGTTGTCACTATCGTAGCTCTTTATGACGAGCCTCAAATTCTTCCTTTGCCTGATATGTATGGCAAGAACTTGATTTTTAAAACAGGTGGAGTGGACGGATGTGACTGTGCCGAGATTCTTAATCTGATTGAGGAAGGCAAAATAGATACTACTCCTCTTATTACACATAGATTTCCGTTGAACGAGATTGAGGAAGCTTATCGTATATTTGAAAATAAATTGGACGGAGTCATTAAGGTAGCCATTTATCAATGATCAGTTATGTGAAAGAAGCGATTGTATGTTTAATTGAAAGTTATAAGCAGTAGTATGCCTGTTATTGAAATATCATCTTTATCTCATCCCGGAGTTGAGGTGTTCAGTACTCTTACTGAAACTCAGTTACGTAACCGTACCGAACCCGGCAAAGGGATTTTTATAGTAGAAAGTCCGAAGGTTATCACGAGAGCTTTGGACTCCGGTTATGAACCTTTAGCTATTTTATGCGAGTACAAACATATTGTCGGTGATGCTGCTGAAATCATTGAACGTTGCGAAAATGTGCCTGTTTATACTGGCAGTAGAGAATTACTTGCTACGTTGACAGGTTATGTCCTGACACGTGGAGTTCTCTGCGCCATGCGTCGCCCCGAGCCGCGCAGCATGGAAGAAGTATGTCGGGAAGCCCGGCGCATTGTAGTCATTGACAGTGTGGTTGATGCAACTAACATTGGTGCTATTTTCCGTTCGGCCGCCGCTCTTGGAATTGATGCCGTATTACTGACTCGCAACTCTTGCGATCCGTTGAACCGCCGTGTGGTCAGGGTATCAATGGGAGCAGTTTTCTTTGTGCCATGGGCTTGGATGAACGGTTCCCTCAGTGACTTGGGTAAATTAGGCTTTCGTACGGCTGCTATGGCGCTCACAGATGATTCTATTCCTATTGATAATCCTGCCTTAGTGAATGAATCCAAATTGGCTATCGTCATGGGTAACGAAGGGGAGGGACTTTCACATGAAACGATCACTGAGGCTGATTACGTAGTCCGTATCCCTATGGTGCATGGTGTTGATTCGCTTAATGTAGCTGCTGCGGCGGCTGTTGCCTTCTGGCAACTTCGTGTTCCGCAATCCTGAGACTAGTATGCTACAATACTGTCTCCTAAGTATTTGCGGGTAACACAATTTGCCACTAATTACAATAGAATAGCAAGTTCATTTGCTATTCTCCACTAATGGTAGCCACCATTCGTCGATTACCACCATAATCCCGAAATTCACAGAGATAGATACCTTGCCAAGTTCCGAGGTTTAGCTTTCCATTTGTTATAGGTATTGTGACCGACGTTCCTATGATTGAGCTTTTTGCATGAGCCGGCATATCGTCATTTCCTTCTAAAGTGTGTTGATAGTACGGTTCACGTTCTTTCACTAAGTGGTTGAAAATGCTTTCCATATCCATACGAACATCAGGATCTGCATTTTCGTTAATACTTAGCCCGGCGGAAGTGTGTTTGATAAATAAATGCAGTAATCCAACTTCGGGTAATGGCGGCAGATTACGTAATATTTCTCCGGTTATAAGATGAAAGCCACGTCTGCGTGACTGTAAATCAAATTCTACTTGTTTCCACATATTAATTAATCAAAGTACAATTAGTGCTAAATATGATTCTACTTGCCGATGCAGCATATTAGACCAATTGACTACCAATAGTTTGAGACTTAAATGGTAGGAAAGTCTGATTTTGCCCCTTTTTCTGCGCTGAACTTTTGCAAAGATAATGCGTTTTTCCGGTACAAAGAAAACAAATGAAAAGACTTTGATAAAAAAGGTGGTTTTTGGTACAAATTTGCAGGTCTTGCTATGAGATTTTCGGGAGATTTTGCATAGAATTTCATCTGGTGTTATGCCTATGTCTATATTGCTGGTTGCTCCTCCAAGATTGAATACGGAGTGACTGATATTGATTGCTGGCGAAAAGAAAAAATACCCGGTAGGCTAATTTTTTTCTCTCCCTCTGTTTGACTTAACTTTATTGCCCGTGTATATAATAACGGTCATTAAAGTCAAGTTGAGTATCTTTTTCTTTTGGCAAGCCAATAATTATGCGCATTCGTTGGCTATTTCAAAACATATTACTACTTTTGTATTGTAAATATCAATATAGTGAATATAATGGCGATATATTGTATTTAATTATCAGTATAGTGATATATAAATATGAAAGATTTGTTTGAATACTCCACTCCCGAACTGGTACGCATGTTGGGTACTCGTTTTAAGGAATATAGAATGCGATGCAGTCTGACACAAAAAGAAGTGTCGGAATTGTCAGGTGTCGGGCTGACTACCATACACAAGTTTGAAAATGGCACGGCAGGCAATCTTTCATTGTCGACATTTATTCTCTTGTTGAAGGTAGTCGGTCAGATAAATTCTTTAGATGACCTTTTGCCTGAATTGCCGGAATCGCCGTATCTTATGCGTAAAGACGAGAAGAAAACGCAACGTATCAGGCACTCTAAATAAGACATACAGATATGATGAAGTCGTTAAAAATAATACTTTGGGAAGAAGAAATTGGTCGTTTGGCTTGGGATGAACGCCGACATCTTTCTTATTTCACATATAATCCCGATTTTATCAGAAAAGGATTGAATATATCCCCTTTGGTTGCACCTGTTGATGGTACCAGAGGGCTGTTGCCTGTTTGGGGTGAAGATGCCAAGATTTACCAGAAGCTTCCAGCATTTGTCGCAGATTCATTGCCTGATGCCTGGGGTAACCAATTGTTTGATTTATGGCGTCAACAGCAAAAAATATCCAATTCAGAGATAAATCCGTTGGATAAGCTCTCGTTTATAGGCAGACGAGGAATGGGAGCGTTAGAATTTATTCCGGAAACTAACAGGGAGCGAAGAACAGAAAAAATAGATGTCAAGTCGTTGGCAGATTTGGCAGAACGCATTTTTGTAGAAAGGGAGAATGCCCGTATTATGCCGGAGGAGTCCATAACCATGCAATCTTTGTTGACTGTAGGTACATCCGCCGGGGGGCGTCAGCCGAAAGCGATTATTGCGATAAACAGAGAAACAGGAGAGATACGAAGCGGTCAAATTGCAGCTTTGGAAGGATATGACTATTATCTTCTCAAATTTGGTAACTCCGAATATTGTTCGGCAGAATTAGAAATGACTTATTATAAGTTGGCAACTATGGCAGGTATAAATATGATGCCGTCAATGTTATATTCAGTGGATGGAAACAATCATTTTTTAACCAGACGGTTTGATCGTAATGGTGGAAAAAAGATTCATACACAGACTTTGGCTGCCATATATCCCGATGCAGAGAGTTATGAGCAATTGATATCTGTTTGCCGTAAGCTCCGTCTGCCTGATGCGGATTGTCAGGAAGTATTTCGAAGAATGGTCTTCAATATTCTGTCGAATAACACAGACGACCATAACAAGAACTTTTCATTTATTATGAATGAAGATGGTGCCTGGCGTCTTGCTCCTGCATACGATATTACCTACATCATTGACAGGGGCGGTTATTTGCCGAACAAGGAGCATTGCATGTATATTCGAGCCAAACTATATGACATCACACGCTCGGATGTTATTGAATTTGCCCGTGATAACGGAATTCGTCGCCCCGATGCTATCATCAAAGATGTTGTTTCTTCATTGAAGCAATTCCGTACAATAGCAGTTGAGAATGGTGTGTCAGAATCATGGATAGGCAGAGTAGAGTCAACTATCGCCAACCATCTGAAGGTATGGGGCGAATGGGAGTGCGAAGTCGAAGATGCTGCAATGGAAATCGATGGACACACCATCAGCAATATGCGTGTTGAGCAAACTTATAAAGGGAATTACCATCTGCTGGCAAGCATTGATGGCGTAGAAAGGAAATTTGTGATAAATAAAAAGAATGCAGACTTTGCCTGTATAGAACAAATTGGTTTGGCAAATCTTACGACTGAGTATTTGAAAACTCTGGTGGAAAAATGTTTTAATCTGTAAGGTTAAGTTATGCTGACCAAAAGAAAACCCCTTTACAATGAGGATGCTGGGTGATCATTACGATGTTTGCGTTACGATAATTATGTAATGGTAGAAATCAGTATTTTCAGTTATTCGAAAAATTCAAATAACTGAAAATACTCTATCACAACATATCATATAATATGCAAAACCGAGCTATTTTGTTTACTATATGATACATTGAGGTCTTAAAGCATATCAACCAAGACAATATTTGCTACAAGACAAGGAACCTGCCCGGATCAAAACCATTGGCGATATGTTCATTTTGAAAAACATATCCCATCTGATTGCAAACGACCTTTGTTCCGTTTATCTCAGCATCAATGTTGGTATGCGAATGACCATAAATCCACGCATCAATGCGACTGTCGGCAATAAGCCTACTCAGTTCAGTTGCAAATGCACTATTCAGCACAGAACCCTTATGATGAGGGGCGACCACCTCTAATGTGGGAAGATGATGCGTTACCACCACAATATGTTTGGCGGTGCTTTCTGCTAGACTTTGTTTGATAAAATCCAAACAGAAACTGTGCATCTTATTGAATTCCTCTGTCTGTAGCAATTTGCCATTATACATTATCTGCCGAAAGTCGTTCATGCCCTTCCATACGAAGTATTCGTCGGTAGGAGAAATCTTAGACCACAAAGTGCTCATGATAAAGTCGGTATCATCAATCCGCACTACTTGATTCTGATAATATCCTACATTCTTCTTGAACATCCAATTCCATTGCAGTCCCTTATCCATCACATCACAATAACTGTAATACTCATGGTTTCCGGGCACAATGAGCACCTGACGATAATTCTCAGATGCCCATCTCCAAAAATTAGCCAAAGGTGCAACCTCGTTTTTCAGATAGAATATATCTCCGGCAAGCACCAGAACATCGCCTGTTACAGGCAATTCATTATGTTTCATCCACCTGCTGTTATCGCTGAACTCCAAATGCAGGTCGCTCATGTATTGTATCTTCATATCACTGTCCTTTTTCTATTTGTTTGGTAATAATTCTTTTAACCTGTTCAAATGAAACGGGTGTAAAGTTGTTGTTATCAACTCCGACATCGTATTGTGTCGGATAGAGATACTTAAGCCTAGCAGCGTCAATTCCGGTATTGTTCTCCCTTGTGTGAACATGCCCGAACAGTTGCCACACATCCTTGTATCCACCATCAAAGCATAAAAAGGGATAATGATTCAGATATATCCTCTGCTTTCCGATTTCTATGTGCATCTGCATTGCCACATGTTCAAATCTGTCAATGTAACCTTGGCGTATATTTTTCAAATCGTGATTACCCATAATCAGATATATCTTTCCGTTCAACCTGTCAAGAATTTTACTCCATTCGGCTGAACCGCCAAGACAGAAATCTCCCAAGTGAAAAACTATATCATCCTGTCCGATTGTATTATTCCAATTGGAGATGATAGTTTCATTCATCATCTCCACATCTTTGAACGGTCTGTTACAGAAACGAATGATATTCCCATGATAAAAATGGGTGTCAGATGTAAAGAACACCTTATTGCCGTCAAATTTGTAGTTTGCTTTCGCACAGCTTTTTTCCGCCTCACCAATTGAAACGAGTTTCATTGGATTCGGCTTAGTTAAAAGGTTCATTTCTTTTGAATTTATGTGCATCACTGCACGTTAATAATCTGGTTACTAATAGCCCATCAGACGGAAATGGCAGAAGAGCATCACAAAGGCGACTGTCACAAATGGGCATAAAACACAATAGTTGGAAAGTTTGGTAAGGACTCTCCAACTATTCAGTTTCTATTCTCTCAAAGTACAATAAAGTACTTGCTATGTTCGCTGGAAAGTATTTACTCTACGAGGTTCAATGCATGAAACATGAACACTCGACACGGATTCTGTGCGTTTATTGCTCAGAATTGCGGTTGTTGGTAATATGTTCATTCTGTTTCTTTGCATCGTTAATGTTTATATTGTCTCAAAAGCGGTGCAAAATTAACAAATAAATCCCAATCACACACCATTTTACATTAAATTCTTTTGCCATGCGGAAAATACTTGGCTCAAAATTTTGTGTTATGCTATAAAAACATTATGTTTGCATAGCATAATAAAAGAGTAATATGAACTTCGTTGATAGAATAGAAGAAACAGCACGTCTGAGGGATGCTCTTTCAAGAGAGAAGTCCTCGTTGGTCGTAGTGTACGGTCGCAGGCGGTTGGGTAAGTCAACACTTATTAAAAGGGTCTTGTCGGACAGTGATGTATATTTCCTTGCCGACCGTTCCGAAGGGCAACATCAAAGAATTTTGCTTGCAAAGGTGGTAGCACAAGTATTTCCTGATTTTGATAAGCTGACGTATCCGGATTGGGAATCTCTGTTTTGTGCGGTCAATTATCGCACAGACAAGCGTTTCACGTTATGCTTGGATGAATTTCCATATCTTGTGGAGCAATCCCCAGAACTGCCGTCGGTGTTGCAGAAACTTGTTGATGAGAAGCAGTTGAAGTATAATCTTGTACTTTGTGGTTCATCACAGAATATGATGTATGGACTGTTTCTTGATTCTACTGCACCTCTCTATGGCCGTGCTGATGAGATAATGAGACTTACGCCGATACGTTTGCCGTATATTCAGGAGGCTTTGAACCTTGACGCTGTGAGTGCCGTTGAAGAGTATGCTGTATGGGGCGGTGTACCTCGTTATTGGGAACTAAGAGAAAACAGGAACTCACTTTCCGATGCGTTGTGGCACAATATCCTTTCTGTAAATGGCACTCTTTACGAGGAGCCGATAAAACTGTTTCAGGATGATGTGAAGGATATTGTCAAGACTTCTACAATCATGTCCTATATCGGCTCCGGTGCAAATCGTCTTTCTGAGATTGCTGCCAGATGTAATGAGCCTGCAACTAATCTGTCACGTCCGTTGAAAAAACTTATTGACCTCGGATTTTTAGAGAAAGATGTTCCGTTCGGAATTGACGAAAAGAATGCGAAAAAGAGCCTATATAAGATTGCAGACCCGTTTATGGCATTCTATTATCAGTTTGTCGTGCCTAACCGTTCGTTCATCGAACTTGGTCGTCGTTTGCCATTAGAACAGGCTTTGGCAGCCCATTTCTCGGAGTATGTGAGTATGCATTGGGAAAAACTATGCAGGGACGCTGTAACGGGAAATATGCTCAATGGAATTGTTTACGGTAAGGCAAAGCGCTGGTGGGGACCGGTTCTCAATGAGAAGAAAGAACCGGAACAAATAGAGATTGATGTGATGGCCGAGTCGCTGGATAAAAAATATTTGTTAGTTGGCGAATGCAAATGGACAAATCAGGAGAATGGCAAACAGCAGATAGCCGAGCTTCTCCGTAAAGCCAACCTGCTACCATTTGCAAAGAATTACAAGATTCTCCCGGTCTTATTTCTTAAGAATGCACCGAAAGATGATGTAGGAAATGCGATGTTGCCGGAAAATGTTGTTGAGTTGATGAAATGAATTGACTAAATTTAGTAATCTTCAAAAAATAACCTGCATCATCTTATGAATATCTTTCTGGTCCACATTCCCTTCCTTATCAGTCACGTAGCTACGGCTACGCTCCTTCTTCGGAAGAAAATCTGACCTCGGAAATCTTATTCAAATCTGAAGCAGTTAATTTTTTTCAAATTACCATGGAACTATGAGTGGCGGATATTTTGATAGGAGCACATACGCAATGCGCGTCTGTCTTTGGCTGCATTATTGAAAAGACCGCTTTAAAACGGATAAAGATTGTCCGATATAGCTTTACTTATTCTATATGGAGAACCACATAAACCTCTCATATCTCTATTGCCTTCTATATAACCATATAACTTCCTTTTAATCTCATCCGTTTCATTGGCTTCATATAATTCGCTTTCTTGTATTTTATTGTCTGCACAATATTGTTCTATCAATTTTCTTGTAAGTTTTTTAATTTCCTCTTTATCGGATTCAGATTCTGTGCGTTCCGGTATTCTTACTCGCTGAGAAGTTCGTATTTCTGATATTTGTCGGGTTATATCATCTAATCTGGATAAAACAACCTCGTTTAGAGAGCCTTTCTTATTCTCAATTGTAGCCACTTGAAACTCACCGAAATTCTTTAAAAATGTTGTATAATCAGATTGTTTTGCAGCATCAACGGTTCCCTTAATTTTTTCAGTCAGTGCTTTTTTGAACTCTACAATCTGATAAAAACTTAAATCACGAGGATAACCTAAATGTTCAATTGGTGCTGTATCAAAAGAATATTTAGTCATATTGTCCATTACAATGATTGTTGGTTTATCAAAAGCTAAACGCATTCCTAATTCAAACATTACGTTAGGATTCTTGCAGCTTACATCACAAATGACAATGTCATTCTTATAAAGATTTTGAACAATTCTTTTTTGAATAATACCACTATCATTCGCTTCACTTACTAATTGAGTCTCGAACCCCGCGGCTTCTATAGCATCAGTTAAGATTCCCCTTACTTCTTTCCAATGCGTTTCAGAGCAGTTGTCAATTGATGAAATTGGCATTATAATCCCACAAATAGGTTTCTTAACTCCAGTGGTATTTATATCTTCTTTTTTAATATCTTTTGTCATCTACAATTTTTTTATTTTTGCGAAGTTAACGATTATTTTTCAAATCTGTAATTTTTAATCGAGATTAATTTTCTTTGTAATAGTAAGCATATGTGCCCACTAAAAGTTGTGGACAACTTGTTTGGTGATATCCACAAAATTGTTTATTTTTGCACATAAATGTAGATATAAATTCAATGGAAAAGAAAGAGTATAGGAATCGTATTCGGGTCGTTTTGGCCGAGAAGATGATTACAAATACCTATTTGGCAGAACAGCTTGGCGTGTCGAAAATGACAATAAGTCGCTGGTGTACCAATACTACACAACCAAGTGCACCGCAATTAATTGAAATTTCACGGATATTGCAGTGTGATTTGAAGGATTTATATGAAATATATGAATAAATAGGCTTAATCATGGAAGATAGAACTTTGATAACCGGAGAAGTTTCGGAAAATGGACAAATAGAAATAATAGATCAAGACAGGTTATGCTTTAAGGTTGCATCTCGTAGTAAAGGTGCTTATGGGATAAGGACTATTTCAAAAGATTTGTTGAATGAATTTTTCAAGTTGTATATTGAAAAGCCAAACATTACGGCAAATGAAGCAAGGGAGCTGTTGAGTGGTCAATCAGATATAGATAAGTTTGAGTATGGATATGCATCAACACTTTGGCAGATGGCAAAGATGTTAGATGCTAACCCTATAAATCAATCTCTCCAAAAACAGCATCCCCAAAAATCTATCGCTCATCAAATCATATATTATGGTGCACCAGGTACAGGTAAATCCCATAAAATAAAGGCACAACTTGAAGGTGTTTCTAAAGAAAATATATTCAGAACTACATTCCATCCGGACAGTGATTATTCAACTTTTGTCGGGGCATACAAGCCGACAATGGAAAAGCCAATTGATAAAATATATGCCAAGGGAGAGCTTATTAGCAAATTAACCGAAATGAAAGAGGGAGGTGTCACGTATTCACCCCAAAAATTTGGAGCGAAATATTGGCGTTCATTAAAACAGTTGAATCTTTCTGACAAGAAGGATATACTCCAAGCTTGCGGTATGTCTGATAATTACACTGTTGAATTTGACAAAGGAATGGCTGTTGGAGAAGAATATCTTGCATGTTCAAACGAATCTCGTATAATTTATTCTTTCGTTCCTCAGGCATTTCTTAATGCTTATATACAGGCATATAGAAAACCGGAAGAAAAAATATATCTCATTATTGAGGAAATCAATAGAGGTAACTGCGCACAGATATTCGGAGACTTGTTCCAGCTTCTTGATAGGGATGCTAATGGCAAATCGGAATATAGCATTAAGGCTGATGCAGATTTGAGAGCTTTCTTGGAAGAGAAGCTTGGCGAGGATAATCAAGGAATAAAAGACGGAGAACTTTGTCTGCCGTCAAATCTGTATATCTATGCAACCATGAATACTTCAGACCAATCGTTGTTCCCGATAGATAGCGCATTCAAGAGACGTTGGGATTGGGAGTATGAGCCGATTAAGTATAAGAATACAGGCTGGAAGATAGTTATTGACGGTACAGTATATTCTTGGGTTTCATTCCAAAGAATAGTCAACGAAAAGATTTTGAGGGCAAATAGCTCCGAAGATAAAATGTTAGGTGATTATTTCGTAAATCCGTCAGATGGAATAATTACCGATAAAGTCTTGTTGAACAAAATATTGTTCTATCTATGGAATGATGTCTGCAAAGACGGTGAAGGAGATATATTCAAAGTCGGTGAAAATGAAGATGTTTCATTCTCTGAATTGTATGGAGAAAATGGGACTAAAACATTAAAGAAAATGATGTCCTATCTTGGAGTCACTGACCCTGACGGCAATAAGGTTACTATTGAAAATGACGAGGAGAATACGGAACCTTAATCTGAATAAGTTTTATGCTGCTGTTTATTGAAGGATACCCATATAGTCTGAATGACGTAGTCAAGAATAATCTGACGGTCCGAGACATACTCAAAGATGTCGTGTCTGTTCCTGTAAAGGAGGACAAATATTCTTTCGGGTATGTCGGGTATTGCTATAGCAAGACAGCAAAAGATGTTGTATTCTTCTTGCCCAAAGTAGTATTGACAGGTGAGATAAACGAGGAGAGTGGGGATGATACGATATTCGGTGCTTCGCCACAGGAAATAATAGACTTTGAGTCCGAAAAGGTAAAGACTAAGTTTACGGAAGAAGGTTGCAAAGAATACAAGGAATTCCTGTCCACACTTTCGATTTGGATATACCGGACGATAAGCGTATATAAACAATCTCACAACGACAATATACTTGAAAGCAAGGAATATCAGTCCGAAAGCAGAGGGCGAAAACAGAAACACAATACCTTACTTGATGTAATAATAGCACTGAGAGATTTCAACCGAAACAATCAGGACTATTTTACATTTGTGGCCAAGAATGTTCATTCCGGTTATAACAAAATCAATTGGAACAAGACTATTACTTCATCGCAGACCATTATACAAAGCGGAAGTCCTGTTTACATCGAGCCGGTAAACAGGAAGAAAATGGTGAATTTTGACGAGGAGCTGCTCGTCATATATTTTTCCATTTTGAATTACATTCGAGAGACACATGGTTTCTCTTTTGAAATCAATATCCAGTATCCTCTTATCAGCTGTGAGAAGTTGAAAAAGTCCTATATAGGCAGGAATCTGGGATGTCGAAGACTGAAACAAATCAAGTATAAGTATTTCTCGGACAAGGCTCTTCGGATATGGGATTTGTGTTACGCTTTCTTTGACCGGGAGTATAAGATTGCGATGAACAGGCAGTCGGAGGACTATTTGCTGGCAAAAGATTTCGAGCACATCTTTGAAGTCATGATTGATACTTTGGTAAGTGGCGATGACAAGCAAAATCTGCCGAAAGAACTGACGGAACAAAGAGACGGCAAGTTAGTTGACCATATGTTTGTCGGTCAAGGCCTGATTGAACAATCCGATTTGACATCCGAGCTTACCTATTACATTGGGGATAGCAAATATTACAAGCGTTCCAAGAATGACAGGACACAGCTTGGCGACAAATCAATATACAAGCAATATACATACGCCAGAAATGTCATTCAGTGGAACATGAATCTGTTTTTGGACGGTGACGGTAACGGAGAGCATCCTCAGTTAAGAGATACATTGACTGAAGGATATAATCCCATCCCCAATTTCTTTATCAGTGCCCGGATTCCCAATAAAAAGGTTGGTGAAAGCAAATTTCTGTCCTTTGATGATAAGGAGTTGAAAGCACAGAATGGTGGCGTACAACTGAACCGCCAATTTGAAAATCGTCTGTTTGACAGAGACACGTTATTGTTGTGCCATTATGATGTTAACTTTTTGTACATCGTATCGTTGTATGGTCGTAATAATAAGAGTGCACAAGCAGCATGGAGAGACTATGTTCGCAAAGAATTCAGAAATAAGATTCAAGGCACTCTCAATCGACTCTACACTTTCAGAACTCTGCAGCCACGTGATGGCGTGGATTGCTATCAGTTCATTCAGGATAATTTCCAACGGCTGAACGGCAAATTGTATCGTCCGAAGAGTGATAGTAATTATCTGATTCTTGCTTTGATGAAAGATGAAGATTCCGATATATGGAACTCTCTCAAAATAAAATCTGCAACGATAAAAAGGGAAATGGCTCAAAGTAAAGAGCTTTTGGATGCTTTACAGACTCATTTCTATGTCAGCGATCCGTTTGAGCTTGAAACAGAGTTCCGTGTTGATAGTATTGGCAATGTCGGTACTTTGGAACAACAACCGAAACAGGAGTTTAGGAATATCCTTACTGGATTGGTACGAAGAACCGATGCAGATTATTCAGATTTTGACAGTCATATCGCAAAGACATATACTATGGAGAAGATACCGACATCTATCAATGTGATGGATGTCAGGTATTTTTTGCCTATGGTTGGCGGAGAGATTGACGGTTATTATAAAGTGGAGAAAGTATATTTGGGCACTAAGAACGGAAAGCTATGCTTGAAGTTAAATCTATCCTCTTTTATTTCATTGGGCCGTAATCGAACTCCCATATATCGCATAAAAATGCAGCCGGGAGAATTGATTTCCAATGATTTGATGGTGGAATTATACGAACAAAGGATTTAAGACAATGGAAGATAAACAATTCAGAATGGATTTCGATGCCTTTTTAAGGTCTTTCAAACAAAGTAAGAATGGTTCTTTTGCTTTCTTATTAGGTGCCGGTGCATCCATATCTTCTGGTGTTCAATCCGCAGAAGATTGTATCTGGGATTGGAAGAAATGGATATATACAACAAACAATCCAACATGTACATCATTCCTTGATATTCATGCGGATTGTTGTAGAAAAAGAATTCAGACATGGATAGATGAACAAGGGTGTTTTCCAAAAGAAAAATCAGATGAAGAATATGTTTTCTATGTAGAAAAAGCATTTCCATTGTCTGGCGATAGAACAAGATATTTTGAGAGTCTATGTTTCGATAAGAATCCGAATATTGGATATAAACTTTTGTGTTTATTGCATAAATATAGAGTCTTAAAATCTGTTTGGACTACAAATTTTGATGGACTAGTTGAAAGGGCGGCTCATCAGGCAAACATAACTCCAATAAATGTAAATTTATACAATCCTGAACGTATTCATCGCACTGAAAATAGCCAAGAGTTATTATATGTTGCCTTACATGGTGATTATAAATATTCTGAACTTAAGAATACTGCTACAGAACTAGATTCTCAACAGGATACATTTAAACATAGACTTAAAGAATACTTTGTAGACAAAAATCTAATAGTAATCGGATACAGTGGAAGAGATAAGTCTTTGATGGAAGCATTGACTGATGCTTTTAGTCATCCGGGGGCAGGCCGTTTATATTGGTGTGGATATGGCTCATTTATAAATGAAGACGTTAAGAGCTTACTTGCTGCTGCTAGAAATGCAGGAAGAGATGCTGTATTTGTTGAAACGGATGGTTTTGACAAGACAATGATATCTATACTCCTTTCCACATATCATGATGAGCAAGATAAATACCAAGAAATTCATAAGATACTGGAAGACGCAAATACGGAGATTTCAATTACACCATTTGCTTTGAACAGATTGAATTCAAGTGGGTGTATTAAAACAAATTTGTATCCGCTTTCTATTCCTTCTGATATATTTACTTTTGAGATTGCTTTTCCTCAAAATGAGACACCGTGGAATTTTCTCAAGAGCAGAATGAAAGGGAAGGATATTATTGCTATCCCTTATAAGGGGAAAGTATTTGCTTTTGGTTATTCAGAGCATATACATCAAGCATTTTCCGATTGTCTTAAAGAGGATAGTATATCTCGTTTTCCATTATCAATTAACGAATTGAAGGGTAATCAGACGCTGAAATCTGTCATAATCAAAACTTTGATTTGTGGACTATCTTCTAGTTGTGGTAAAGAAGCGGTTATTTCCAAACGTATGATTTGGGATAAAACACGTCAATTCGGAAATTATAAAGATGTTTACGAAGCAATAAAAATAGATATTGTATTTTTGGACAATAAGAATTATTCCCTTATGTCTGTTGTTCCAACATTGTATTTTAAAGATGAAAATATCACTAGTGACAGACGTAAGAATCTAATGTCGGAATATCTTGACAAAAAACATAATACTCAATATGATGAGATTATCTCTATTTGGGAACAAATTCTTTTTAATGGGCATCAGCGTGCATTTGATTATCCATTAAATAGTGGTTATAATTTCAATTTTAAAATAAGCAATAATAGAGGATTGGTTGCGGTAGACTATACGGAAAAAGGTCTTATACCTCAAACTCAGTTTGTTGATAAAAAAATAGTATATTCTGGGATTTATATATCTGAGCCAAATCTTGACTTTTGTAGTAAGACATCTCGAAAAATAATCCACGATACTAATCCGATGAGAGGGCTTCTACAAAACAATCCATATGATTATGAATTCCAATCCAGTTTTAATACTAATGTTAAAATTGGCGTAATCTGTCCGAGTACTTATACAAATCAATTTCGGGATTTTCTTAATGGCCTAAATGGAAATATAACAGCTCCAAAAACAGATTATTTGCAGCCATATATAGGTTTTGAGCAAATCTATTCAGCTTCGCTAGATATCCCTGCAGTTAATTCTAATTTATGGATTAGCTGTCGTGAGATACAACAAGATTCTGTAGGTTTGGCGCAAAACATATGTAAATTCGCCCATAAAATTGCCAATAACAATCCGAATATTATCGTTGTTATTTTTATTCCTAAATCATGGGAGCATCATCGTTCATTCAAGAAAGATGGTGAAACTTTTGATTTGCACAGCTATATAAAAGCGTATGCGGCTCAGAACGAATTTACCACACAATTTGTAGAGGAAAAAACCATATCTAATACTTATATGAAGAACCAAATATATTGGTGGCTTTCATTAGCTTTGTTTGTCAAATCGATGCGAACGCCTTGGGCTTTATCTGATTTGGACGCAGATACAGCTTATGCTGGTATTGGATATAGTGTCAAAAAGGAGGCAAATGGCAAAACGAACATTGTTGTAGGATGCAGCCATATATATAATTCCAAAGGACAAGGATTAAGATACAAATTATCCAAAATAGATAATCCTATTTTGGATAGGAAGAATAATCCTTATCTGTCTTATGAAGAAGCATACAAGTTAGGTATCAATGTTCAAGAATTATTTGTGAAGTCTATGGATAAGATGCCTCAAAGAGTGGTTGTACATAAGAGAACAGCGTTCAAAGAAGAAGAAATAAAAGGTATAACTGATGCCTTGTCTCATGCTGGAATCAAAAATATAGATTTGATAACGATAACAATGGAAGATTCCATAAAATGTATTGACCAATATTTAGATCATGGATATCCTGTTAATGCCAGTTATCCGGTTATGCGAGGAATTTGTTTCCCCGTCTCCCAATACGAATGTTTGCTGTGGACGCATGGAACGATAGATTCAGTAAAGCAAGATAGAAATTATTTTCCAGGAGGACGTGGCATACCTTCTCCTCTGAGAATAACTAAATATCATGGTAATGGTTCGATACAAACAATAGCTAAGGAGATTCTTGGGTTTACCAAAATGAATTGGAATTCCTTTAACTTTTATACAAAATTTCCAGCTACAATTGATACGTCCAGTACATTGGCGCAAGTTGGACATTTATTGGGACATTACGATGGTAGAACCTATGATTACAGATATTTCATTTAAGGTACTCTGTTGTAACAGATATAAATTTAAACTGAAGTTATTTGAATATAGATGTCATATCGATGATAGGCGAAGCCACAACATACGACGAGAAAGAAATGCTATTAATTTTAAGTTTGATTCATAAGAATCTGCTTTTCAAGAAAAATAATGGTCGGATATTAGTAATATTATATAAATAGTGTGTCGTGACAAATATAGTAGAATACATTGAAAATGAAATAGTTGTATCGTCAGGAGATGCCATAAAATATTGTGTAGAAACACTTGGTATAACCAATGAAGCGGCGAGGAAGAGGCTTCAACGATTACCAGCATATATCTACAAGGTTAAGGGTATTTGCCGAGATGGTCAATCTATTTTATATCATGAGAAAAATTGGAATAATCCCGATTTTTTGGATAAGTTATGTGACGTCATAAAAAATAATTCACACCAGCACTATGCTCTTTTGAATGCCATTAATTTGTATTACGGAGCTGTTCCAAAAGAGATATTGGCGGAATATTCGGTTAACCCAACTGGTAATATAAAAGGTCACAAGAATTTTAATACAATTGTTACTGATTTGTTGAGGCTTCGTCTAATACAAGAGAATGAAGATTTGAATGTGTTATCAGAATGTTATGTATGTAGAGAGGATCGGGCTAGAGCGTTAAATATAATTCAAAAAACAACTCTTGCGCATTTTTTTGAATGGGGTCGCAATATAGGACTATTTTCATATGATTCCGCAAAATTTCATAGTGAATTGTCATCTTATCAATTTGCGATGGTTGCACCGTCTTACATTACTAGCTTGGTTTCAGAATCTAAAAATGGAAAAACTATTCCTGCGTTTGTTGTTGCTGATATATTGCTGAATAGAGATATAAAAAAAGAAGATGTGATATTCTTTGTAAAGAAATTGGAAAATACTTTAATGCGTAACCATAATGCTAAAATCATTCCAATTCTATTGATAGGAACTCATGACAAAGATGTTTATCATATCTTAAAGTCTAATGGTGTGATAGTAGGCAATATAGATGAATTATTTGGAGATAAATATTCTGAATCATTATATGGGATACTTAATCTCATAGAAAATGCCGGAGCTATATTAAAGAGTAATCCCGATCAATATCTCAAATTAATAGATAGTATTGAAAAGTTGTCCACTGGGAAAACATATAATTTAAAAGGAGATTTATTTGAGATGGCTGTTGGATATTATCATGGGCAACTATGTAATTCGTTGGAAATTTCGAAGAAGATAAGACATGATAACAATATTAGGGAGATAGACGTCTATGCGGTGTATGCTGATAAAGTGGTATTTGCTGAGTGTAAGGGATATAATTCAAAGATAGATGATGCATATATTGAACAATGGTTATCTAAGAAAGTCTCTGTAATTAGACAATGGGCTTTGTCTTGTGATTGTTTATGTGACAAAAAAATTGTGTTTGAAATTTGGAGTACTGGTGGATTTACAGATGAAGCTACAACAAGATTAACTACGGCTCATCAAAGAACGAAGAAATATCAAGTGGATTTCTATGATTATAATGCGATGCTTCAGATAGCTAAAGAGAAGAATATCAGACATTTTGTAGAAATTGTAAATTCGTATTATACGAAAGAATTGTAAATATTTTGTCAATCGCATAACCCATAAACAAGGTAAACTCGTTATTTGTGGATACTATACACGGACTAGAAATAAGCATTTTTTAAGAGGACTCAGTTGTTCGGGAATTCCGAATAACTTGGATTAAAAAGACATATTATGGCGCAGAATATAGAAATACGGAATAGCACAGCAGAGTTTCTCATCTTTATGCTTGAAGGTAAAGAGGATGGGATTCAAGTGATGTATAAAGGGGAAACCATTTGGGCAACACAAAAGGCTATGGCGCAGCTTTTTGATGTGGGAGTACCTGCAATCAGCAAGCATCTTAAAAACATCTTTGAGAGTGGAGAGTTGGTTGAAAATTCAGTTATTTCCAAAATGGAAACAACTGCTTCGGATGGGAAAAACTATAACACGACCTATTATAATCTTGATGCGATTATCAGTGTAGGTTATCGCGTCAATTCTGTTCGGGCAACCCAGTTCCGTCAGTGGTGCACATACGTGCTTCGTCAGTTTGCCATCCGTGGTTATGTGATTGACAAGAAGCGAATGGAGAACGGGGCTTTCTTAGGTGTGGATTACTTTGAGCATTTGTTGGCCGAAATAAGGGAGATAAGGCTGAGTGAACGTCGCTTTTATCAGAAGCTGACCGATATCTATGCTACGGCAATAGACTATAACAAGGATGCTCCGACAACCCGTCTTTTCTTCAAGAAGATACAGAACAAAATGCACTATGCTGTACATAGGCATACCGCTGCGGAGTTGATAGTTGAACGAGCCGATGCGAATAAGGAACATATGGGATTGACCACTTGGGAAAATGCTCCGAATGGAAAAATTGTCAAAACTGACGTGTCTGTAGCAAAGAACTATTTGCGAGAGAAAGAATTGGAAGAAATGGGCAGAATGGTCAATGCATTCCTTGATATGGCAGAAAGTATGGCTAAGCGTCATATCCCTATGACAATGGAAGATTGGGCAAAGCGAATAGACAAATTCATTAATTTATTTGATGGCCCGATATTACAGGATAGCGGAAAAGTTTCTGCCGAATATGCCAAAGAGTTTGCTGAATCTGAGTTTGAAAAATACAGGATTATTCAAGACCGTCTTTTCCAATCTGACTTTGATAGATTTGAGGATAATAGCCTTCCTCCATTGGATGTGGAATAATTATGATGCCATTCTGAGGTTGGTAAAAACAACTTTGAGAATGTAGCAAATTCGTTTCGCTTAACTGATTGGAGTTGGTGGCAACTAAAGTCAAAAACGATTCCTAAAAGAGTTTGCGAAAGAGCAAGAACAGTTCCTGAAAGACGGAAATAAGTTCCTAAAGGTGATGACGTGTTCTTGAAAGAAACTGCTGAGTTCACAAAAGAGTTCATAAAAGAACTACTGAAATATGCTTGTCTGTGGCAGTTGTCAAACGGAGGCTACAAAGGTGTTGGATGACACTTTAAAATACGATGCACATGGAGTAAAAACGAACTCCATAATCGCTATAAAGCTCAATCCTGCTTGCTGGAGATTGGCAGGTTCTCACGAGCGATTTATCGCTTGGGGTATTGAGTTACCCTAATTCAATAAGGTTTGTATAATGGGCAAGCCCAGACGCAATTAATCTGGCTAATTTCGCATTTTGTCGAGAAAGATGAGGTTAGAGGCTGGCGAAAAGAAAAAATGCCCAAATAACGCCTTTTCTCGCACAATCAGCTTGCTGAGAGATTGGGCAATCTCAAACGACCAATTTGTTGCTTGGGGGATTATGCTCCCCATATAAGATAATGTCCGTACAACGGGCAAGCCCAGTCAATGGCAACGACCGATTCCGTGAATCAGCATGAAACCAGTCGTTGCGCTTAAACTTTGGCTTATATACGAATAGACACTTTGGGAATAAAGTCAAGTGGGGGATTAGTAGTGGTAATCCGGCATGAACCGATAAATGCCACGGCTTTCCTGAACCACCATCCGTTTGT
>ERZ791577.405-NODE-405-length-27414-cov-8.545342_pt1 | contig 27414 bp, 36 predicted proteins | sample MGYA00509969_ERZ791577 | MGnify/ENA primary metagenome ERZ791577 (study PRJEB30046, sample SAMN00791917) | human gut metagenome | study: EMG produced TPA metagenomics assembly of the A metagenome-wide association study of gut microbiota in type 2... | reverse complement strand
AGCCAGCAGCAGACCCGCCAAAGTCTCACTGTCCTCCAGCACGCACATGGAAAGGGTAACACAGCAGCACACAATGCCGCTCTGGTTGCCAAACAGCACCGCATTGGCCCACATGCTGGGGGCAAACACCAGCAGCGATGCCAGCACGGCCATGTATTTATCCTGCACATAGCGTTGGCGCAGCAAAAAGCGGCCCATGCACAGCGCCGTGACAAGCGGAGCGATAAAATCCAACGCCAGAATGTACACGCACATCGCGCTGTACGGCAAAAAGCCGGGGTTGATTACATTGCCCAGCACATAGGCCCAGGGCACTGTGCCCCCCAGGGAAGCATCCAGCCAGCCGATAGATTCGATGGACGGCACGCGGCTGTGCATCACATCAAAGGGGTTCAGCCCGTGCAGCACATAGGCACACTCCTGCCAGCGCAGGCGGGCATCCCACAGATACAGGCCGTCAAAGATCAGATAGCGCAGGTTGCCAACAAGCGTATCAAGTATCTGATGCCTAAGTGGACTAAGCTGGTGCCTCATTTCGAACATCTGCATTTGGCAGGATTGCATCCTCTCAACCAAGCGATAGGCTATGCCAATCGCATCCTTGAAAGTGAGGGTGGAGAGGCTGCTTACCTGTTGGGCAAGGACAAGGAATGTGAGAAGGCTTTTCGATATGCGATGGAACTTGTCAAGTGTAACGAACAAGCTGGCTTCCTGGATCGTTTCCTTCACATGGAGAAACTGATGGACGAGGCTGATAATTTGGCACCAAATGGTATCCTTGATGGATTCCGCAAGCAGGTGAGTGAGGTGCGACAGGTGTATAATGGCTATGTGGCTAATCCTGATTTGCCTAACATCGTGTCGGACATCACCGAGCTCAGCTCACAGCTTGATGCTTATCTGCAGCAGGCTTGTCTTGAATTCCAGACACAGAGCAACGAACAGCTTAATAAAAAGCGTGTGGCTATATTGGCGAATCCCGAAATAGAGAAGTTGAAGGAAGAGCAACGTGCGCAGATAGAAACGCTGTTGGGTGAATTGACCATCGAGAGTCGTGGCAGTTCTATCGACAATTTGCGTGATATGCTGAATAAGTTTTCTGGATTCTATATGCCGATGGGCGCAGTGGAAGTTATTGAGGGACGTGTCAAGACGATGGCTGCTGCCAACGCTCCTGCTGTTACGACGGTCACGTCATCAACTGCAGGTGAAAACACAGAAGGGAATGATGACAATCCTGGTAAGGGAACGCCTACGCATCTCCATTCTCCTTCGTATAGCTCAACTCAACTCTGTATCAAGCATAAGATTACTTCTCGTACGGAATTGCAGAAGATCATCGACCGACTCACACAGTTGTTGGACAAGGTGGGCGATAATTCGCCAGTAGAGTTTATTTTCTAATTTTTAGCTATTCTGAAAGAATAAAACGATATGATTTCTCAAAACGGAAAGAAGATAATAGAACGTTTTGTATCGGCGGCCAAGAACCTGCTGATGCAGAATGTAACGGAAATGTTGCAGCAGTGGTATGGCATCTGGGCGGATGGCCATACCATTGGTGTGGAGCAGTTGCCAAGTCAGGATACTGACATTGTGCATACTGCCCGTATGCTGCGCGACCGTTTGCAGCATCTGATGGCTGCTCTGCCTGATACGGATTCTGATTCCGACAAGGAGCGACAGGCTGTAGGTCAGCTGGTGGCTGAACAGGCTTTTACCCAGCTCAACCGTTTTTGCGCTCTTCGCATGTGTGTACAAATTTAGTAGCTTTATTAGTTAGTTGGAATACTAGAAATAAAGTTAGAGTAGAGGAAACAAGAGAAACACAAAGAAAAATGAATGAACGACATGATTATGCTGCTGATTCTAATAATGTACCTAAACCTGTACCTTTAGAAGTTCCTGAATTTTTACCTGAAAATGCAAGTGATTTTTTAAATAAGTTAGCTAAAAGTGGAAAACAAAGCACTGTATTACAATCTATTATAGGAAATTTAGCTAAAGAAAAGGAGATGGAATAAGTGTATAAGATAAATCAATCAAACTCTACAGATATTGCTTGTTATATATACTTAAAGCAATATAAATTACGGGTATTTAAAATTTTTTTTTACTACAGGGCTTGAATGGAGCTAGAAGCATGATAATATAAAAAATGTAGTAAAAAAGAAGGAGAGCTTTGTTAATGATAAATAGTATTTCTTATAGCTTATTAGGAAACAGAAAATATTACTTGTTGAAAGATGTATTTAATCTTACTAAATTGCACACATATGTTCCTGAAAGATTATTAAAGGACATAGACAATGATGAAGTGCTACGTGTTTGTTTACAAAAGAGTAAAGGCGGAATAGCTAAGAAAAAGACTATTTACGTAACAGAGGGTGCTGCTAAGCAGATTTTAAATAAATATGTAAAATCTAATACAATTTCTTTGTTTGAGAAAATTGATTTAGCACGAAAATATGGTGTATCTGAAGGATTTATCACTGCTCATTTATATGCAGGAGATTTAGAAAAACAATTAGAATATAGACGGAAATATTTTGGAATTGAAGATGAAGTAAAATCATATAATTGTAGAGATTTCACTAAAAAAACAATGTGGTAATTATGGAATAAACTAAATCTTCAAAAGATTGCGTCTATTATTGCATAGTTAACATAGATGAAAACGAGGGTTTTTAATGGATAAAAAAGTTATAAATTATATTCCTCACTTCAAATATATAAGTGAGGAATTAGAAAAAGAAATATCTCAAGAAAAACGAAAAAATCTTATATGTACCTTATGTTTAATTGTAGGTGCAACAATGATGATAGGATAGGTGAATAAAAATGAATGAATTAAAAATTTTTAGCAATCAAGAATTTGGTGATGTTAGAACGATAAAGAGTGGCGATAATGTTCTTTTTTGTGCTAGAGATGTAGCAATAGCTTTAAAGTATAAAAAGCCAAATAATGCAATTAATAGACATTGTAAACACGCTACCCTGTTTAAGGGTATCATCACTGACAGATTAGGAAGAAAGCAGGATGCAAACTTTATTCCATATGGTGATGTAGTTCGTTTGGCTGTTAAAAGTGAATTACCAAATGCTGATAAATTTGAGGAATGGATTTTTGATGAAGTTATACCTTCAGTAATGAAACATGGTGCTTATTTAACACCAGATAAAATTGAAGAAGTCTTAACTAATCCAGATACAATTATTCAGTTAGCAACAGAATTAAAACAGGAACGTGAGGAAAAACAAAAAGTTTTATTAGCTTTAGAGCAAGTTAATAAAGAACTTGAAGAAGTACAGCCTAAACTTACGTATTGTGATACTATTCTTAATTCGGTTGGCACTATGGCTAGTGGTCAAATTGGTGCTGACTATGGAATGAGTGCCACTAAATTAAATAGGATTTTAAATGAGCAGAAGTTGATTAAAAAAGTTAATAATCAGTGGATTTTGTGTGCAAAATATCAAAATCAAGGATTAACAGAAAGTAAAACTTTTGATGTTGAGTGTGGTTCTATTGTAGGCTCTTATGTAACTACTAGATGGACGCAAAAAGGTCGCTTGAAAATCCACGAAATATTAACCAAATTAGGTTATGTTGCAAATGTTGACAAAAGCATAAATCGTTTGAATAAGAGAGATAAATTTATTGCACAAGAAAAAGCAAGACAACTATCTCACATTGCATAGAAAAATAAAAGCCTAGAGGGTACATTTTGTACTCTCTAGGAATAAATAAAAGGTGATATATATGAAAAATTTAGTAAAAGTATTTGAAAAAGATAATTTTAAGGTTAGAACAATTATAAAAGATAATGAAATTTGGTTTGTTGGTAAAGATGTCGCTGAAGCTTTAGGTTATAGTGATACTAATAAAGCTGTAGCGATGCATGTAGATGATGAAGATAAACAACTCAACGACAAAACGTCGTCGAGTTTTGGGCAAAGAGGTGCAACAATTATTAATGAATCTGGTTTATATTCATTAGTTCTTTCTTCTAAATTACCAACCGCAAAAGAGTTTAAGCGTTGGGTAACCAGTGAAGTATTGCCTTCTATTCGTAAAACAGGAAGCTACCAGTCAACACAAATTAATACAATAAGCAAAGAAGAATTTATATTAAGAGAAAAAGAGGTTGATGTAAAAAGAGCTGAATTGCTTTTACAAATAGCAAATAGAACTAATATCTCTGAATATAAGCAAATTATAGATAGTTATGCTACTGAAGCTTTAACAGGGAAAAAACTCTTACCTTTGCCAGTGGTAGAAAAGAAAACTTATTCAGCAAGTGAAATTGGTAAAATCTTAGGTGTATCAGCAAATAAAATAGGTAAATTAGCTAATAGCTATAATTTGAAAACCGAACAATATGGTAAATATTTTTATAATAAATCTAAGTACTCAAGTAAAGAGGTGGAAACGTTTAGATACTATAATAATGCAATTAATGTGTTTAAAGAATTGTTAATTTAAACGAGGTGTAAACAAATGAAAAATGAAGATTTATTAAATGAATTTATGGAAGAAAATGGTTTACAATATAACGTTCCATTTTGGGTTGAAGTAAATAGTTGGAGAGTTAAAGTAAAAATAATAAAAGAACATGATATATCAAGGGGCGTAAATATGCCTAAAGTAAAATGCTATTACAATAAAGAATGGGGGAATATAGATTCAGATAAATGGTTAATAGATATTGTGTTCAACGCAAATTACAAGATTATACCGCTCACACAAAAACCTAAAGATGGAGAAGAATATTGGTATATTACTCCAAATGGAACTATTTTTTCTGTATTATACCATTCATATGATACGTCAGATATTGCGTTGTTTTTAATGGGAAACTGTTTCAAAACAAAAGAAGAAGCGGAACAAAATAAAGAAAAAATATTAAAACTATTAAATAAAAATGAACCTTTAGTTGATTTAAATGAGGAAGTGTACTAAGTGTATTTTGAAAAATTAACTGATGAGGATTTTGAAGCGTTTTTTTCTGAAGGTATTGTTTTAAATAGTTTTGGACATAAGCTAAAGAATATAAAACTTAAAAATACTATTTGGCGTAACAGAAGTGTTAAAGTAATTATAAAAGATAAATCAATAAGAGATAAAATTAATATATTTATATATGATTTTGATATATATAATGATTATTATTCTTTAATATACCCTTGTAAGTTTGATATTGATAAATTTTATCGTTTTATGACAAACAAATTTGGTGAAAAGTATCTTGATGATTTATTAAAGGCTAATCGTATTAACCCCGAATTAGTAAAAGAGGTTTATTCTTTGCCTACAGATTGGGAGGATAAATAATGACATTATATGACTTTATAAAAGAAAACAAATTAGAAATGTATATTCGCTATAGTCAGAAAACACATAGATTAGAAGGTGGATTATTTATACCTTATTATTTGTTAGAGGATTTCATAGAAATAGCAGAAGATTTTTTAACAGATAATTGGTCTGCTGACGAATGTAAAGCATTGTTGCAGGAAAATTATATTCTTTTTCAAGGAATATTAGACCTCATTGACTATCAAGAATGGGAAAACAATGAAAGACCATTAAAAGAATATAGAGATTTATTTTATGAAAATGAGTTTGGTGTAAATGAATATGATTATGCTATGGCACAGTATAAAAAGGAGAATGAACAATGATATTAAAAGGAAAATTCAATACTGCAAAAATCTTTACTGAAAATGTAGAAGAAGCTTGTATTGAACAGATTAAAAATTTGCTTAATATAGAAGCTTTTGCAGGTACAAAAATTCGTATTATGCCAGATTGTCATGCTGGTAAAGGTTGCACTATAGGCTTTACTATGGACGTCAAAGATAAAATTGTTCCTAATCTTGTTGGTGTTGACATTGGGTGCGGTATGTTAACTGTAAACCTAGAAAAAACAAAAGAAGAAATTGATTTTGCTAAATTAGATGCAGTCATTAATGAATTTATTCCGTCTGGATTTAATATTAGAGAAAAAGCATATGGTAATTTTGCTGAATGGGTAGAAGATGTAAATGGATATGTTTGGGGTTTACCAGATGATAGAGTTGATTATGTCGCTAGAAGTATAGGAACTCTAGGTGGTGGAAATCATTTTATAGAGATTGCTGAAAGTGAAAAAACAAAAGAATGTTATTTAATTATTCATTTTGGCAGTAGATTTTTAGGTGTTCATGTCTGCAAGAGTTGGCAAACACGAGCTGAATTAAACTTTAGATACGAAAGAGAAATACCAAAAGAAATTGTTCCTGACGAATTATGTTGGTTAGAAGGTGAAGATTTAAGATGCTATTTAAGGGATATGAGAATGTGTTCTGATTACGCTAGTTTAAATAGAGAAACAATAGCTATTGAAATTATTAATAACATGAATTGGAATGATAGCCCTTATCTTGATAAATTTCACACAGTTCATAACTACATTGGAGATGACAATATAATTCGTAAAGGTGCTATTTCCGCTAAAAGAGGAGAAAAATTGTTAATTCCATTAAATATGCGAGATGGTTCTTTACTTTGTGTAGGCAAAAGCAATCCAGAATGGAATTATTCCGCTCCTCATGGTGCAGGTAGAGTGTTTAGCCGTAAACAGGCTAAGAAAAAATTATCTTTAGACGAGTTTAAAAAAGATATGGAAGGTATCTATACAACTTCTGTATGTGAGAAAACATTAGATGAAGCACCAGAAGCATATAAGCAGGGGATTGAAGAACTTGTCGGCGATACTGTTAAAGTAATTGATAGATTGAAAACAGTCTACAATTTTAAGGCAAAATAGAGAAAAAAGATTAAAAGAATAAAGAGAAGATAAAATAATAAAATATCGGCAAGTTAAAATAAAAAATATTGTTAAAAAATATGCTTTAATTTGCCGATAAAGGCAAAAAATAAAGGAGTTTTTGAATGAGAAAGCTAGTTAGTGTACAAAAAATTAAAAATATTCAAGATATTCAAGGTGCTGATAAAATTCAGCAAGCTAAAGTTTTAGGTTATCATGTTGTAATTAAAAAAGGAGAATTTAATGATGGTGATTTAGTTGTATATTGTGAAACAGACACTATTTTACCAAAAGATAATCCTTTGTTTGCATTTTTAGAAGGAAAACCAATTAAAACAAGAAAAATGCGTGGTGTAGTTGCTCAAGGAATTTGTTTTCCTGTTAATATTCTTGAAAACTATCAACAATATAAAGAAGGCGATATTGTTACAGATTTAGTTAATGCTAAAAAATATGAACCAGACTTTAACAATATAACCAATGTTGAAGGAGATTTTCCAAATTGGATTCCAAAAACTGATGAAACTAGAGTTCAAGATTTAGAAGGTGTTTTGAAAAAATACAAAAATACTGAATGTGTAATCACAGAAAAATTAGATGGTAGCTCTATTACTTTTTGGTTAGATGATAATGATGAACTTCATGTATGCAGCAGAAATAGAATTGTTGATAATAATAGTTGTTTTTATAAAATTGCTAGTCAATACAAAGAAGGTTTAAAAAATATTCCTAGAAACATTATTATTCAAGGTGAATTAGTTGGAACAAAAATCCAAAGCAATAAATATAAATTAAATTGTAAAGAAATTTTTGCTTTTAATGTTAGAGGTTTTGGAGATTATTTTAGTTTTAAACAAAGCGTAGGGTTATTAAAATTAGCAAATATTCCTACAGTACCTATTTTAAATAACAGCTACTATTTATCAGATAATGTAGATGAACTTGTGCAAATGTCTAAAGGGCAATCTACTATTGGAAATACACCTAAAGAAGGAATTGTTATTAGACCTAAAAGAGATATTTATATTAATAACAATTATAGTTTTACTGATGGCAGATTGTCATTTAAAGTTATTAATCCAGATTTTTTATTGAAATATCACTTATAAGGAGAAAATTTAATATGTGTGGGAAATATAAACTTTTGGTTGGTGAAACGGAGAAGTTTATAGAAAATGAAGTATTAAATGTACTTCCCTCTAAAATAATGCATCAACAAAAAGTAAGCCAAGAATTATCAAATCGTATTAATGTATTAACAACGTTATTAATTTCTTCAGAATTTGAAGTAGAAAAAATTCATTGTCCTTGCTGTGGTTCACCAGAAAATATTGATTATACTTTTGGTTTTGCAAAAGATGGAAAAGGTATTTGTGGAAAAATTCAATGTTCAAACTGTATCACTGCTACTTATGTTAATAATATTAAAACTATAAAAGATTTAAAAAAATGTATTGGAAGTTGGATAAAAAATGATTAAATATGTAAAAGGTAATATTTTAGAATCAGATGCTGAAGCTTTAGTTAACCCTGTAAATTGTGTTGGTGTTATGGGTGCTGGATTGGCGAAACAATTTAAAGCAAAATATCCAGAAATGTTTGATAAATATAAAGAACTATGTAAACAAGGAAAATTTCATGGTGGTCATATCCATATATATCAAATTAAAGGCAAACGGCGATTTATTATAAATTTTGCTACTAAAGTACATTGGAAAGATAAAGCAAAATTAGATTACATTAAGTTTGGCTTAGGAACTCTTGTTTATTTTCTTAAATATACACCATTAATTAAATCTATTGCTATTCCAGCATTAGGTTGCGGTTGTGGTGGATTAAATTGGCAAGATGTAAAAGAGATAATGGAAGATTATTTATCTGACATAAATTGTGATATTAGAATATACGTTCCAAATAATAAAGAAGGTGAATAAAAATGGAAATTATTGATGTTACAGGGATAGAGCTTCCTAGTTTAGATAAAATAAATAAAGATATAGCTATTAATAAAGATACTTATGTACCGACAGATATTTTTGATTATGAAGTCCCATTATTACTAAAAGATGCAGAAGGCAAAGATTTTAAATGGGAAACTCTAAAAAAATTTGCAGAAAAACAATAACTGAAGTATGAGAGGAGAATAAAAAATGGATATGCCACAAATATTAGCAATTATATTATTAAGCATGGATTTTTGTTCAGGAGTTTTTCTTGATGGCAAGCTTGAAACAATAAGTTTTGGGTGGAGGACATTTTCGGTAATTATATGGATTTTAATATTATATAATGGTGGATTTTGGAATTAAAATACAAGGAGAAAATAAAAAATGAGTAGAGAAATTTTATTTAGAGGTAAATCAAAAGAAGATTATGGTTTAATTTATAAAAAAGGTGATTGGGTTCAAGGAAATCTTATTGAGGGTGTAGGCGGAAAAGATGATTATTATATTAATCCAAAAGGCACTTTGATTAATATTAGAGTTGAAGCAGAAACAGTTGGACAATATACTAATGCTGTCGATTGTAATAAGAAAAAAGTATTTGAAGGTGATTTAATACAAAATAAAGATGGGGAAAATGTAATAGGTGTTGTTGAATGGTACAAAAGTAAATGTAGATTTGTAGCAAAAATAAATATCCCAAATGAAGAAATAAATTGTTTTGAGGTTATTGGAAATAAATGGGATAATCCAGAATTAGCAGAGAAAATTCTTGATTTTTATAATGAGTACGAAAGGAATAATAAATGACATTCACTGATGAAGAAATTGAGAAAGATCTTAAATTATTAGAGAAAATATTTGATGAACTTAATATTCCAAATAAGCCATCACCTGATGGAGTAGCTAGAATTAATGGTATGACAGTTGATGAATATTTTAAGAATCATGATTTATGGGATAGAGATAATTATAAGGATTATAACCTTGAAAAAGTATATGAACAAAGTATGGGGAAATAATATGAAATTTTATGTTTTAACACTAACAAAAGAAATACCACGTTATGATTATGACTTAGAAGATTGGATAAGCGATTATGAAGATATTTGTGTTGGTGTATTTGACAATAGAGATAAAGCTAAAGATGTAGCAAAAAGACATTTTAAAAACTGTGATATTTTTGATATAAGCTTTTTTCGTATTACAGAATGTGAATTAAATGAAATTACAGATATAAGTCAAGAATATATATGTTAATTTAAAAAGGAGAAACAAAATGTGGATTGAAACGCATGATGAACGATTTATAAATGCAGATAAATTAGCAAGTATAACAAGCAAACGTAGTAGTTATGCTAACGGAACATTTATATATTGTATCTATGGTGCTGGTGTAATTAGCTATCTTGAACAGTATAACGTAATGGATAAAAACACAATTTGTATTTTTGAAATTTCAGATACAAATAAAAGAAAAGTTAAATATGTTTATAATAATGTGTTAAGAGAGTTAAGAGAAGCGTTTTATGGTGAAGTAAAATTTATATGTATACCTAGCTTAATAGACAAATATAGTGAAGAATTTAATGCTGGCGAGGAGGGATAAATAGTGTTTACCCATTTGCACGTCCATAGCGACCATAGTTTATTTGATGGCTACCAAACTATTGATGAAATATTAAATAGAGTTAAGGAGCTTGGACAAGAAGCTGTTGCAATAACAGAACATGGGACAATGGCAAGTGTAATTGAATTTCATAAAAAAACTTTAGAACAGGATATTAAGCCTATTGTTGGTTGTGAGTTCTATTTTTGTGAAGATAAATTTATAAAAGATAGAGCATTTACACACCATCTTATTTTACTTGCCAAAAATGAAACAGGTTATATGAACCTAAAAAGATTGAATAAGATTGCATTTAATAAAGATGATGGGCATTTCTATTTTAAGCCTAGAATAGACTCTAATGAATTAACGGAATATTCAGACGGATTAATTTGTTTAAGTGCTTGCTTAGCATCTATAATCAATACCGAAGATGGAGAAAAATGGGTGCAATATTTTAAAAATATTTTTGGTGATGATTTTTATTTAGAGGTGCAACCACACCCTATTGATGAACAAAAAGAATATAATTTTAAATTATTATCTTATTGTGCAAGGTATAAAGTTAAAGCTGTTGTTACAACAGATGCACACTATTCTAAAAAAGAGGATGCTGTATGGCATAAAAAATGGATAGGATTAAAAAAAGAAGAATACTATACCACTGATACGAACTACCTATGGAGCGAAGATGAATTATTAAATTCTAATTTTCTGCCACAAAATATTACAAGAGAGTTGATTAAAAACACACAAGAGGTTACCAATAAAATTGAAGTATATAATTTAGCCCCTGCTGGTAATCATTTCCCAACCTATCCAATAAATGACGCTTGCGAAAAAATAAAAGAAATCTGTAGAGGTGTATGGAAGGATAAAGTTCCACAAGGACATTATAAAGAATATGGGGATAGATTTTTATACGAGCTATCTATGCTTGAAAAATGTGGATATACAAATTACTTACTATTAACATGGGATTTTCTTAACTGGTGTAAAAGGAATAATATTTTTACTGGTATTGGTCGTGGGTCTGTAAGTGGAAGTGTAGTTGCTTGGCTTCTTGGTATTCATCACGTAGACCCTATAAAGTATAATCTCTTATTTGAACGTTTTTGTAATCCAGAACGTGTTTCCGCGCCAGACATAGATAATGACCTACAAACTTCTCGTAGAGGTGAAGCAATAGATTATTTGGTAAAAAAATATGGGAATGTAATGAAGATAAGAACATATTCTTATCTTGGAAATAAAGCTGCTATTAAACGTGCAGGGCAAGTTTTAGGAATTGATACTACTGTTGTAAATGATATTACCAAACAAATTAAAGAAATAGATGATATTATGAACGTAAAGGCTAAAGTTAATAAAGAAGAGCTTATAACCACAGCTAAACATTTTTATGGTAGAATTGGTGCTTTTGGTAGTCATGCTTCAGCAATTTTAATAACACCTGATGATACAATTAACTATGCTCCAATCGAATATCAAAGTATATCTGACGAATCACTTGATGGTGAAAAAATATGGACACAAGTTGCTTCTGGTGATTTCCATGATTTAGAAAATTTTGGATTGATGAAGTTAGATGTACTAGGGTTGAATACTTTAGATGTTATAGATAATACTTTAAAACAAATAAAAGATAAAATTGATATTTTTAATTTGGATATAAACGATAAAAAAGTATTTAAATTATATCAAAATGTTGATTTATTAGGCTGTTTTCAAATGGACTCTCCAGGTATGCAAAAATTAGCTAAAGACATGAAAGTAAATTGTTTTGAAAATGTTATTGCTTTAGTTGCATTATTTAGACCAGGACCGCTAGGAAGTGGTTTAGTTTATTCGTATATAAATGGTAAAAATGGTGGAAGAATAGTTTACCTTTGTAAAGAAATAGAAGAAGTTTTAAGTCCTACTTATAATGTTATTGTATATCAAGAACAAGTAATGTTACTTGCACAAAAATTAGCAGGATATACATTAGGACAAGCCGATATGTTGAGAAAAATTATTGGTAGAAAAGAAGAAGATAAAATTGAAAAAGCAACTCAAGATTTTAAAGAATCCGTAATCAAGCATGGGTTTAGCAAAGAGATTGCCGAATATATTGGTAATCAAATAAAAGCTGCTGGTAGATATATTTTTAATAAATCTCATGCTACTGCATATGGATATTTGAGTTATATTACAGCATATTTAAAAGTCTATTACCCTAAAGAATTTATGTGTGCTTTAATTAATTCAAAAAAAGACCAGAAAGATGTTGTACCTTATATGGAAGAATGTAAACGACTTGATATTAAAATATTACCACCAGATTTACGCAAAGGAAATCTAAAATGGCAAGTTGAAAAAGAAGGTATTAGAGTTGGTTTAACTTATATTCGTAATGTTGGTTCACAGGTTGATATTATTCATTACAAGGATTATCAAGATGTGGTTGAGCATAACAACAAAAAGATTACTGAAGGTTTAATTAAAGCTGGTGCTATGGATTTCTTAAATATCCCTAGAGGGAAAATGCTTATGCAGTTAGTTTCCATGCAGGACTTTTTAAAGAGAAAGAATACTTGCAAACAAAAAGTAGATGAAAATTCTCTAGCACTCGAAAATGCTAAACTAAAAAATGATGCTAAAGAAATTAGAAAATATGAACGACAATTAGCATCATGGAAAGAAAAGTTAGAAAAATGCACTTTAGAAGAAACTACAGATTGGCAAGAAGTATCTAATTGTCAATTAGAGAATGAGGTGCTAAAGTTTACTTTTTCAGAAGTGCCACGAGTAAAAGATGCTACGATTAAACAAATAAAATTGCATAAAGATAAAAAAGGAAAAGAAATGGCTTTTGTTGTGTTTATAACTAATTATAGAGAATATAATTGCACTGTATTTGCAAGACAATGGAAAACATGGAAAGATGATTTCTCTATAGGTGCTAAATGTAAAATAGCGTGTGCTAACACCCAAAATCCAATTCTTGATGATTTTGTATTAATGTAAAATAAAAAGCTCTCTATAGCTTTGTTATAAACTGTAGAGAGCCTTCAAAGGAGGAATTTATATTGAATTTTGATGAGTTTAATTTAAATGATGAAGTTTATACACCAGATGAAGTAGCAACTTTACTAAAAATACCTAAAAGTACAGTTGGTTATTTATTGAGAAATGGTGAATTAAAAGGAATGAAGATAGGTCGGCAATGGCGAATTACAAAAAAGTATTTAGAATTATACTTAGAGGATAATACTATTATTTGATTGAGTAGCACTTTGTAGCACTTTTCTTTTTGGTGCAGGAGAGAAAATGCTTATAAATAGCGACTTTTTAGAAATTAAAAACTTTTTTAAAAGATTTAAAGGAATAATAAATTTTTTATAGAATTATATATTCATATGGTAAATCAAAGTAATAAATACTATGAAAAATTAACATAGATAAAAGAGAGGTTGATTACAATGATGAATAACTATTCTAGCCAAGATTTCTTATCTGTAGCAAGAAGAATAACTTATGACGCAACAATTCCTGAATTACTTGAAGAAGCGGTTAGAAATCATGAAGGACGTTTATCTGATAAAGGTGCGATTTGTGTAACTACTGGTAAACATACAGGTCGTTCACCTAAAGATAGATTTATTGTTGATACTCCAGACATTCATGATTTAATACATTGGTCAAATACAAATCAACCATGTTCGGAAAATACATTTAATCGTCTTTATGAAAAAATGAAAGATTATGCTAAAGACCATCAATTATTTGTAACGGATGCTTTAGTTGGTGCAGACCCTGCATACAAATTACAAATAAAATGCATTAATGAGCATGCTTGGCATCATTTATTCTTAAAACAATTATTCATTAGACCAAAAACTAAACTCACTACACCTGCTGAATTTACACTTATTTGTATGCCTAGTGTAAAAGCTAATCCAATTGAAGATGGTACACATTCTGAAACTTTTATTATTGTTAATTTCAGCAAAAAAATGGTATTAATCGGTGGCGGTGCTTATGCAGGTGAAATGAAAAAAGCTATTTTCTCTGTTATGAACTTCATTCTTCCTCAACGTGGTGTTTTATCCATGCACTGCTCTGCAAATGTAGGTAAAGATGGAAATTCTGCATTATTCTTTGGTTTAAGTGGTACAGGTAAAACAACTTTATCTGCTGACCCTAATCGTTCTTTAATCGGTGATGATGAACATGGTTGGAGTGAACATGGTATCTTCAATGTTGAAGGTGGTTGCTATGCAAAAACTATAAAAATTACACCTGAAAGTGAACCAGAAATTTATAATGCAATTCAATATGGAACTGTTTTGGAAAATGTTTATATCAATCCATATACTCGTGAACCAGATTTCTTTGATGCTAGATTTACACAAAATACGCGTACAGCTTATCCAATAGAAAATATTACAAATGCCATCGTACCAAGTATGGCAGGTCATCCAAATGCAATTATCTTCTTAACTGCAGATGCTTTTGGTGTATTACCTCCTATTGCAAAACTCACTAAAGAACAAGCTATGTATCACTTCTTATCCGGTTATACAAGTAAAGTTGCTGGTACTGAACGTGGTATTACAGAACCACAAGCAACATTCTCCATTGGTTTTGGTGAACCATTCTTCCCATTACCACCATTACAATATGCTAGATTATTAGGTGAAAAAATTAATCAATATAATACTAGCGTATATCTTGTTAATACTGGTTGGACTGGCGGTCCATATGGCGTTGGTAAACGTATGGAATTAAAATACACTAGAGCTATGATTTCTGCTGCTTTAGATGGTAAATTAGATGATGTTACTTGGACTAAACATGAATATTTCCAATTAAATATTCCAGATAGCTGCCCGGGTGTACCAAGTGAAGTATTAAATCCAGAAAATACTTGGATGGATAAAAAAGCATATAAAAATCAAGCTGAAAAATTAGTAAGATTGTTCGCTGAAAATGTTAAACGTTTCGCAGGCGAAATGCCAGAAGAAATTTTAAATGCTGGACCAAGACTTGAAGACTGAGAAGAAATTGGTTTTTGTAGAAAAATTATAAATATGATTTTAAAGTTTTTAGGCAATAAATAAATTTAATGGCGATAACTTAATTAATGAGAAAAGACTACCAAAAATAAATATGGTAGTCTTTTTTTTACTTATTTTTTATTTAAATCTTTATTGATGATTGGCATGATTTCATCTTCATCAGGTGTTACATATAAAGTTTTATTATTTGTAAAGATGACAAAACCAGGTTTAGCTCCTGATGGTTTTTTTAGATATCTACATTCTACATAATCAACAGGAATTTTAGAAGAACCACGAGCCTTACTGAAATATCCTGCGATTTGGGCAGCTAAAAATAGAGTATCCTCATCTACTTCATCGCCTTTAGTATCAATGATAACATGAGAGCCAGGGATATCTTTTGTATGCAACCAAATATCATCGCTATGTGCTGTTTTAAAAGAGAGTTTATCATTTTGATAATTGTTTTTGCCAACGAATAAGAACATTCCATTAGGTAGAGCAAATTTAAATGGTTTAGATGGAGCAATAGAAGCTTTTTTCTTATTTTCAGGTGGTAAAAACCCAGCTTTAATCATTTCAGCTTTGATATCTTCAATATCGGCTATAGTAGTACAAGCATCTATAGCAGTTTCTATGGTTAGGGCATATTCTCTATCTTTTTGGCAACGTTTTATTTGGATTTCTAACATTTGTGTAGAGCGTTTTAACTTATCGTATTTTTTATAATAAGCTTGCATATTTTGAATTAGAGTTAATTTCGTATCCAATGCAATAGTTATAGGCGCATAATTTTCATCATAAATATTAGCTACAGAAATTTCTTTGTCTTGATGGTCTTTAAATTGGTATTGATAAGTCATTAAGTTATCAGCTTTTATTTTATATTTTTCAGCTTTTTGCGCTTTAGCTAATTCTTCTGTAAGAATTTTTTCTTTTTTAGTTAAACGATTAATTTCATTATGGATTGTTTTACGATAGAAATCTTTTTCTGGCAAATTATAATAGCTGTTAGTATAGTTTTTGGAGTCTTCTAATAGAGCATTAATATCTGCATATGTTTTGAGGGTGAAGTCTTTTTCGTTAAAAATATGCAAAGTAAATGGTGCCACAGCTTTAATTTTACGTTTTTTATCTAAGACTAATGTTGGTGAAAAGTTTTTTTCTTGATACATGAGTTTTAATTCATCAATGATATTAGTTATAGAAGAAAAATCCATTTCGTCCATATCTTTTATTAATAAATCGTTGCTAAAGCCAGCTAAAAAGATGATTTCTTTTGCTGTTATTGGTCCGAAGCCCAAGCCACTAGCGATGATTGCTTGATATAAAGTCGCTTCTTGATATGTTTTTAAGCGTTCAATAAATGAATTTGTATCGGTGGTTAAAATATTTATTTTGTCTTGAATAGGTGGGACTTCATAATTTTGACCAGGTAAGACAGTACGTACACGGTTGCTATTTTCACCTACACGGCGAAAGGCTTCAATAATAGTTCCGTCTTGCATTAAAATAAGATTGCTATATTTTCCCATAAGTTCAGCTATTAAAGTTTTTGTAATGATAAGACTTTTTGGTCCTAAGGTATCAATATCTATTAAAATCATGCGGTCTAAACCATATTGAGAAATAGAGGCGATGCGACCACCTTCTAATTGCTTACGTAAAACCATGCAGAAAACTGGTGGTTCAGGTGGATTATCTGGTTGAAATTCAGTTATATTTGCCATAGGATTTTGAGGATTTATAGAAAGATATAAAATATATGTCTGTCCAGGTTGGCGAATATATAAATAAATATCTTGCTTGTTTGGTTGGCAGATTTTATCTATTCTACCACCTGCTAATTTGTCGTTTAGTTCATTTATTAAAGGATTTAATGAAAATCCATCTAAGCTCATAGTTTAATTCATTCCTTTCGTTAATTTCTTAGGTTAAGAAATTAATATCTAAAATATTATATCATAGGTATTTTTATTTGATAAATTATTAATTGAGCAGTTTTTGCTAAGTTTTTTGTCATTAATTAGTATTTTCTTTAAAAAGATGAATAATTATAATAATATGAGCAGGATTGTTGATATTTAATAGCGAATTAATATTAGTTATAGTTATAATATAATAATTTAGTTATTATCTATAATGAGCCTGAATAGATTTTAAATTTGTAAAAATAAATACATTGTTTTAATAATGTGTTTAAGGAGGATTTTATCATGGAATTTAATTTTTCTAAATGGCAAGCTTGTGGAAATGATTTTGTATTAGTAAATGCTTTCAATAATGAAGATATCAGTGAAATAATCGCAAATGCAGAAAAAATTTGTGATCGTCATTTTGGTGTAGGTGCTGATGGTGTTATATTTATTTTGCCATCTAAAGTAGCAGATTTTCGTATGCAAATCATCAATAGTGATGGCAGTGAAGCTGAAATGTGTGGTAATGGTATACGTTGCTTTGCCAAATGTGTAAAAGAAGCTAATCTTACAGATAAAAATAAATTCACTGTAGAAACTGGTGCTGGTATAATCGTTCCTGAAATTATGGAAGATGGCACTGTTCATGTAGATATGGGTGAACCTATTTTAGAAGGCGATAAAATTCCAGTATCTGGCTTTGGCAATAATCAAGTAGTAAATGAAGATATCACCGTAGATAGTCAAACTTATAAAATGACTTGTGTATCTATGGGAAATCCTCATTGTATCGTTTTTGTTGATGATATTAATAGTGTAGAACTTGAAAAAATTGGTCCAAAATTTGAAACTAATCCAGTATTTCCTAAGAAAACAAATACAGAATTTGTAGAAGTAAAAAATGATAAATATGTTCGCATGCGTGTTTGGGAACGTGGTGCAGGTATCACTTGGGCTTGTGGTACTGGTTCTTGCGCTACATTAGTAGCTTGTGCATTAAATAAACGTACACAAAGAACAGCTCAAATTGAATTAGATGGTGGTATTTTAACAATACAGTGGGCTGATAATAATCGTATTTATATGACTGGCCCTGCTACAAAAGTTTTCACAGCAACATGGGCTGATTAATAATCTTAATTAGGTTTGGGGAGGTATTTTTTTGATAAGAAGTATGACGGGCTTTGGCTCAGCAACTTTTGATAATGGAATATATAAAATTGGCGTAGAAATGAAAGCGGTAAACAATAGATATCGCGACATTTCCATTCGTATGCCAAGTGGACTACGTGCTTTAGAAGCAAGTATAGTTGAGGCTTTAAATAAATATGCTCTTCGTGGAAAAATAGATATTTACATTAATTTTGTAAATAACAATGAAGAAAATAAAAAGTTAGCCATTGACAAAGATTTGTTGATTGCTTATTATAAAAGCTTACAGGAAATCAATACAACTATTAAAAGTGTAGATAAAAAAGCAAAATTAAAAAATATATCTTTAATAGATTTGGCAAATTTTCAAGGCGTGATAAATTTAGCTGATGATAGTTTAGATTTAGAAGCGATAAAACCATTATTAGTGGCTACTGTAGAAGAAGCTACAGAAGAATTTGTCAAAATGAAATGTATTGAAGGTGAAAATCTAAAAAAAGATTTACTTCGTCGTTTAGATATCATTGCTAAGCATACAGAAAAAATAAAAGTAATAGCGCCTGAACGCTTAGTAAATTATCGAACTCAATTGATAGAAACACTTAAATCTTTATTGAGTGAACAAAATATTGATGAGAATAGAATAATCCAAGAATGTGCGATAATGGCAGATAAAATGGATATTACAGAAGAAATTGTACGCATGGGAAGTCATTTACAGCAGTTTAAGGCTAGTTTGGAAATGGACGGTAATATTGGTCGTAAATTAGACTTTATTGTCCAAGAAATGAACCGTGAAACAAATACAATGGCTTCTAAAGCTAATAATGCTGAAATTGCTAATTTAGTAGTAGAGATTAAAGGCGAATTAGAAAAAATTCGTGAACAAATCCAAAATATTGAATAGGTAAAAATAGGTAAAGAAGTTATGCAGGCAAGATTAGTTAATATTGGTTATGGTACAATTATAGCTGTAGATAGAATTATCGCAGTTGTCGCTCCAGAGTCAGCACCAATAAAGCGTATAGTCCAAGAGGCAAAAGAGTTAAAGAACTTAATTGATGCCACTTATGGACGTCGTACACGTTCAGTGATTATCATGGATAATTCGACTGTTGTTTTATCGGCTGTACAGCCAGAAACAATAACAAATAGAGTAAATATGGATATTATAAAAGAAAAGGGTAGAGTAAATGAAGAATAAGGGTAATTTAATCGTTATTTCTGGACCATCTGGTACAGGAAAAGGGACTGTTTGCAAAGAATTATTAAAAGCACAGCCAGAAATTGTATTTTCCATATCAGCAACAACACGTAAACCTAGACCAGGCGAAGTGAATGGTAAGGATTATTGGTTCTTATCTAAAGAAGAATTTCAGCAAATGATAGCAGAAAATCGTTTGTTAGAATGGGCTGAAGTTTATGGAAATTATTATGGAACTCCAGCAGATAAAGTACGCGAAGTATTGGAAAGTGGTAAAGATGTATTACTTGAAATCGATACTCAAGGTGCTTTAAATGTACAGAAAATGTTTTTAAAAGAAGGTACATTCATCTTTTTATTACCTCCTTCTCTTGCAGAACTTGAAAAACGCATTCGCGGACGTGGTACTGAAACTGAAGAAGCAATAAAACGTCGCCTCAGCGCTGCTATTGAAGAAATTCCACGCGGAAATAATTATGATTACATCATCACTAATGAAGTTGTCAGTGATGTTGTAAATAAAATTTTGCATATTATTGAAGCTGAACGCTGTGCAGTGTATAATAATTTAGATAAACTTGTTCAACTTGAAAATGAAAAAGTTTAAATTAAAATATTGCAAAGGAGCGATTTATAATGGATATAGTACATCCTTCTATGGACCAACTTTTACCAAAAGTTGATAGTAAATATACTTTAGTAGTTTTAGCAGCTAAAAGAGCTAGACAAATTTTAGCAGGTTCTTCTGTAAAATCCGTACTTCAATCTCATAAAGATGTTACAAATGCTTTAGAAGAAGTTGCAGAAGATAAAATTACTTTTGCACGTGTGAAAAAAAGCATTTAATTTAAAATGAAAGGCAAGCTAATACTTGCCTTTTTTGCTAATTAAGACGGTAAATATTAATTTATTTTATATAAGAGGTTTATTATGTTAAAAGGCAAAAATATCTTATTAGCAGTTTGTGGTGGTATTGCAGTTTATAAAGTTGTAGATGTAGCTAGCAGATTAAGAAAATTAGGCGCTAATGTACATGTAGTAATGACTAAAGAAGCTACAAATTTTGTCACACCACTTACATTTCAAGAAATCAGTGGAAATCCTGTAAATGTTTCTATGTGGGATAAAGTTACAAATTGGAATGTAGAACATATTGCTCTTGCTAATTTGGCGGATTTAGTTTTGATTGCACCTGCAACAGCAAATATTATTGGTAAAATAGCAAATGGTATTGCTGATGATATGTTATCCACTGTGATTATGGCGACTAAAGCACCTGTTTTTGTCGCTCCTGCAATGAATAGTAATATGTATCAAAACCCAATAACACAAAAAAATATAAATACTCTTCGTGAATATAATTATCATATTATTGAGCCAGCAAGTGGTCATTTAGCTTGTGGTGTAAATGGTATAGGTAGACTTCCTGAATCTATTACTTTAGTAGAGACTATAAAAGATTATGTTGAAAAACAAAATAATCAGTCTTTAAAAGGTAAAAAAGTGATTGTAAGTGCAGCAGGTACAAGAGAACCAATTGACCCTGTTCGCTACATCAGTAATCGTTCTAGTGGAAAAATGGGATATGCTATTGCTACAGAAGCTGCTAGTAGAGGTGCTGAAGTAGTTTTAGTTTCAGGCATTACAAATATTAAAGCGTCTGAAAATGTAAAATTAATAAAAGTAGAGTCTGCACGTGAAATGCAAAAACATATTGAAGAACATTTTGCAGATTGTGATATTACAATAATGTCAGCGGCTGTTTCAGATTATCGTGTAAAAGAAGTAGCTAGTCAAAAAATAAAAAAATCTGATGAAGTCATGACTATTGAGCTTGTAAAAAACCCAGATATTTTGAAAGGTTTAGGCGAGAAAAAATCAGATAAACAGTATTTAGTTGGCTTTGCTGCTGAAACACAGAATGTTGAAGAATATGCTAAAGGCAAATTACAACGCAAAAATCTTGATATGATTGTAGCAAATGATGTAAGCCAAGCTGGTGCTGGATTTAATGTAGATACTAATATAGCTAAAATCATCACTCGTGATGGAGAAATAAAACAAGCTCCACTTATGCAAAAGGCAGAACTTGCTAAATTGATTTTAGATACAATTGAAGAAAAAATAAATAAATGATAAATAAAAACTCCTATTAGTTTTTGAAGCTAGTAGGAGTTTTTTATAATTAGTTGTTATGATAAAATATAAGTTAAATGATGTAAAAAAATAAATAAAGAAGGTATTTATATGTTTGATAATTTAAAATTAGGTTTTATTGGTTTTGGCAATATGGGACAAGCTATAGCTACAGGTTTAATCAATCAAGGAGCTATACAGGGCAATCAAATTTTTGCTTGTGCTAAGAATTGGGATAAACTTTGTAAAAATACACAGGAAAAACAAATCAATCCTTGTAAAAGTGCAAAAGAAGTTGTCGATAATGTAGATATGGTCATCATAGCTGTGAAACCATATATGATAGAAGAAGTCATTACACCAATAAAAAAAGAATTACAAGAAAAAATCGTTATTTCTATTGCAGCAAATTTTCCTTTTGCTAAATATGAACAAATTCTTTTACCAAATACACATCATTTAAGTACAATACCAAATACACCAGTAGCCATAGGTGAAGGTATTTTTATTTGTGAAAATACACATTCTTTAAGTGATGAAGAATTGGATTTATTTACAAAATTATTCTCCACAATTTCTATAGTTCAATTTGTAGAAACTAAACAATTATCTATTGGCGGAACTGTAGCAGGTTGTGGCCCGGCTTTTGCTAGTATGTTTATCGAAGCTTTAGCTGATGCTGGTGTAATGCATGGTCTTGCTCGCCCTGTAGCTTATAAATTAGCAAGTCAAATGATAGTGGGAACTGGTAAATTGCAATTAGCTACAAATAATCATCCAGGTGCAATGAAAGATGCAGTGTGTTCACCTGCTGGTACTACAATTGTAGGTGTAGCAACCTTAGAACGTAAAGGCTTTAGAAGTGCAGTGATTGACGCTATTGATGCTATTGAAAACAAATAAATTTATATAAAAATATGATATAATATAACTAATAATTATTCAAAGTGAGGCGATAAATATGAAAAGATGGAAAAAAGTTTTAGCTCTTAGTGCTATGGGTTTAATTTTAACAAGTGAAAAAATAAAAGTCAAGCAAAATAAAAAGTGTGGAACCTGATATAAAAAAGGAGATTAAGTGGTGTATGCAAAAGGAGGAACAAGGCAGTTTCATGGCAGAAAAAATCCGTCAGACAGATGCCGTTTTGATAGGCGGTGGTTCTGGTCTTTCCAGTGCGACAGAATATAAAATAAACATAGTGGGAAAGGAAATGTGATGAAGATGAATGTATATCAAAAGATAAGTCAAATTATCAAAGAAGCAGATGGTATTTTGATTGGAGCCAGTAATGGTTTGTCTATCGCAGAGGGATATAATATTTTTGCAGATGACGTATGGTTTCAGGAAAATATGGGAGATTTCAGAGAAAAATACGGACTGCGTTGTGTTTTACACGGATTTTCAGTTCCAATGAAGGTAGAAGAAAAGTGGGCGTTTGTAAGCAGACTTGTTAAGGCAAAAGCTATGCAGGATGAGCCGAGTGAGATTATGAAAAACATCTATGCACTAGTAAAGGATAAAGAATATTTTGTAGTAACTTCCAATGCGGAGGATCATTTTGTGCCGGCAGGTTTTGAGGCAGATCGTGTTTTTGAAATGGAAGGGAAATTAACCCAGATGCGGTGCAAGAACAGATGTCATGACGAGGTCTATCCTAATCAAAAAGCAGTTCTCGCTATGACAGAAGAGGAAGTAAACGGAAGAGTACCCAAAGAGTTACTGCCGAAATGTCCAAAATGCGGTGGAGATATGGAAGTAAATTGGGGTGATATGTCCTCGTTTACAGAAACGAAAAATTGGAAGGAAAAGGCTGCCCGCTATCAAGAATTTATTCAGAATTTACATGGAAAGAAGCTGGTAATTCTGGAATTTGGCATTGGTTGGAGAAATCAGATGATTAAAGCTCCTTTGATGCAGCTTGCAGCAGTAGAACCACAGGCAAGTTATATCACATTTAACAAGGGCGAAATTTACATTCCAGAGGAAATCAAAGAAAAATCCATCGGTGTGGATGGTAATCTTACGGTAGCGTTAAAGGAAATCAGAAAGGAAATCTAAGGAAAATGACAAGAGAAGAAAAAGCAGTATATTACAAACATAATGGATTTAATTGCTGTCAGTCGGTTATCAAGGCAATGATAGATTTATCAGATTCTGATAAGGAAATACTGACGAATGCTGCATCCGGATTTGCGGTAGGTATGGGAGGTATGGAAGCAACTTGTGGTGCATTGATTGGAGCAACTATGATGGCGGGAATTGTAAAGCCGGGGAAGAAAAGTGCGATAACGGCACGGGAGATATTAAACAAATTTCAGGAATATTCAGGTGCAACCATATGTAAAGACCTAAAGGGAAAGGATACAGGTGTTGTACTCTGTGAATGCGATGATTGCATTCGCAATGCAATACGGGCTTTTGACGAAGTGTTGACGATGGAATCAGAAATGGAAGGATAGACTAAGTAAGATGGTTAAAGATATTACAGTTGTGAGATAGGAGAATGAAAAAATGAGCTGTTATGAAAATTTGGTAATGAAAACACAAATGAACTATTCCAGACACTATAGTACCTATGCATCCGGCGGTACTGCTGTAGTGTTGAGCAAACAAAAACCACTTCCTTATGAGGAACAGATTCAGGAATTTGTTCGCAGAGTGCAGGAGGTAGAGTGTATCATAGTAGGCGGAGCATCCGGTTTATCAGCGGCTGGAGGTGGTGACTTTTATTATAGTGATACCCCTTCTTTTCGTGAGCATTTTGGCAAATTTGCAGATAAGTATGGATTCAAAGGTGCTTTTAGCGGAATGATGCATCGGTTTTCTACAAGAAATGAACACTGGGGATATGTGGCAACATTTTTAAATACTACACAAAATGCTCCTATCAGAGAGCCATATCTGGATTTGGATAGAATCTTGCAGGGAAAGGATTTTCATATCTTAACGACTAATCAGGATACACAGTTTATAAAGATTTATCCGGAAGAAAAGGTCAGTGAGATTCAGGGAGATCATCGTTTCTTCCAGTGTTCCCAGTGCTGTCAGGATGAAACATGGGATGCCGTACAACCTGTGGCAGATATGATTGCGGCTATGGGAGAGGGGACAATGGTGCCGGATGAACTGATTCCTCGCTGCCCTCATTGTGGTGCGGAAATGTTTCCGTGGGTAAGAGGATATGGGAATTTTCTGCAAGGGAAAAAATACGAAGAAGAATATGAGAAAATTTCAAAATACATTCAAAAGAACAAAGATAGAAAAATTCTCTTCATAGAACTTGGAGTAGGGCGCATGACACCGATGTTTATACAGGAACCGTTTTGGGAACTGACAAACAGCTTGAAAGATGCATATTATATCTCCGTAAATTCAGAATATCCGTTTTTGCCGGAATTCATTGAAGATAAGGGGATGGCTATTTTGGGAGATATAGGAACGGTGTTAAAAGATTTGCTGAAAGCAAAAGAGGAAAGTGCATTTGTATAGGATACTTGTTCTTGATATTCCACTTGATTAAGAAACATTAGAATATTGATTGATACAAAACTGCACTCAGGGATATTGTGGGTGCAGTTTTGCATTAAAATTACTGATTACGATACAGTTTCTGATATGCAGTAGGTAATATCTGAAATACATTTCGGAAAGCCGATGTAAATTTACTTTGGCTTTTATATCCCACAGCGGCGGCAATTTCCGAAATAGATTTATCTTCATGTAACAGCATATTTGATGCCAGCTTCATACGGTATTCTTTCATGTAAGAAGCGATGGGCATTCCATAGACTGCTTTGAAAATGGATTTCAAAGTAGTGGTGTTCATCAGGTACTGTTTTGACAACTCTTCAATAGTATAGTGGCGTTTTATGTCGGATGTCATCAGACTGTGAATTTCTTTGATGGTTTCCACCTGTCCGGAAACATACTGGTTCAATCTTTTTGTATTTTCTAAATCCAGCATATCTAAAAACAACAGCAACTCTTGAACTTTTAATTTGAAATAAGGTAAGTACATTCTTTCTGGTAAATCATATAATTCTGAAAAAATATGTTCGATTTTCTCGCTGGCTGGCATAGCAGTATGCCCCTCTTGTTCACAAAACTTTGTGTAGAGGTTATTTCCGTTGATGCCTGCTTCAGAAAGAATGTCTGGTGGTGTAGCAGTCAGCACATCCAAATCAATGAAGACGGATACACCTTGATAATATCCTAATGGCAGGTTCATGGCAGAATCTGCACATGAATGCAGTGTGTGGAGAGATAAATCTCCGGGACCCAAATATATTGTGGATTGATCCTGCATTTTCCAGCCCATTCTTCCACTTCGGCAGTGATTAATCTGTATAGCAGAGTGGACAGGTCTATGCTGAAATTCAAAATAATTTGCATAGTAATAATTAAAAGAAAGTTCGATTCCGGGAAAAACATAATAGGTATTTACTAGCCCCCTTCCATCGGAGCAATAGCGAAAATCCTTATTGAAAACAGTGTTTTCATGTGTACTGTTATGGCGGTTTATGATGATTTTTCCATTTGGAATATCTTTCAAAATATCTTCCGTATTTTTATCGTGTTTTCGTGTCATTTGATACCTCCGTTTGATGCTCTGTGGAATCGGATAAGGAAATTAATCTTTCAAGACAGCTATGCAGAGTGTGAACCTGTGGGGTATCAGCAGCTTTATAATAGACTTCCTTTCCACTTCGATGGCTGACAATCAGCCGTCGGGTTTTTAATTGTCTTAGATGATGAGATACAGCAGGACTGCTCATACCAACAAGGGAAGACAGGTTGATTACGCATTCTTCATAGTGACATAAAATCCAAAAAATACGCAGTCTGCTTTCATCACTAAGTAATCCGAATAGTTCAGAGGATGTCAGAAATTCCTGTGGAGCAGGGAGCAGAGAAAACAGCTCATCGGCTGATTCGCCATGATTATGTGGCAATGTAATTTGTGTCATATGTTGTACCTCTTTTTTGATTATGATAATGTCTGCAGCAGACATAGGTGCTTGTAGTTAAATCTTTCCTCTAGTATAACGCATGGAAATCAAATTGTGCAGCTTGAATAGAAATGAATTTATCCCAAACGGAAACTTACTTTTCAAGATAGTTTGAACTTTTTTTATCCCAAATGGAACAGCATTTATCCCGAACGGAACGAACACTGTAATTTCTGTTGACGGAGAGAAAAATAGAAGTATAATAAACTCAAGACGATTAAACGAGTGTTTAATCGTTCGTGAAAATAAAAGGAGATTTTAATCATGAAAAAAACGTACAAAATTGAAGTGGACTGTGCAAACTGTGCGAATCTGATGGAGAATGCAGCACGTAAGACAGATGGTGTTTCAGCAGCAACCGTAAACTTTATGACACAGAAGATGATTGTGGAGTTTGAGGAAGGAAAAGAGCCGGGAACCGTTATGAAAGATGTTTTAAAGGCTTGCAAGAAGGTAGAACCGGATTGTGAGATTGCTCTTTGATTTTTAGCTGACCAAGTAACCGGAAAAGCACCCTTGAAAAGCCTGGACAGTTTCGAGGCATCCATGTGAGGCACCTTGAGATGGTCGGCGAGCTGGTCGAGCTG
>ERZ791577.373-NODE-373-length-28995-cov-13.308086_pt1 | contig 28995 bp, 24 predicted proteins | sample MGYA00509969_ERZ791577 | MGnify/ENA primary metagenome ERZ791577 (study PRJEB30046, sample SAMN00791917) | human gut metagenome | study: EMG produced TPA metagenomics assembly of the A metagenome-wide association study of gut microbiota in type 2... | reverse complement strand
AATGTTAAAGAGCCATTCAAAGGCTTTTCCTAAGTCCGTCAGGTGAACAGGTTTTCCATTCTGATATATTACACGTTTGGAAAGGAATAAACCGCTGACAATTTCCATGATGTTGATAAGGCTTGTTTTGTCTGTTAAATGGAGAGGTGAAAGGAATAGCTTATTAGCGTGTTGCTGGAATTGCTCGGGGTATTTAATACGCCATTTGACAATGCGCATTTCATTATTTAGTAATCCTATTGCTTCATCAATTAAATGCAAGTAGGGCATTTTTTTCTTGCTCAAACCGTACACGATACGATTTAAGACGGTGTAAGCCAAAGGAAAAATAACGTAGTAAAATGCTATAATTTTGTTCGTTGATACTGAAATCAACTACATCGGTAGTCAATTCGTTAATAGCTTCTGTTAGTTCATCCTCAGAAACTTTGCGTTGTGAGTATTCCGACAATAGTTGGAAAAATCTCAAATCTGATAAGTCTTTCATAATTGATACATTTACAAATTCATAATATGATGTTTTCGGAATGCGCCTATATTGTCATATAAATCTTTAAGACTTATTTTTGTACGTAAAGGTAGAGACTGAAAACAACAAAAGTCTTGAAATAATTCAAGACTTTCACAGACTGCTCTAATAGAATAATTTTATGCTTTATTCATCGGAGTGTATTTTAATCCATCTGTTTCCTGTTCTTCGGAAGTCTTTGAAAAGCCTAAACTTTCATAGAACATCACTGCATAGGACAATGAATTAACGGTTATCTGGATTGCTATTTGATTAGCATATACAGCATTAAATAATTCTCTGCCAATACCTCTACGGTGAAATTTAGGATGTATAAAAAATAATGATATATGTGAACCTCTATTTTTAGTTCCGATGATACCAATAAGCATATCATTGTCAAATGCACCGAAGATTGTAAGCTCATCCATTAATTCCTTATTATAAATAAAATTTTTAAAGGTTTCCAGTCCTTTAATATCAAAATCAGCAGTTCCGCATTCGGTAAATACATTTAGCGATAATGCTATTGCATTGTCGTATTCTGATTTCTTTAGTTGTCGAATATTTATCATTTTAATAGTCTTTTGCATCCAAAAATTAGTAAGAGAAAGTTGATTAGCTTTGCGCTTTTGTTCTTTCTCTACTATATAACCTCTTTTTTCAAAGAAGGGGCGAGCTGTTAAACTCACTTCTGATGTAATTCGTATAATACCAGTTGTGATTGCATACCGTTCTATTTCTTCCAAAAGTATCGTAGCAATACCTTTACTCTGAAAATCCTTATGAACAAACATTGAGTGTAAATAACCTTGGGGGGTGATAGATGAAAAGCCAACGATTTCCGCCTGTTGATTAACGGCTACAATAAAATAGTGGGTCTTTATCATATCTTCTATTTCAGAGAGATTATCTCCGCACGATGCCCAGTCTTCAACTTTCGCCTGTGAGTAATCGCACCTATTTATCATAAGAATTGTATTTTGAAATAAATCTTTCAGTTCAACAATATCCGACTTTTTAGCTACTTTAATTATAAAATCTGCTTTCATGTTATACTCAATATAAATCATTACTTTTTTAGAACTGTAATTATTATTTATTTTAATACAAATGTTTAGTTGATATACATTTTAAGAAGATAGCCTTTTTCATCAAATACAAGATAATAATTCATTTTTGTTCTATAATTCACTCTGTATTTATACATTGTAGACTTTTCATAATAACCTCTATCATCAAACAAATGGATATTATATTTTTTTCGTAAAACATTTATGTCCATTTTGTTTGATGTATATCTTTTTAAAGAACCAATAAAACAAACATCGTTATAAGTAGTCTTTATTTCTTCGATTTTTAATAAACAGGAATTATAATCTCCATTTGCAAAAAACAGACAAACTTTTTTATTTCCGTTAAAATAGCTAGAAAAATAAATGCTATCTTCTTCAAGTCCTTTTTGTTTGAAATCAAAGTACATATCTCCCACATTTAGTTCCTTAGTTTCAGATAACTGTTTTTTCAGGCTGAGGAACAAAGAAACCGTATCTCTCATAGCGGGATTACTATTCTCAAAAATTTTATTCAATTCATCAGGATAACAACCTATATAGTCAAGCAAATAGACTCCTAATGCATTTTTAAGGTTTTCAAAAATAAATCTTCGTGATTCATCTATTGGAAATCCCTTACTCTTCAGAAACTCATAATGCTTTGCTAAGGATTGTGGATTACTGTATTCCATACCCTCTAAATATTTACAAGTAATATCACCTGCTTCGGGATAAAAATATGTATTGCAATTTTTCCCCTCAACATTGTATAAATGTAAAGTATCTATTAGACCAGTGAAAGTTACTCTTCCATTTCTAATGACTTTGGAAGCCAGAGCTTTTCTTCCGTAGTCTTTATCCGACTTTAAACGGTCAGCAGTAGTGCGCCATAAATATAAAGTGTCACCATTAAATTCATCCAAACCAACATAGTGGAAGACATATCTTGATGATGTATTACAACTAACAAAACCGATTACATTCAGGTACAACAATAAGATACCCAATAAATATTTTACTTTCATATAAATTATTACTTTGCTTCATTTCTATCTTACAAGATGCAAAATAATGCAAAACGCAGAAAAAAAGTCTTGAAAAAATTCAAGACTTTGCTTTTGAAAGTATCTTTTTACGGATATGACTAACTGTTTCAGGCGTAACTCCCAAAAATGATGCTATATTTTTTAATGGTATTACTTCTTTTAGATTAGGGCATCGTTTCATCAATCTTAAATATCGTGTTTCTGGTGTGTAATAAAATTCAAGCAGCCGTTTATATGCCATTTCATACAAACTTTCGGAAGCTAATCTTCCAAAACGCTGCGTTTCATAGTCTGTCTCAAAATATTTGATAATATCATAGTAAGATAATACATAAACTGTACAATTCGTTATAGCTTGAATATTTACTAAGGATTTTTTTCTACTCATAAATGAAGAGTAATCGCAAACAAATTCATCAGGAAATGAATATCCAACAATATGTTCTACGCCATCTTCATCAATACATGTATAATGAAATGTACCGTTTTCTACCCAACCTACAAAATTGGATTTTTCATTTTGCTGAACAAAGAAATCTTTCTTGTGGTAAATGCGCAATGTACCGTTTTCCTGAAACATTTTCTTAAGATTAGAGTAATCCAAAGTATTCATATATGTATTAAAATCTCTCATTCCTTACTGTGTTTTATCACAAAAATATAAGAAAATCTTGATATATAATAATCTATAATTTCATATTTAGAAGAAAATAACTATATTTGTAGGGAGTATTTTGAAATGCTGCAATATCAAGTAAACAAAGGTAGATTGCACATTGCTAAACCGTTACCCTTTTCTTAAATGACTTTCATAATAAGCTGTATTACAGAATAATACCTCATGGTGTAATAGTTGTTGCGAACGTGTGACGTGCAAGGTGAAATGTCAGGTTCTTTTTAATACCGCATACATCGGCAATCTCTTTCAGGTACGCGTTTAGTTTCTGATTGCTGATTACGGGAAGTATCTTGCCGTTCGGTAACTTGCCCTTGTACTTCTTCAAAATCATCTTGGGAATATCCAGCAGGGGAACATTAACGTCCGTATTCGTCTTTTGCCGCTTTGTCATTATCCAAAGGTTGCCGTCAAAGGATTTGCATATATTATCTTGCGTAAGCCCGGCTACATCTATATAGGCAAGCCCGGTGAAGCAGGCAAAGATGAACAAGTCCCTGACGTGTTCCAGCCGCTCGGAAACCATTTTCTTTTTAAGGATGATTTTTATCTCGTCCTCTGTCAGATACCCCCTGTCCACTTTCTCCAGCCGGATTTTGTAGCTGGCGAACGGGTCGCCCACCAGTATGCCGTTGTTGCGGGCAATGATGATGATGCGCTTGAAGAACTGCATGAACTTGGCGGTGGTGTTGTAGCCACACTTGCAGGCTGTACGCAAATACAACTCAAAATCGGTAATGAACATCGGGGTAATCTCCTTTATGGATATGTCCGATACGTTGTACTTGCTGCGGATGAACTCGGCAAGGTGACGGCGGGTCACTTCATACTTGCGGTAGGTCGCTATCGTCTTGGATATGCCTACAAGCTGCTTCACATCGTCATTGTGCTTTTGGAACAGGGTAAGGATTGTTTCGTGGCTCTCGCTATGACCTAAAAACTCGTTTTTCACTTTCTCGGCGGTCACGTAGTTGTCACGCCGCTGCATTTCGTGGTAAATGGTATTCAAGGAAGAACGTATGTCGTCCAAAAGGGCGTTTATTCTTCCGGCATCCCTGCCTTTGGCTTTGCCCGCAACCGTGTTCCAATTGTCGGGCTGGATGCTTTGTTTCGTACTGAACTGGCAAAGTTTGCCGTCTATGGTGATGCGTGCCATAATCATAACCTCGCCGTTTTTCTTTTCAGAACCTTTCTTCAAATAAAAAAGAACCTTGAATGTCGATTTCATAACTCACTTTTTTAGTTGCAAAATTAATTTTTACCTCTCGTTTTCGAGTTATGCAGACTATGGACTAATCAAGTCATTATCAGGTCATTTGAGGACAAATCGTTACCGTTTTTGTCCGGCAGGGAATAGGTAACGATTTAGTAACAATTCTTTTGCTTAGTAGTATATCCCTATTTTTCAGTAATTTACAAATCTACTTTATGGCAATAGGTAATGGATTTGTAACGTGCTATCTTCTTCATCTTGCTTCAAATTGAAGTGGAATGATTAGCTGATGACAAAGATACAATTATTTTCCGAATGTTCAATGCCGTATCTAAATTAATCATCATATTTGGTGGTATTTTCACGAATCATAAAAATAGTAATTCTGCTTTTAATTGCAGATTTTGTAGTTTAATTACAATATATTTGGTTATAATTTTATCATACGATATTTTATGTATATCTTTGCACTCAAAACAAGATAAACGCAACGGTTATGATAGCAGAGTTCAGTATTGAGAATTATTTCTCCGTTAAGTCGGTTCAAAAAATCAGTTTTGAACCTTCATCAGACACATTCATGTCCGATGAGTATTCGTATGAAGTGAAGGATGGCGTTAGGTTGCTAAAGTTGGGAGTCATTTATGGTGCAAATGCCTCGGGAAAAACCAATATATTGAACGCTATTGGTTTTTTCAGGATGCTTGTTCTGAGAATGCCTAAAGACCGTAATGCAAAAACAGGAGTTGTTCCCTTCATGCTGGACGATACATCAAGGAATGAAAAGACAAAGATGTCAATGGTGTTCTATATCAACCAATCCAAATATATCCTTAGTTTTGAATTGGATGAGAGATACATCTATTCCGAGACATTGGTCGTTTATGAGTCTATTCGTCCTACCAAATTGTATAGCCGTAGTTATGATGCCGATACAGACTCGACAACCATAGAATTTGGTGCGAATTTGAAAATGACAAAAAAAAGCCAAGACGTCATTTCTGGCAATACCATAAATAATTGTAGTGTGCTTGCTGCATTTGGCAAAAGCAATGTGGAGCGAACCAAACTGAATGATGTGTACGACTACTTTGCCACACAGATAAAGGATGTATTGGCTCCGGGAATGTTGCTGTCGGGATATGTAAAATCACGTTTGGATAAGGACGAAACTGGGGATTTGAAGAGGTTTGTATTGGACTTCCTGAAGGCCTCCGATTTTAATATAGAGGATGTTATCTTGCGCGAGGAAGAAGAACTGATTTCTCCAGAATTAGAGCAGTTGATTCAAAACGCCCCTATTGAAGATGATGCAAAAGCAGAGATGCTCCGAAAGGGTAAAATCACAAATACAGAACTGACTTTCAAGCACAAGGCTGGAGACAGTTTATATGACTTGTCCGAGGAATACGAGTCCAATGGTACTATAAGATTCTTGGGAATGGCAGTAATCCTGAATTTCCTGTTAAAAACCAATCGTTTTGTACCCATCGATGAAGTGGAAACAAGTATTCATTACGAGTTGCTGGCTTATTTCATAAAGGTATTCTTGGCAAACAGCGACGGAACATCTCAAATGCTCCTGACGACACATGATATAAATCTTCTCAACGAGGATTTTATCCGTCGTGATACGATATGGTTCACCGATAAAGACGAGCTGGGAGAAACTAAAATAGTGCGCCTCTCATCCTTGGGATTGCATAAGAACCTGTCTCCGTACAATGCCTACAAGCAAGGGAAACTGGTGAAATTACCATTCCTTGGCAGTCAATACATTAACCTAAATGACTAATGTTATGAGGCGGACAGTAACAAAAAGTATCGCCATCATAGGCGAGGGAGAAACAGAATGGTTCTATTTCGACTCTTTGAGGGTAGCGTGTCGTTATCCTTTCAAGGTTGCGCCAGACTTTCCACAGCATAGTGACATCAATCATATGCTAAAACTGGTTGAATCCTACTTGAACAAGCAGTATGATTTCATTGTATGCCTGTTTGATATGGATAGGCTGTATCAATATCCTTCCGAAATGCAGTTGTATCAGCGAGCAAAGAATGAGTATAGCAAAAAGAAATATGCAGGAAAGGTGATGTTTGTAGAAACGAATCCTTGCACGGAATTTTGGTTTCTGCTCCACTTCTTGCCTAATGTGGTTTGTCGGCGATACGAGAGTTATGAGCAACTGTTGCCTGAATTGCAGAAGTATATGGCGGGATATGAAAAGACCAAACGCTATTTCATACGCACCAACCTCTATAAGTACTTGACAGAGAATGGTGATTTGGAACGGGCGATGGCAAATTCAGAAAAGCTATGCCAATTATGTCAAGAGTCTCCTGAGGATTTGAAGGCATATTCGGAAATACACAAAGTGGTAAAATTATTAAATAATTTAGCGATATAATAGACTTATGTATCTAAGTAAGATTTATATAAAGAACTTTCGAGGTATCAAAGAACTATTGGTGAAATTTGATAAAAAACTGAATGTTATTATCGGATCTAACGGACAGCTTAAAACATCTTTGGTGGATGCTATCAGATTGTTTTATTCGTGGGGAGAACCGAACCGAGATATAGAGATAACAAAAGAGGATTTTCATGTTGAATTTACACAAAACCCCGATGGGACAACAACGGCAACCACCTCGACAAGAATAGATATATGTTACCTATTTGAAGGATTATCAGCACAGCAAGAAGGGGCATTTTATCAATATCTGGACAAAAAAGACGATGGCTCTATGGTTGCTAGGGTTCACCTGAGTTTCGAGATGAAGGAGAAGGGAAGAATTTATTCCTCATACATAACAGGTAAAGAGGAGAATGGTATTCGTGCAGATTGGAATACGTTTCATTATTTTCATCCTTATTATTTGGGAGCATTGCGCGATAGTACGCGTGATTTGATGAGCACACGTAATAACCTATTAGGACGGGTGATTAAAAGAAAGATTAATAGAGCAGGTTCGGAGGATGATGTGAAAAGCATAGTTGATAACGCAAATGTTCAGCTTTTGCAGAGACAAGAAGTAATGGAAACGCAAACTGGCATAAACGACAACCTGACCCAGATAAATAGGTCAGACCTTAAAGATGTAGAGTTGCATATAGAGCAGAATAGGATTGAGTATATTGTTAATATCATTAAACCATTCTTGCCATATTCACAAAATGACAAGAAAGGATTTGTGTTGACTCAAAATAGCCTTGGGTATAACAATCTGATATACATAGCTTCGGTATTGAGTGACATTAAAGATTGTCATGTGGATGACAATGTGAGTATATATGCATTGCTGATAGAAGAACCTGAAGCCCATCTACACCCACAACTACAGGTTAATCTATATAACTTCCTTAAAGATGCTGATGCAAGTGAAAATAGCCAGACATTTATCACAACCCATTCGCCGACTTTAACATCAAGAATACCACTGGAAAATATAATTCTGCTGAAAGATAATGACGCTTATCATGTGGGTAATTGTTTTAAAGAACGGCATTCAGAAAATATTATTCGGGATGTTGCTAAGAACAATAGACCCTTAAAGGTCGAAGAAGTTGTATCCTATAGAAAGATGATATCTAGATATTTTGACGTTACTCGTTCACAGTTGTTATTCTCGTCTGGTTGTATGTTTATTGAGGGTATCTCAGAGTGCCAATTAGTTGAGACATTCTCTAAACTGATTGACAAATCACTGATTGACAATCAAGTTGAGATTGTTGATACGGATGGAACTGCTTTCTATCAGTTCTTGATGTTATTTAATTCTTCTCATAAGGCGAAGCGTTTGCCAATGAAAGCGGCATTTGTAACGGATGAGGACCAATTTACTGACTCTAAGTATAAGGAATATAATCTAGATGAGTTGGTAAAAGATAATTATACAAAACTGCATACCCTTAGAGATGGGATTAATAATGGTAAAATGAATGGCCGCATTGATAATTTGAAAGCTATGGCTAATCATCAAGACGGTATTAAGGTATGTTCTGGAAAGAAAACACTTGAATATCAAATATGTAAAGCAAATGTTTTCGCGAATAAAGAGACAACGAGAGAGACTTGGCTTTACGAATTGATTAAACAAGAGAATATAGAAGGTATAAACAAGGTGGATTCCTACATGACAGGACTTGGAGAGGGAGAAATGAGCGAAGTGGAACAGCAGAATGTTGCATTGCTAATGTGGAAATGTCTGCCAAGTAAGGCTGAGTTTGCTCAAACATTAAATTCATTCTTACTAGATAAAAAAGGAATAGGAGGTGACATTAAGTTCACTTTGCCTCCATATATTCAAGATGCAATAACTCATTTAGTACCATGAGTATGGATTACGATATAACACCGCAACGACAAGTATATCTTGATGCACGTGGTTATACAATACTAACAGCGTGTCCTGGTAGTGGCAAGACTACGAGCATAGTGAAGAAACTTTTAACAGTGTCACATCATTGTGAAGAGCATTATGGCACGCATACAGGGTTTGCCTGCCTGTCATTCACCAATAAGGCTTGTGCTGAGTTAAAACAAAAATATAAGGAGATGCATAATGAAAGGTTGACATACCCCAATGAAGTGTTGACTATTGATAGTTTTATTATGCAGTATGTAGTGCTTCCGTTTTGGTATCTATGTGATGAATGTAAAAAGCGACCAATAGTAGTGAACGAAACAGAAATACTAGATCGGATTTATTATAACAATATTCAGATAAACGGTAAATGGCAGCAATACCCAGTGATGGTACTCCGAACTTACGCAAGTCTGATGCGCCGTAAGAATCCATCATTAGTATCAAGAGACAAGACGGCCTTTAAATGGAAGCACAAACCAGTGATTGATGCAAATGAAATTGCCTATTGCAATGCAGCTTTTACATATCGTTTAGAAAAAGGTTTTATTTCAAGCAGCGATGCACTATGGATGGCATGTGATATATTGGAGCATCATCAAGGTATAGCCAAAGCACTTGTAATGCGTTTCCCTTATGTCATCGTTGATGAGGCACAGGATAATTCTGAACTGCATTTTGAGTTTTTCAAGCTGTTAAAGAGAGCCGGTTTGCAAAATCTTGAATTTGTGGGAGATATTTGTCAGTCTATCTATGGATTTAACAATGCGAGACCAGAGTTGCTACAAAGCATGATGAAAGAAGGTGGATGGAACGTTTTGCCACTATCTGAATGCAGACGTTCTAACCAACGTATAATAGATTTGTATAGTAAACTGAAATCAAGCGATGTGCCGGCTATTACTTCACATGGTGTGGAGGATAAAGAAATTCCCATCGTAGTATATAAGTATGATGACGGGAATGTTAGGGATATTATTCGGAATTTCCACCAAGTTTGTGAAAATAATGATTTGCCAAGTAGAATTATATTAGCACGTGGAGTAAATAAGTGTAAGAAATTAGCCGGTGTTAAGGATGTCGATTTCAAGTACTGGAAAGCAGAACAACATCTGCCTTATTTGATAATAGATGCCGCCTTCGCATTCGATTCGGGAGATATGGACTATGCTTTTAGGAAAATAAGACTTGTATTAGCTGAACTTTTGGCTGGTAATAACCCTGAAGCAAGGCGTAAGTTCGTGCAAGAAATTGAACGTAATGTGGACTGGAATACAAGGATATTTAGTTTTCTAAAACAAATACCTGCATTTTCATTGAGTTTCAAAGACTGGTCAGAACAGACCTGTACATTATTAAAGGATTATTGGGAACTTGAAGAGAGACCTGTTTTTGTTCCATATCAAAGGCAAACGGGATATAAGATGAAGGAGATGGCAGATGCGCCTGTAGAGCAATATCACCAATCAAATAATAAGGGCAGTGAATACCATAAAAGTATAGATACGATACATGCTGCAAAGGGAGCAACTTTGGATGCAGTACTTCTGTTCCTGTCGTCTGATAGCAGGGGACAAAGTGTTTCGCTGAATGATTTTCCACGCAGTGCAGTTAAAGTCATGACTGAAAGTCAGCGAATGATATATGTAGCTTGTTCGAGGGCTAGGCAATTTCTGGCATTGGCAGTCCCCAAGTCTATAGCAGATGAAAATATTAGGAGAGCCTTGGCTGGGGTGGACATAGATATTCGTAATATCAACCTGCAAGGTGAATTGACTTTTATAGATTAGTACATCAAAAACCTTGGGCGGAAACAAGTTTATAAGTTTCCGCCCATTTAACTAAGGGGGGTATAGAATGAGTCAAGACGCAATACTCCCCAATTAAAGTGGTTTTGAGGCAAGTACTTCTTTTATATATTGTTGATTCCGATTATCAATACCGAACTCCTTATAAAGTTGGGCATTCACATCGCCACAATAATCAATAATGCCATTGGCATCGGAATAGTCCAATAAATCTGGCACTTTCTTTGCCAAAGAGGTCAAGGATTCGTCTGTAAGCAAAAAGGCGAAGCGAATAATTTCACTTGTAGCATATTTGAAGAAGTTCTTGGCTTCTTGTTCTGTGGCGAAAGTTTTCAATGCCACGCGAGATCGCCCAAATGCACTATGGTTATCTACGATGGCGATTTGATTGCTACGCTTTTGTCCCCCGGCATTGGCACTTGAAACTATCACTTTCCATCTGTTCAAATATTCAAGTCCCGTTGTAATAACACCTTTGTTTGCGATATACCATTTAGCTCTACCGCTTTTACCTGCTTTATCATTGGTAAATAACTTTATTTCTGATTCATAATTGAAATAGTCTCCTTCACTGTACTCTCTTACAAGTGTGGGGTGTCGTTCTACGAAGTCGCTTTCTATAGAAAATAGTTTCTGAGACAAGACTGACTCGTGTAAACTTTTGTATTTACTAATAATGGCATCTAAACAAGAAACGATTTCATTATCAAGAGGATTTAATGGAAATAAATCTTCTTTAGGATTATCAGCATCAACTGCTATTTCTTTCCCATTTTTAGAATAGATATATTTAAAGCCACTACTTTCTTTATATATATCTTTCATAACAATAGACAAGCCATCTGCAATACCTACTTCTTTGAACACATCCGTTGAATCTGGAAAGAATTTCAAAAAGTACAAATGAGGATCGTTGATTTGCGAAAGGCCAAATTGTTCAAGCCCTTTCCCTGAGCGATGAATCCATCTTGCACCAGGATAGATTAGTGAAGTATATCTACCCAATCGGTCGCTTATTGTTTGAAAATGTTGGAATATACTTGAACTACGTTTTTGTCCGTTGGTTGTTTCCTTTTGGGCAACAACCTCTTGATACGGAGGATTCCCTACTATTGCATTGAATTTCATATTCTTTATCCCTGTTCTTTCTGAAACGAATTTATCAATCTGCTTGATAAAGTGTTCAGGCTTGTTTTTGATTTGATTGATTAAGTCCTCAAAGTATCTGGTGTTTGCCTTTGCTTTACGAAAACCGATGAGGGTTCGCTTGGTGATACTCTTTGCCATCGGAGTTTTGCAGATGACAAAGATGTTTTCTGCGACTATCTTGTCCCATATCCGCTGTTCGTCTTCAATGCTTGACACCGAAAACAGCGAGTTTTTGACACGTGTGCGGTAGATGCTGTATGCCATATAGAGAGGATATAACCCCGACTTTGAGTTGATTTCAAGAATACGAGAATCTTCGGCAAATACATTGGCGGTCACTTCGCCCTTGTCGATGAAACGAGGTTCGTGCAGTGTAGTTTCATACCCCTTTTCAAAGAAGTTGTATCCACCCAAGCAGTCGCCAAGGTGCATGTTTACCACACGCCAAGGAGTAAGCACCGTTTCCTTGTCCGGATTACGGAATGTGCTAAAAATATCCGTTATGCGCTCAATGCGTTCCTCCACACTGAGTTTGTCGGCAGCACGAGCCATAGCACGGATACGCTTTCCGGCGGCACAGAATATCTCCGGATCGTAGTATTTTTTGATGCTGTTGAATTTCTGCTTGGTAACACCCTTAGGCATAAACTCTTCCCACGATTGAGGGTCGATGAGTGAAGCGAAGTTGTCAATGGTGATTTCTTGAGATTCGTCTTTCAGCTCCGCTCCATAAATCAGCAAAGGCATACGGATAGAGATACCCCGAAGAATGGAAATGGCAGCTTCCCGATTGTTCTTTTTCTTTTTCAGTTCTTCAAGACGTTGCTTCTCTTCCTCTGTCAAAGGCTGTTTGTCCTTGCCTTTCTTCTTGGATTTCTTTTCAAGACTTTCAAGTTCCTCGTATTGCTCATCAGTCAGCCCCTGATTGTTAATGTCCACTTGATTCGTCTTGGGCATGGCTTTAGTCTGACCGATAATCTTTTTGAGGTCATCGAACTCCTGCAATTCCAAATCATTAAGTTTCATCAACTCGTCATTATACAGACTTCTGTCTTCAAAACCATTACGTACAACCCGTTCCACATAAACCTTTTTGAGCTGTTCTAGCATCTTCGGCACATCAAACTGGTTCATCTTGGAACCCTCGATGGATATTATCGGGCAGAAGTTCAGGAACTCGCCCATAATCTTACGGTCATTGCCGCTGGTCTTTCCTGCCTTGGATGAAATCTTGGCTGTTTCGGCTATCACCTTCAATGTCCTGTCTGGAGCAAAATCAAAGACATAGCATTGCTCTTTTACTCTTCCGTTGATAGTGGCAGGAGTCTGTACACGGAAAATGGTCTGCATATAACTGGAGGCAGCTGTGTTATATGAACCAGACAACATAAACACTGCAGTCCAAGCCTTAACACTGACACCCGTTGTCAGTCTGCCACAAGACAAGGTTATGGTACGAGTGGCGTCAGGGTCTTTGCCAATGGCTTCTTCTACCGCCACAAGTGCATCCTTGCTTTCTTCATCCTCGTCTCCATTGCCGGCAACATTCACCACCTTGAAATGTTGGAATACTGGATGTGTCTGCAACATGGCACTCATTGCCCGTGCCTCCTTCACTCCCGGCAGCATCCACAGGGTATGACGGAAGATGTTGCGGTATTCCTCATTCGCAAACGGATAGCAACTCTCCTTGTCCTCTTTGGTTATAAGATTCAAGAAAGCACTTACATCCTTGTCATGAACGAAAGTTCCACTATTATTTACACGGAAGAACTCACGGAAGTTGAATGCCACATCTTCATCAACAAACTCATTGAGCAATCGTCCGAGGTCATAGGTGTAAATGTTCATGGTAGGCAGTGAGGCGTATGGATTAGGGTCTCCAAAATGCAGTTCATCCCAAGACGCTTTGGCTCGCTGCTCCATCACATAGTCCCAAGTGTATATCTCATCCTCCTTGAAATCGTCCAACAAATTGAAAGGAGTGCCGGAAAGACGCAGAATCTTGGTTTGATCCTTCGTAAGTTCCTGCATTACAGCCTTGCCCAATTCCGTCTGTGTACCTTCGTGCGCCTCGTCCACAATGATACAGTCCCAAGCGGTGGCAAACACTTCATTGTTCTTATCAAAGTTGCCGCCTACAAGTTCAGAACCACGCAAGTCTTGCATGGAAGCAAAGTAAACATATTTGCATTGTCCTTGTTTAGCTCTTGTTTCCAGCGAAATATGGCTGTCACCGTTATTCTTTGAGCCGTATGCAAAATCCCGCCTATCATAGAATATCTTGCCAAAGTCCTCAAACCAACCGCTATCAACTACTGGGCGGTGGGTAAGAATCAAGGTTCGGCTGAAAATCATATCTTTCACTACCTGTAATGCAGACAGCGTTTTACCGAAACGCATCTTGGCGTTCCACAGCATTTGGTTTCCTTTCTTAAACTGCTTTTTAGTCTTTTCTATGGCTTCACGCTGTTCCGGTCGGAATACAATAGGACTTTTGTCGTGTGAAACCTCAGCAGAAGATAATGATTCACGCCCCTCTTTTACGGCTATTATCGCCCGTTTAATTGTTTCAAGGTCGGTAATAAACCACTCGTTGGCTTTGTTCTCGGTATCAAATATCTTTTTCCTAATACCTGAACGCTCCAGCACGCTATGCACTTCCTTGTCATTGAAAGAACACAAACCATACTTGCTGTTGTATATCGTAAGTTCCGTATATAAGAGGTCGTATGCGATACCTGCCGTTTGCGTATATTGGTTGATACGTTTCTTGGCAGACTCGTTGAGGGCTTTGCTGTTGGGAGCAAGACCGAAAACATTGTCATTATCACAAGTGGCTTCTCCCACTTTCAGACATCCACTGTGCGCAGCATCGTTGATGCGGAACACATATATCAGTTTTAACTTTAGTGAAGATGTGAATTTCATACCGCACTATTTTATTAGGTCTATAAATCGGATTCGTTTTCCCTTTTTGCCTGTTGCCTTGTCGGTGGCATGCCAGTCCTTGATTTGGCAATAGACCCCATTGTGCCTGCGGATGTCATCTTTCAGACATCCTTCACATTGGGTGACCACTTCGTTAGTCCCGAACAGGTCGGCTACAACTTCCCTACGTTCTCCGCAACTATTTGGAATGACACCTTTTAATCCGTCCATCTGCCATACGTTCCACGAAATGATGTAAGCGATGTAGTTAACGGATTTCAATAGAGGGTTTTTCCCGAACTTGTTGCGGTAATACTCAATAAAAGAGAAAAGAAGGGATTCACGGGCAAGCAGAAGATTGTCACCTTGCCATTCGTAGGCATAGATACTCTTGTAGGCATCCTGTACGGCTTTCAGCCACTCACCAGAAGTAGTAGCGTTCTCGCTGATAATACGCAGCTTACGGTCAAGCAATCCAATACGCCTCTCCACCGGAATAAACTCCCCTGTAGTGGTATCGTAACGACTCACGAGGTAGGGAGCCTCGCCACAAGTGATTTCCATACGGTTCTCACGCACATAGTCCTTCCAAGTCTTGCCCTCAGGAAAAGTAATTTTTTCCTCATTGACCTGCCAAGTGTTTGTACCATCGGCTACGGTTATCTCCTTGTTGAATACATCCTTTCTGCCAAACCAAGCCTCGTCTATCAGATTGTTTTGTGCATTGCATATCCACGAAGGGGTAAACACTTCGGCCATTTCATGGGAACGCATGGTCTGTGTTACCTTATGCTTCAATACACGAGGCATGACCACATTGCCGTTATTCCCTGTTATCAGTTCAGGCAAAATAGGTGATTGATACTCGTAACCGATACCCAAATGCTCATAATCCGAGGTTGCCCAAAATATATTGTGCTGAATACCGTTTTGGCTCGTTGTATGGTCTTTGAGCAATGTATTCAGCAAATCGGGCGAAAGTGCAATTAGATTGGTTTCCTGTATGTCTATGTTATCGGTTGTTTTCTCAATCATCTTCAATTACATAAAGGGAATGAGAAAGTCCCGATGTCTTTCTTGGAAAGAGGGAGGACTAAATCTAAAAGGCTGATTTATAGAAGTATTCTATCTTATTGAGATAAACAACGATATAGTTTTTAATATTCCAATAAATTTATAGATAGTACAATGCGCTGAATTTTCAATAAAATGCGTAAATTTGCATCAGAGTAAGTCCCTCTTTCCAAGAAAGATACATTTTTGCTAAACATTTTTGCTCTTACAGACTTTTCAATATCTGTGCATTGGCATTGTCCACCAGAGTGTTATCCAATGATGCCAGATAAATTTGGGTGGTACTTTCAGAATCATGTCCCATCCCCTCACTGATAACAGAAAGCGGTATATTCTTGTACTTGGCTGCGCTTGCCCAAGAATGCCGGGCGCAATACATGCTTAATGGCGTAGATATATTTACCAGTTTTGCAATCTCTTTCAAATGGCGGTTTATGCCGGACAAGATATTCCTGTAGCACTTATGACTATCGAGGTACGGATATTTCAGAATGGGCAAAAGATAGGAACTGCTACTGTCTGTGGAATACTTATTTATGATTTCCTGCATACACCTTTCCCATTTGATAACCAACAATTGCCCTGTTTTACGTCGACGATATGACAAACTGCCGTTTTGGAGATCACTCTTTTTCAGATATGCCATATCTACAAATGCCATTCCTCGTGTATAGAAACTGAACAGGAACATGTCCCTTGCAAATTCCAGATTGGGCTGTAAGGATAGATTCATGTTCTTTATACGCTTGATGGCAGATAAGGGAACTGCACGCTTGACAGTCTTGTCCACTCCCGTATAGACATGCCTGAAAGGATTACACTGATTAATCAATCCTTTTTCCAATGCTCGGTTATATACGGCCCGGAAAATTCGCATATAAAACGAACTGCTATTACGTACCGCCCCTTTGCCATGGAGATAGGCTTCATAAAGCTGCATTAAATCAGAATCTATTTCCGATAAGGCCACATCCTTGCACTGTCTGAATTGCATAAAACTTTTTAAGGCATAGGAATAGTTCTCAGCCGTGCGTATCTTTCCCATCTGCTTGAGGTGGGCTATCGTGCCTTGCATAAAGTTGAATAATGACTGTTCGTTTACCGCCTTATTGAAAGTTGAAATTATATCATCAGCTGTATATATAACATGCATATTTTCAAATCTGCCTATGATTGATTGTAGTCGCTTAACGTCCCAGTTTATTCGCTCCTGAATCGACTGCAGAAAATCGTATCGATTATCAGAACCGATTATGATAGAATTGTTTTTATTGTTCCACTCGTGCGTAAAAAGTCGGAAATCCGTCTTTAATTGACGGATTACTCGATTCTGAATAATTTGATAATAGATTGTACCCTCCTTACCTGCGGTAGTGGATGGTCTGAATTTTACTTTGATACTTGCCATACGCTCACTTTTTAAGTTTGTCCGATTGAATGGGCTTGCCCTTGATGGACGTTGCCTTGTTTTCCTGCTCTTTTGCCGCCTGTTCTTTTAGTCGGGCTTGTTCGGCAAGGGCAGCTCGCTTGCGTACTGCTTCTTCGTAGGCTTTCACATCTTTACGCATTTGGCGAATCTTGTTGTTATCCCTGTTAAGTTCAAAGATGTTTTCCAAGTTTTCAATCAGTTTTGGTGAGGCTTCGCCTTTCATTTTGATGTAGCGATACTTCAAATCATTGTCGATACGCTCATAGTTCGGTTGTCGAACAAAATAGAGTGCGACAGCCAAAACGACAATCGCTGCAAACATTCCGCTAAAACCCCAGAATATGAAAGGCGATTCAATACTGAAACTGTGGTGGCTCTCATTGTAAATTCCTCCTTTGATATTTTCATCTGTAGCTCTTAGCAAGGATTTCAGCTCTTCCGTTTCCTGCGTTTGTATTGCTTTAATATCCGACATCATCTCCATTATTTTATCGGAAGAATCGGTCTGCTGTTTCCGGTTTTGCCGATATTCGTTCCTTAATGCGGACAAGGTTTCCACAAACTTATCCGGAGTAGAAGCTCGATTTAAGAGATTTGCAGTATCGCACTTAATAGAGGCAAGTCCTTCTGAAGTGCGTTTAAACTCTGTTTTAACGGCGTTCAAATCTTGTTTTAACTCCTGTAATGAAAATTCATTTACACTATTATTTACTTCGGAATTTCCATTCTCCGATTGGGATATGGATAATCCGTTTACCTTATTCTCGATTCTATCCAAGCACCCATAGATGCTTTCAATAAGTTCTTCTTGTTTCATACTATTGATTTTTAATGTTATACCTTTGATTAATAATTATGTGTCGAATTATAACCCGAAACTATTCTTGCGTTTCTTTTTCTTCCGTCTGCGGAGTAACTCGTCATACGGAATCTGTTCGTCTTGTTGGCTATTGCCTGATGGCATAAACAATCCCAGTCCGCCTTCAATCAAACCGTTGTCTTGTGAATATTGCAGTTGTTCCTGCGATATTATTGACTCTTGTTTCGGTTTTTTAGGCTCTTGTTCTGTTTCCGGCTTATTCCAACTTAGACGGGCATTTAATTTGGCAAAACTGAAATCCCTGCTGATTTGCGAAGCCTTGAATGTCAGTCCGTCTTTGGTAAAGCGTATGCCTTGAATATCATTCAAAGACTTTATCTCACGGCTTCTTTTCACAAACTCCAGCTTGACACCATGTCCGACTAAATTGTCATTGAACTCATTCCATGTTTTGGAATATTTTAGAGCCTGTTTGACCGCATTGTGAATCTCATATTTCACACGCTCTACAGGACGAAGTTTCTTCACATTGGTCTTACCTTTATCCTCTGCGTAGGTCAATCCGTACTTGTCTTTAAGTCTCTTTGTAGCAATTTCATTACGCTTAAAGTCGTTCTGTGAAGAGATTACTTTTCCGTCATATCCGATACGGTTATAGACCAGATGGCAATGCGGATTGTCCGTATTGTTATGCCTTACCAATATGAATTGAGTGTCTTTTATTCCCATCAAATCCATGTATTCCATAGCAATTTTAGCCATAAACTCATTTGAGAGTCTTGGCTTGTCTTCGGGTTTGAAACTCAAAGCGATGTGACCGACAGGCTGTTTTATTTTCGGATTAAGCATACGCTGGTAGTTGAAACTATCCGTTAATTCACGGTTACTGCCCAACAATACACCATCGGAAGCGATGATTTCAGCATTGTCTTTGCCCATCACGTAGCGGACGCATCCGCCAAAGGATTTTCCTTTCTTTATCTTGCCAATCATAACTGCCTCCTTTCCGATGATTTATACTCGTTCATTACCGCTTTCAGTTTTTCAAGCAATTCCATCAGTATATTCTTGGTACGGTTGAATCCTGCCTGATGCGACAGCTTTGTAAGCTGGTTCAGATTGTTCGCCATTCCAACAAGATTGCGCATGGTGGCCGCTTCTTCCGGAGAGTGCTTAGCCATAATCTGTGCATTGAATGTGGAATCCCTGATATACTCCGCAAGCGTCCTGTTCGCCTGCCTGCTGCGAAGACACAGCCTGTCGTAATCAGGCTTGGAGAATTTCACCGTCACGGATTTTGTCAACTTGCGAAGGCTGCTTGCTTTCGGTCTCCCTCTCGGTTTGATTTTGTCTTTGTTACTCATATTACTTGGTTTATTGTGATAAGTCATTTTACCATGTTGGTATCTTTTACAATCTGCGACCGTTGGGAGCGGATTGCCTCCACTTGTGAAAGTGGAGCGAGGTTTTCGGGTGCAATGGCGGCTTGTCCGACATTTTTCGGCATCCCGAAAGATAACCTCGCTCCCTCCCCGAAACAGACGTTTCACTCCTCACTCCGATTGGAGGGATTCAAGGATGCCTGACGGCACTAATGCAGCGTGCAGATACATTTTTCATCGGTTATATGTTATAATTTACGCCACTGTTCAAACTCTTCCGAGTAGATTTCAAGATGTTGTCGGGCGATGTTTTCAAGAAGTCCCGAAACACTCATTCTGCGGCTTCCGAGTTTGCGGACAAACTCGTCAAGCCTGTCACGCACCTCGCAACTGACAAATACGGGTTTGCGGTCTTCGATTTTCGGAACTTGCAGGAAAGCGGTACGGTATTCTTCCAATGACATCCTTCGCTGTCGGCTGCTAACCCGACAACGGGGTGTCGAAAATGTCCTATCTTTCCCCATCGGCATTTGAAGATTGCCGGATGGGATTTCGGATTGTTCCGTGACGGTTAATGGAGTTTCGATACCGACATCGCCAGTAAACGATTCTTCTGTACTTTCAAGATTTTCACCATCTGGAAGAAACTGTGACATTTCCGTACCAGTCATAGCTTCCCATTGCTCTTTGCTAAAACTTTTCTTTGTTGCCATAATCTTTGAATTTTAATCGGTTTATACAGTGGTCTCAGTGCGCACATTGACCTGTTATCGGCAACAAAGGAAGTAGGTATACTGCATGGAATCAAGCAAATGGAGATAGCGTAGCAATTATGATGGCTTTTGCGTTTTAGCCACTGAATCAACAGTGCAAACTGCAATGATTTGCCATACTCGAACGATTATAGATATTGGATAATGATTCGTTAGAACAGAGTTTTTGTTGAATCCGGCAGATGTGGTTTCTTACATTGGATAATATTACTGTATCGCCATTCCTGTTTGATTACTGCAACCTGTTCAATCGGTACTAATGGAACATGGCTCTTTCCCGATTTACATAATCATATCCGCTGATTATGCAACACGATGACAACCGATGTAACAGACCGTCAGTCGTTTGTAAATCCATTGTGGTGTGATTATTCCTGCTTTTCTTTGCATTGAAAACAAGGAAACAAGCCGCTGTCTTACGCCAACTGTGCCACAGGATTCCATTTATCGGAAGTGTTGGGTGTAATGAGTGATTCGGTTTTACCTTAGCGGCGAGAATTGAAGACAATGTATAATCTAAATATCGGAAACAATGGAAATCATCAGTTTTGAGAAAAAGACATTTGAGGAAATTTCAGCCAAGCTGGATTACTTCGTGCAGAGGATGGAAACCCTCTGCAATAACCATGACCAAAAGGAAACGGGCAAATGGATGGACAGTCATTCCGTATGCAGGAAGCTGCGTATCAGTCCGAGAACATTACAGACTTTCCGTGACAATGGGACGCTTGCCTTTACTAAAATCGGAAACCGTACCTATTACCGTCCTGAAGACGTGGAACGTGTAATCTCAGATGTGGAAGACAGACGGAAAGAAGCCAAATGGAAAAGCAGGGATATTTGACCGAGAATATAGAGTAATCAATGTATAACCCAATAATTAAAGCGTATGAGCAATGAAATCAGAGAAAAAGACCATGAGTGGGTAAAGAATTTCCACTCTAATTTTGACAGGCTTCTGGCTTCACTTGAAAAGTTGTTAAGCCAACACCAACCGTCCGTATATGGCGATGAACTGCTGACCGACAAGGAAGTGGCATACCTGCTGAAAGTGAGCCGAAGAACACTGCTCGATTACCGCAACAACGGAATCCTACCCTACACGCAGGTGGGCGGCAAAATCCTGTACCGAACTTCCGATATAGAACGTATTCTGATAAACGGATACAAGGAAGCGTACAGATACAGCGAAAGCGGATGATTTTTTTGGAGGGAGCGCAGTTTGCCGTCTGCCCGTTTCATCCGGTTTTCAAAAAAATAGCCTTCCTCTATAAAAATCTGAAAAGCATATAGAATCGGTCATATATTTCAGACTTGTCTATATGCTTTTCGGTTGTTTATATCGACTTTTCCGTCAGTCGCTTGTTTCCGCTGCCGTCAGCGTCCATTGTACAGACGTGAAAGGGAAAAGGTTTTCGGGGGGAATACTCTTTGCTTGCAAAGGAAGATTCCGCCCGAAACGGTACAGCCGCCAGACCTTTTCACTTTCAAAGAAGTCTGTACTAACTTTAATGGACGGGCGAGGAAATATGCGACTGACGGAATATGTATATGGTCAATCAGAATATTGGTTGTTCTGCTCCCTTTGTCCGTAGTGTATGTTTTTAACATTATCGCTATCCCTGTTCCATTCCGGAATTTCATACTTGGCCTTAATGCTCGTACTGATTCGTTTTATATCCTCATTAACTTTTTGGCGGGTCAGTTTTGCATACAATTGTGTTGTACTGATATCCTTGTGCCCCATCATCTTACAGACGGATTCCAATGGAACACCCTGAGAAAGAGTAATCAGCGAACCGAAATTATGCCGGGCCATATGAAATGTTATCCGTTTGTCTATATCGCATCGCTCCGCCAGTTTCTTGAAGTTGGCAGTCAATGCCGAACGTGCCGGAACTTTGAAAATCCTGTCATCCACACGCTGTTCCTTGTATTTGTCCATAATCTGTTGTGGTAAGTCAAGAACCTGAATGATACATTCGCTTTTTGTCTTTTGCCTGTTGAACCGTACCCATAGTTTGCCGTCTTCTGTACGGTAAAAATGATCTTCCCGTAAATTGCGGAGGTCTATATACGAGATTCCTGTGAAAGTGCTGAACACAAACAGGTCTCTCACATAACACAGGAATTTCTCTTGTATCGGTATGCTCATTAGGCGTTTCAGTTCATCCGCTTCCAAATGACGGTGTTTCTTAATCGCCTTTTCCGGGAAATAACCCGAAAAGGGATTCTTGTGTATCGTTCCTTGCGCAATGGCTCTCTTGACGATGGTTTTCAACATGACGGTAAACCCTTCAATAGTGGAAAGAGAGCGTTTGAGGTCTGCTCTCATATAGGAATCGTACTTTTCAATGAAGCTGTAATCCAATTGTCTGAGTGCGATATCATCGGCATTGTAATACTTCCGGATAAACTTCTTCAATCTGTTATATGAAGAATGATGGTTGTGCAGTGTGCCGTAAGAACGTGTCAGCCCAACCTGTTTGGAGAGTTCCTCGATATATTCCTGATACAGTTCCAATAAATTACGTTTTCTTGTACCGATACCGCTAATGGCGTTCTTTACAAGTTCCGCTGTTATATACCCTTGTTCCGAAAGTATCTCATCATAATAGCTGTGTATGTCTGCCGTCAGTTTCTCTATGGCACAGTTGATTTTCTGAACTTCACGGTCTTTCCCTTTAAGTCTGTATCTTTTGGCATCCCATAATGCAGGGTCTATATCCATCTTTGCGGAGAATTGCGCTACTTCCGTATTTATGGATATCCTGCCCATAAGGGGGCACAGACCGTTCTTTTTCACCTTCTGTTTGTTGATATAAAACAGAACGGCAAACGTGCTGTATGTTGTTTTCCTGTTGTTCATACGCTGTCTGGTCTTTGTGGGCAATTATCGGTCAAAATGAATTTTTCTCTTATCCGGACTTGCAAATCACCCATATCTGCGCCGATCTTTTCTTGGGTAAGGTGGGCGTATATACGGGTGCTTTTCCAACTTCGGTGTCCCAGCAGTTCACGAACCGTATCCATTGGAACACCTTGGGACAGAGTGATTAACGAGGCATACGTGTGCCGGGCTTGATGGAATGTCAGGCAACGCTCTATCCCACAGTATTTTGCAATCTTTTTAAGATTGATATTTGTCTTGCTGCAACTCAACATCGGGAACAGCCTGCCTTGGTCGGATATGCCGCAATACTTCTTTATCAATTGTAATGGAAGCTCCATCAAAGGAATATGGCAAGGCGTTCCTGTCTTCTTTCTCGCTGTATGTATCCACCATACACCGTCTTCGGCCTGTTTCATATTTTCGGGTGTCAAGTTACGGAGGTCGCTGAACGCCAATCCGGTCATGCAGGAAAATATGAAGACATCACGTACCAGATTCATATTGTCTTTTGGCAAGGGAGTCGTGAGAATCAGATTGAATTCCTCTTCGGACAGGCATTTGGCGACAAGAGGTTCTGTCAGATATTTGTAATCCATGAACGGGTCTTGTTTGATGAGTCCGTTATCCATTGCGGACTTGATTACCAGATGCAGACGTGCCATAATATTGACAATGGTATTGCAGGTCATCTTCAAGTCGGCACGGAGGTACAGGTCGAATGCTTTCACAAATGTCGAGTTCAAGGATTGGAACGCCATATCCCTTACCTTGTATTTCTTTTGAAGAAAATTCTTTAGGTGGTTCAGTGCCACGCAATACCGTTTATAGGTGTCAATGGAACGGTTGACACCCACTTTCTTGTAGAATTTCTCGTTGAGATGCTCGTAATGCTTGACCAGCGTGTCCTGCTCGGATGCGATTCCTTGAAAAGCGTTTTTCACATCAATTGCAAGGACATTGTCGCTTTTCAGTTGCAGGTCTTTGTATGCGGAATGGATGGCCACACATAATTTGTCCAGCTCTGCATTGGCGTTTAATGCCGCCTTGCTTTTACCTTTTGCCCTGCCGGACTTTACATCCCATAACTTTTCCTGAATATACACTTTGGCACTGAACTGTACCATTGATTTGCCAATGCGTATCCGTCCCAAAACAGGGGCGATTCCATCGGCTCTCGTCTCATTTTTCTTTAGATAGAAAGTCACTTTTAATTCATTCATAATCAGCTCTGTTTTTAATTGCAAATTTACATGCGTTAGAGCTAATCATTGGTATGCAAAAGACTGACAATCGGTGAAATAGAATCTCATAAAGAGAAAATTTCATGCCGTTCTACGAAAAATCACTCACGTATCATTGGAAACCCATTGCTTTCAGGTAGTTCCAGCCTTAAAAGCAAGACCTTCCGGATACTCAAACAGGTAATGTATTCGTAACGGAACACTTTCACATTTATGTCATTTTTTGCATTTCAGCCACTTGTTTTGAATGGGAAGAATATAGAAGATTACACTGCTTGTCAGATAGTTATGCAAATCGGTAAAAGTTTGCGTTTTGGATATACGATTTGGTAACGAAACTTTGTCTTTTACCGTACTTTTGAAGTCTTGGAAGCTGGACTTTCGGGCAATAAAAAAAGCCACAAATCGTTGATTTGTAGCTTTTTGTCCGTTTACTGACCATTTCTGTCCAGTAAGTTCAGCGGAGAGACAGGGAACGATTAACTTTCATCTCCCCTACTCATTATCAGCATCTTACCAGAAGCCTCTACTCCTATGACACCGAATAATTCACCGCGTATATGCTGCAACTTTCTTCCTGTTACACTCTTACTTTTGCAAAAGTAGTAAAAAAGTGGCATAAATACAAATCAAACGCTTGATTTAACGAACATAACTTCTATAATTTTCTTCCAATAACAATTGCAATTTTGAAAGAGGATAAAGAAACTTACCACCTATGGCAGTATAAGCTATCCCCTTTTCATCACGCAACTTTTGCAAGGTTCTGCTTGATATATGCAACATGCCACATACTTGTTCACCAGTCATATAGACCTCATTGGCTACAGGAACAGGCAAATCCTGAATTGCAAAAATCTCCTTGGAGCATTTCTTGAGCATCTCCATCATCCTGATATACTCTTCTGACTGTTTTGTAATTACCCCATCCATATCCTATTTGCCTTTTTGAGTTAATATCCTAGCCAGATCACTTTCCTTGTACACATTCTTTATGCAAATATAAAGTATAAAATAGTGACAAACAAATGAATCTGCTGAATATATCATCTGGATAACCACTTATTTAATAAAAGAATATTCTAATTTTCAATCATTTTAGTTACTTCATATAGTGATAATCATTATTGGTTCGTATTTTATTCGTTTGTTCAACTATTTGCGGACATGAAGATTTTGGATGTCTTAAGATTGATTTTGAGCAAACATAATCCTCATTTTTATCGTTATAGCCTATGAATTAAGTAGGTATAATATGAAAAGATTATTATTTGTTTTGACTTTTATGTCTCTCACTTTTCCTGTTATATGGGGACAAACTAAGATACAGAAGTATGCAGGGACGGCCATGCCCTATCCTAATAGGACAGACTCGTCCATTACTTTTCGGGATGGTATGACTCCATTTTATATAAATCATCTGGGAAGACATGGAGCCCGCTTCCCAACTTCAAGAAAAGCCCTAGACAAAGTGGAGAAGGTATTGGTATCAGCCCAACAAGAAAATGGACTGACCTCAGAAGGCATGGCTTTACTCTCTATGATACGACGTTTATCCAGATTATTTGACGGTCAATGGGGAAAATTGTCAAAGTTGGGCGAGACTGAACAAGAAGGAATTGCCGGACGTATGATAAGGAACTATCCTCAACTATTCAGCAATTCTGCCAAGATTGAAGCAATAGCAACCTATGTTCCACGCAGCATAAATAGTATGGACGCTTTTCTTTCTTGCATGATAAGGCATAATCCAGCTTTACAGGTACAGCGAAGTGAAGGAAAACAATATAATCATATCCTTCGTTTTTTTGATCTGAATAAATCTTATGTCAATTATAAAGAGAAAGGTGACTGGCTTCCTATATACAAAGCTTTTGTACACAAGAAGATATCTCCAGTTCCTATAATGAAGAAGTTTCTTCTTAATCCGGAACAATATCCGGATAAAGAGGCAGAGGAATTTGTCATGGCTTTATTTTCTGTTGCGGCTATTCTTCCTGATACAAGCATCCCATTAAATTTGGAAGACCTTTTTACACTTGATGAATGGCATCGTTATTGGCAAACCCAGAATTTGCGACAATATATGAGTAAGAGCTCTGCACCTGTCGGTAAGATGTTACCGGTTGCAATCGCTTGGCCTTTGCTTTCTGAATTCATTCGTTCTGCTCAAGAGGTGATAAGTGGGAAATCCGATTATCAGGCTAACTTTCGTTTTGCTCATGCAGAAACAGTTATACCTTTTGTGTCGTTGATGGGCATAGAAAAAACTGATGTACAGGTTTGCCAGCCCGATTCCGTTTCAGTTTATTGGAAGGATTATGAAATATCTCCAATGGCCGCTAATGTACAGTGGCTTTTCTATCGTGACAGAGACCAAAGGATTTGGGTTAAGATTCTGTTAAATGAGGAAGCAGTAGCGCTTCCTATATCAACCTCTTGTTTCCCATATTACTCTTGGGAAAAAACTCGTATATTCTTTAATCAGCGAATCGAAATGGCTAAAAAAAACACTTTCAGTTTTCAATGAATAGAATAAGCCATTTTTTAGTTTCTATTTACCAATGAATGACAGATACATAGATAGTGGTGGTTACAGTTAAATAAGGTTGCCTAGGTGAGGTATAAATTGATGTAAGAATGAGGTTAAAGCTAAAAATAAGTATTATACTTTCCCTAATATGTACCATGTAGCCAATTTTATAACGCCTATCTTTAAATACAATAATCGAATCACATAAAATTCTCTTAAGGTTTCAACGGTAAGCGGTGAGGCAGACGGATGTGTTATCTTATGTTTGTGTAGTAAGTCAATCTGTTCCCATCACTTCTTCCCAAACTGAAAATGTAGTAAATGACCATTTTAATATAACTTGTGGATGAAATAGTATATTCTTCTAAAACACAAGGACAATAATAATTTCATGATTGTAGAATATCTTCCAACTTGTAAAAGTAATAACAGTACATTGTTGAGTTGTCATAGGGGTGAGTGTTTCACTTTTGTATATCACTCTGATGACAATTTGGAATACCTGAGCTATCACTCCGAACAGCACCACCAACTCCATTTCTGACATCCATACATTACCCTTCGGGATATTCACTCTGCCGTTTTCTCTGATTGTTATAATTGTTCGTTCCATGAGTAATATAGCCACTGAGATTTCAGTAGATGACTGGTTAATTCTGTTGCCAAACGTTGTCAAATCCAGGTCTATTTTTCAGATGGTTATCATAACATACTTCTATGCAGTGATAATTTCGTATGCCGCAATACTCGGCTTATACTCTCAACGAGAATACGCCTACTGGGAGTAAGGGTCGCAAATCCATGACATGCGCAATAAGACATTACTGCCCATGCGTGATCGGGCAATGTCCTTAAGTTTCGACAGAAAATTATGGATGCGGTGTTACAGGTACAGACAGATCTTGTCACGAAAGAGCACCTGGAGCTTACCATGACGAGAACAACCTCATCCGTCAGCTTCGCCCTGCGCAATGACGCTGAAAACAAAGAGAGGATTCTCCGTACCTTGAAACAGGCAAACAGAAAATGAAAGGTTACCACCGAACTGCTCGGAATCGAACGTACAACACTGTATAGCAAACTGGAAGAAGTATGGATTGAAGTATAAATTCCAGTAATAATAGTCGGTAATTCACTAAGAATTGATATTACGCTTAAACCGGATTTATTTGGTGATGGTAAAAAGACCTCCACGTAAAAAACCCAGGACGGGGTGATGTGCTTCTGATTTTTATTCGTAATTTTGTACTAAAGTGAGTGATATTGACAGCAATATACAACAAAGCCCAGAAACGATTGCCAATCTGTTACTCTATTTAACCCTTCCTTCAAACTTCCTAAGACAAAGAAGATTAAAAAAAATCTTCCAGAAATACAACGAAAAGGTTTAATATTGAAGAAGGTAAAAAATAATAAACAAATCGTTATTATTTTACAATTTATGGTTACAATATATTTGGATAAACAAGTTTTCAGTCATCTATTTAATGCAAAAGAAGAAAAATATTCTCTTTTGCATGAAAAGATATTATCTCACAAAGATGAGTTTATTTTCTTCTACTCAAATGCTCATTTATTTGATTTGCAAGATGATAAAACGGATATTAAATATACTGAAATGGAATGTATGCAATCGATAGTAAGTGGATATCATTTAATATACGAAAACCATAAACAGGAAGTTATAAAGCAATCCCCACGCAATGCTTTCGAAACTATAGGCAAAATAGAGGATTTCTCTTGGCTTGAAAATTTTGATTTTTCACAAATAACAGAAGAACAGCGGAATGTTATCAATAACATTGTTGATATTAGCATTAAGGATTTAAAAGGTGAATTAGATTTTGATTGGCTAAAAAAAAGAGTCCCAATTTCAGTCGATGAACTCCAAATGGACATATCAACTTTTACATCATTAATGAAATTCGTCTCCCACTATTTTTATGAGAATAAGGAGTCATACAAAATTATGAGAGACAATACTATTGCTAGATATAATCCGACATCAATTAAAGCGGAAGGTGAAAATGTTTTTAACGAGCAGTTAGCCTCATCTCCATTAGGATTATCCTTTCTAGATATTATTCAAGCCTCTT
>ERZ791577.358-NODE-358-length-29426-cov-5.359198_pt1 | contig 29426 bp, 34 predicted proteins | sample MGYA00509969_ERZ791577 | MGnify/ENA primary metagenome ERZ791577 (study PRJEB30046, sample SAMN00791917) | human gut metagenome | study: EMG produced TPA metagenomics assembly of the A metagenome-wide association study of gut microbiota in type 2... | reverse complement strand
TATAGTGACCATAGATTATCCTGAACGCTGGTTGAAGGTTATGGATACAATAATATATCATTACCAACAAAATGACGATGATCGGCATCAAAAGACACAGGAAATAGTTATGCGGCGGTATTTTAAAGGGGAGTCGCCAGATGTAACTGCTGGTCTGCTGGGTATCGGAAGGACAACTTATTTTGAACTATTAGACAAATTTTTGGCTGATACAGCAGCTGTTGCATTCCATGAAGGAGTATTGGAGCTCCCAATAAAATTGATTGACTTTAAATACGAGAAGTAAAGAAGTAAGTTCACAATAATTTCACAATTAGTCCCGGACTTTTTATCTTTTACACCGTGGTAAAATAATAGTGTAAAATTTTATAAAAAGTAAAAAAGCCGGGCGGACCACAAAAGAGTGAATCCGTTCCGGCTTTTTATATGTCATAATTGTCGATTTTTTAGGAGATAAGAAATGAAAGAGATTGCAATACATTGTGCCTATGACGAGCTTAAAAGTATAGCTGAAGTTGTAGCCAATCCCAGAAATCCGAATACGCATCCGGAAAAGCAATTGAAGCTTTTAGCAAAGATAATAGAAGCTCATGGATGGCGGGCACCAATTACTGTTTCAAAACGAAGTGGTTTTGTGATTCGTGGTCATGGCAGATTAGCTGCAGCTCAATTACTTGGTTGCGAAAATGTGCCGGTGGATCTGCAGGATTATAAAAATGATGCCGAGGAATGGGCGGACATGATTGCTGATAACCGCATTGCAGAGCTTTCGGAGATTGATCAGGATGAGCTAATGCAATTGGTTGTTGACCTGGACAGTATGGATTATGACACAGGGCTGTTAGGTTATTCTGATAAATCAGTTGCGGAGATGTTGGCTGAATATGCTAAACAGGACATCAAGGAAGATGATTTTGATGTCGATTCTGCTTTAGATGAAATTGTTGCTCCGCAGAGTAAGCTTGGCGACATTTACCAGCTTGGTCAGCACCGATTAATGTGCGGGGACAGTACAAGCGAAGTTGACGTGCTGAAGCTTATGGACGGCGGACTTGCTGACATGGTATTTACAGACCCGCCGTATAATGTAGATTACCAAGGCGGGACCGATGAAAAACTAAAAATCCAAAACGATAATATGCCGACAGAAGAATTCAACGAGTTCTTGCTGGCAGTCATGAAGAACTTATTGAAAGTTACAGCGCCTGGCGGTGCGATTTATGTTTGTCATGCCGATAGCGCCGGGAGTGATTTCCGAGGCGCAATGACAAAGGCTGGTTGGTCGTTAAGGCAATGCCTTATTTGGGCAAAAAATCAGTTCACACTGGGGCGCCAAGACTATCAATGGCAGCATGAACCTATTTTATACGGATGGAAGCCTGATGCTGGCCACAATTTTTACGGCGGACGGAGACAGAGCACCGTTATCCCTTCGCTGTTTCCGGTGACAGTTACTGAAGATGCCGATGGCAAGAAGCTGGTAACATTTAACTTTGGTATCGGTCAGGTAGTATTAAAGGTACCGGAATATATTGTTGTCGATACTGAGGATGCTGCTACCGTAGTCCATGTCGAGAAACCGGCCCGGAACGGAGAACATCCAACAATGAAGCCGTTAGCCTTGTGCGCTAAATTTATCGCCAATTCTAGCCTTGAAGGACAGTCGGTAATAGATTTGTTCGGCGGCAGCGGAAGCACGATGATGGCTGCTGAGCAGATCGGCAGAAAATGCTATACGATGGAGCTTGATCCAAGATACTGTGACGTGATTATTAGGCGTTACGAAGAAATGACCGGGAACAAAGCAGTAAAAGTAAATAAGTGATTTTCACTTATCCTCTCAATAAGCACATTTGCTAATTGGGGGGGTAAGTCAGCCAATGAAAAAAAGAGCCAGGCGTTGGAGCGCCTGACTCTTAGGCTGGAAAACCTCTCCCAGCGTAGGGAGATAGCACTAAGTCTGTGGCCACAGTTTCGCAGCTGCTATCTCAACTAATAATTATAATCTAACTGGGGTGAGAAAACAATGGAAAAAGAAACGAATGTTTGCAAAAATGATGCTTTACGGAGGGCTTTGTGGCGGCGTGCTACTGGTTATGAAGTAGAAGAAACAGAAATAATTGCTTCAAAGGATGGAAGACCGCCGAAAATAAAGAAACGTAAACGTCATATACCTCCAAGTTTGGAGGCTGCTCGAGAGTATCAACGACTTTATGGGAAGTTAGGGCCTATAGAGGAATAAAATTTAAGATTAATACAAAAGCACTCATAGTAAAATGAGTGCTTTTGTTATACATATAGAAAAAGGAAGGTGGCGGTTGATGCCTAAAGCGAGAAGTCCTGAACGTGATCGGGCATATGAAATATATAAAGAGAGTAATGGCCTTATTACATTGAGGGAAATCGCATCACGGCTGGGCGTACCTGAAAAGAGTGTTTCTGGGTGGAAATGCAAAGATAGTTGGGATAAAAAAATTAATGGAGTACTCCAATCGAATATTCGGAGTACTCCGAAGAGAAAAAATGTCGCTAAAAAAATCATTGAAGATGTTGAAAATAACGAAGAACTGAATGATAGAGAACGACTTTTTATTTTGGCATATTTGGAAACGCATAATGCTAAAATATCATGTTTACGAGCTGGCTATGACGTCCAAGAACGTTATGCACGTCAACTTGGATATAAGATATTAAACAGACATAGAGTGAAACTAGAAATTGAAAGATTAAAGAAAATTCGTAATGAAGCGATGTTTTTATCGTCAGAAGATGTGCTTGAAAAGTATATGCAAATTGCATTTGCTGATATTACTGATTTTATCGAATTATCTGGCTCTGGTGAATGCGTTAATATAAAAAGCCTTGATAAATTGGATGGTGGAGTTATTGAAAGTATAAAGAATGATAAATTTGGGATTTCACTTAAACTTTCAAACCGGAATAAGGCACTTGCTTTTTTGGCCAAGTATTTTGAAATGAATCCTATGGATAAACATCGTAAGGAATATGATAATAAGCGTTTAGAGTTAGAGCGTGTAAAACGTGATGATTCAAATGGACAGCAATCGAATGGAAGTGAAGGTCCTTCGGTTGTTTTTTATTTACCGGATAATGGTAGAGGCGATAATAATGGTGGTGTGAAAAATGATTAATGAAGCACCTAAAATTATTAGACCACAAGTAGGGCCACAAGAACTGTTTTTATCAACCCCAGCTGATATTGCTTTCTATGGAGGTGCTGCCGGTGGAGGGAAAACATATGCTTTGTTGTTAGAATCACTTAGACATACAAATAAAGGTGGATTTGGTGCAACTATATTTCGTAGAAATAGCAATCAGATAAAAAATGAAGGCGGTTTATGGGATACAGCAAAAGGGTTATATGTTCCGATTGGCGGCATACCTGTAGAAAATCCACAACCTAGATTTAGATTTAAATCTGGATCAAAAATATCTTTCGCTCACTTGCAACTTGAACGGGATAAATTTGCATATCAAGGTGCTCAGATTCCTTTGATTGGGTTTGATGAAATTACACATTTTACATCAGGCCAATTTTGGTACATGTTATCACGGAATCGTTCTACATGTGGAGTGAAACCATACATCCGTGGAACGACCAATCCTGATGCTGATAGTTGGGTAGCTCCGTTTATTCAATGGTATTGGGATGCCGATACTGGTTATCCAATCCCAGAGAGAAGCGGAGTGATTCGCTATTTTACTAGGTTGGGCGATGAAATCATTTGGGGGGATACACCGGAGGCTGTTATGGCTCATTCCCCTGAGATTATCAGAGAACAGGTCAAGAGTTTCACTTTTATTGCAAGTAAACTGACAGACAATAAAATTTTGATGGAAAAAGATCCAGGCTATTTGGGTAATCTTAGAGCTCTTGGAGCCGTAGAGCGCGAAAGGCTGGAGCATGGAAATTGGAAGATACGGCCGGCGGCTGGCCTGTATTTCAAACGTTCTTCTGTTCAGATTGTTGATGCTATACCGAGCAATGTCATTGCTTGGGTGCGATCATGGGATTTAGCTGCTACGATTCCGTCACCAATTAATCCTGATCCTGATGCAACGGCGGGGGGATTAATGGGGAAAACAGATAATGGGCTTTATATTGTGGCCGATGTAAAACGTGTTCAGTTAGCAGCTGCCGGAGTACGCAATATAACAAGGAATACAGGGGTTATTGACCGTGCCAAATTAGGTTTTGTATATATTACGGTGCCACAAGATCCAGGGCAAGCTGGCAAAGAACAAGCCGAAAGTTATATTAAGCATTTTACAGGATTTGCTGTTGATACTGTTCGGCCAAGCGGCAATAAGATTACACGTTCAGAGCCATTTTCAGCTCAATGGCAGGCTGGTAACGTATTGGTTCTTGCAGCTGACTGGAACGAAATGTATTTTTCGGAACTGGAAGCGTTTCCGGAGTCCGCACATGATGACATGGTTGATGCATCTAGCGATGCTTTTAATAAATTGCAGAGCATTAGTCCGTGGGGAGGTTTAACAAGCTAATGGTCAAAAACAATAGTAAAAAGAAGTCTGTTGATAGAACAGATGGATTTTTTAATACTTTTATTAGCCGAGGTGCGCGGCAATATACTAGAGATAATAGTTTCTTTTTGGAAGAACCTTTAACCTACCAATTTTTAGAAGGTATTTGGTCAAACAGGTTGGCTCAGAGAATATCGAGTTTGCCAGCAGAAGCTGCCTTGAAAAATGGTTATAAAATTGAGGGAGACAAAGATAACCTTATCATTCAATATCTTGATGAAAGGCTTGCTGAATCTATTTTGGCAGAAGCTTTAACATGGGCTCGTCACTTTGGCCGTAGTTGTATTTTTATGATTATGGATGACGGCGGGACTGAAGAGGAACCAGTAAATTGGGCTCGTCTTAGATCAATAAAATCAATGGAAGTATATGATGCGCAAAGCATTATTGAGGATTTTAGTGGGTATTTGATTAATGATGATCCAACTGATAAGCAGTTTGGCAAACCAGAATGGTATCAGATAACGCCGCCATTGAGTGGTAGACCTCTTTATATCCATCACAGTCGATTGTTAATATTTGATGGTGACTTGTTGCCGAAAAATTTGCGGATTAGTCGTAATGGTTGCGGTATGAGTTGTCTTGAAGGTCTTATAAAAGGAATATATAGATGTGATACAGCTCAGGCGACAGCATTACATGCACTCGAACGCATGAGCACATCTCTTACAAAACTAAACGAATTAGGATCTAAATTAGCTACTCCGCATGGTGAAGAAGAGGTGCAGCGGCGTTTGGATTTAATTGATATGGCACGTAATATTTTAAATACTATTGCTTTATCTACGGATGATGAATATCAGGTTTTTAATGTACCGATGTCAGGAATTCCAGATGTCTTGGACAACTTTGGACAGTATATTTGTGCAATGACAGGTATTCCTTTTACAGTGTTGTTTGGACGTGCGCCAGCTGGGTTAAATAGTACAGGCCGTGGAGATTTAGAAAATTACTACAATGATGTCGTTGGTAAAGTTCAAAGGCGCCAGTTAAAACCTCAACTGGAAAAGTTAATAAAAACAGTTCAACTGTGTAAGGACGGACCAACTGGTGGAAGGGAACTTGAAAACTGGACTATTAAATTTAATCCACTATGGATACCAACTGAAAAAGAGATCGCAGAAACAAATAAATTAAATGCCGAGTGCGTAAAAGCTGAAATAGATACGATTAATTCTTTGATGGAAGCTCAGCTACTCGATTCAAGCGAAGTACGGCCATATTTAGCAGAAAAATATGATTTGCCGATTAAGGGTAGTCTGTTGAATTTGAGTGATGATGATGATGAAACAGAATAATCAAATTAGATTTCTGCAACCGACAGTTAAAATTTTATATCCCGAAAGCTCAGAGCGTGAATATTATCGTTTGCTGAGAGCCATGGTCAGAATGTTGAATAAGTTATCTTTAGAAAATATTGAAACATTGAAAGATGTATTAAGGTATGATTCTACTGATAGTGAACGTATATCAGGCAAAGTGTTAGAAGAACTTGAAGTTAGTGGCGTAAAGGACGAAGTTATATCTGGTATTAAACGGGTCATGAAAGGTGTAGATAATACTGCGAAAGATAATTTAAGCCGCAGTTTTAGAAACTGCCTGCAGGTAGATGTATTTATAAATGATACAGGATTTCTTGAATCTGTAACATCTGAATGGTATTCTCAGCAATCTCAACATGTAAACAGTATTGTCAGCACTTATACAGATAAATTAGCGACTATAATCAGCAATGCTGTTCAACGAGGGTCTTTGTATAAGGATGTACAAAAAGAAGTAAAAAATCTTTATAATATAACGGATAATCGTGCAAAGTTCATTGCTCGTAACGAAATTGGAAATTTGAATGCTGTTACGACAAAAAGAAGGCAAGAAGAAGCTGGGATTTATTGTTATGAATGGCGCACTTCAGAAGATGAACGTGTACGTGTATCTCATGCAGAACTTAATGGGGATCTTTTTTTTTGGCATGATAGTAAAGTTGGAGAAATCAATGGTAGAAAAATTTATCCGGCTCCAAAGCTACATCCAGGAATGGATTATAGATGTCGGTGCATTGCCATTCCAATTATTGATTTAAATAATTGGAATGCTGCTGTTGTAACACCGATTGGAGAAGTTAAAGCGAATAAACGTCTTGAATTAAGTCCTTATGAAGTTAAGGAATTTAGGTTCTTTAATAAATTTGATGATGTTCCTGAAATAGATCGAGTAAGAAAATCTATAATTGATTTAGATGCTGATACAGGTATAAAATTTATCGTGCCAACGGATTTAGATAAAAATCTGCAAAATTTAACTAAGGATAAGTTATTACCGTATATTGTAAGTTTACCCGAAATTTTAAAAGAAAGAATAAAACAAGTCAGAATTTTGGATGTATATTGTCCTGCAGATAAAAAATGGGTTGAACTTTATCCGGATTTTACTCGAGCATATGCAACGGCAGAAGAATATGTTGTTACCTTTTGGCGTAATAATGGATTGGTTTTGTCTGATAGTAGAGTTCGAGAAATTTTGCTGCACGAAGGTGGACATCTATTAGATATTTTCTATGGTAATATTTCTTTGAAAGAAAAATGGTTAAAAGCTGTTAAAGCAGATGCTAGTATACATGGATTGCCTGTTACTGAGTACGCTAGAAATGGACCGGCAGAAGATTTTGCTGAAAGTATAATGATATATTATACTTATGGTAATAAAGAGTTTGCTAAATATTATCCTAATCGGTATGGTATTTTGAAGGAGCTGCTGAAAGATGATTGAAGTTGGGAAGTTTGAAGAAAGACGAATACATAAAACTCCGCATGGTGGTACATATAGCATTGCTCGTTTTTATGACGGTAAAACAAATATGCCATGTGATAAGGAATCTGCTGATGTAGTTACGATCACAGAATATAATGATAAGGATGAGGATATATATAATACCAGATTATATCGAGGTGATGGCGTTAAGCACGGTACGATACCAGGCTTTTTGTTAAAGGGAAAATAAAAATTATAGTTAATCTAAGCACTTACAATTGTAGGTGCTTTTTTTATATCCATTTTTTATGAGAGGGGGTGATAAAATGCGGAAAGTGCAGCGATATGACAGTATGCAATTTGTTGCCGGTGCTGTAACGACACCTGAAGGGTTTTTGCTTGATTCTCCGATTGTGGCCAGGACAGGTATTTATACTTATCTACAACCTGACGGTTCTGTAAGGCGCGAATATAGACCACCGGATGAGGTGTTTGCTGAAGATGCTCTCGTTAGCTTTAAAGGGAAACCTATTACAGTATTACATCCTAAAGGTGGGAGGGTAACAGCAGACACTGCACATAAAGTAACCATAGGAACTATAATGTCGCCAGCATATAGGAAAAATGATACCGATGTAGCTTGTGACATAATAATCCACTCGCCACAGGAAACTAAAGGGTTCAGAGAGTTGTCTGTTGGATATAGCGTAGAGTTAGAAGAAACTCCTGGTTTGACGCCAGATGGTGAACCTTATGATGCAGTGCAACATCTGATAAGGTGTAATCATTTGGCTGTAGTACCAAGTGCAAGAGCTGGAAGAAAGGCCCGGCTAAATTTGGATGGGAACGAAGTATTAGACGGTTTTGAAAGTGAGGAAAATAAAAACATGGTAAAAATCAGAATTGATTCAAACGAATTTGAAGTTGAGCAGGCGGTGGCTAATCACATTACTGCATTGACAAATAAATGTGACGCTGCGAATGTAAAAGCAGATGCTGCTGAAACAAAATTTACTCAGGTTATGACTGAGTTGGAAAAGGTAAAGACAGATGCTGCAGATCAAAAAGTAAAACTTGATGCAGCAGAAGCTGAAAGGGATGCTCTGAAAGGCAAACTTGATGCGGCTGCAGCTGAAAAAGAAGCTGCTATCGAAAAAGCTGTTGGAAAAGCTAAGGCAGAAGTTAAGGAACGTGCGGAGCTGGATGCTTGCGCTAAAAAAGCGCAGGTAGAAAAAACTGACGGTCTTGATAATAAAGCTTTAAAAATTGCTATTGTTAAGGCTTTGCGTGGAGATAGCGTTGATTTTGAAGGTAAGACGGATGATTACATCAATGCCTATTATGACAGTATCAAAAATGATTTAAATGATACTGACGAAGCAGTACGGCAACAACTTAACAAGGCGCGTCAAAAATTAGACGGACAGGAATCTCAAACCCCTGCTGCAAAACATCGTCAAGATATGATTGATCGTATGACCAACAAAAAGGAGGAAAAATAATATGCAACTGAAATATGGTGAAATGGATGTAGCCCTTGTTGGGCAGATTGCTGATTTGAGTAATAAAACAATTGATAGCTTTGCTGCAGAAGAAGCTCTTGATCCAGGGGTGCCGGTAATTCGTGGTTCGAATCCAGAAAAGCAGATAAAAAAAGCAGGAACAGGTACTCTAAAAGATGTAATTGGTATTACTGTTCATCAACACAAAGAACCCGATGATCCATACTATCCTGTTGGTTATTCCGTAGGAGTAATGACTCGTGGTCGTATTTGGGTACCGGTTACTAAAGCAGTAACTGCAGGTAAGGTTGCCAATTATAAAATTGCAGATAATGGTTTTACTGATGAGGCTGTTGCAAGTGGAATTGAAGCTGTTGGCGTATCTTGCGTTTTTTTGACTAGCAGTGCTGCTGCTGGTATTGCTGAAATTGAAATTGGACATGCAAATGTTACTGTTACCGCTGGTGCGTAACGAATAAAGGAGGATATGTATATGAGTAATGAAATGAGATATGATGAACAAGATTTAATGGCTTGTAAAACTTCTGGGCTGTTTCGTGAAGATGCAGGAGAAAGTGTATTTTTTGCTCAGGAGCTTCAGAAAGTAAAAGCCAAAACATATGATGTAAAAACACCTGCGAATAATGCAATGAGCATTTTCCCGGTTACCAGTGAAGCAGATCCTGGCGCTGATACTGTTGCTTTTGATAGCTACGATTCTGTTGGCATGGCTAAGATTATTACAAACTATGCTGATGATTTGCCACGTGCAGATGTTAAAGCCCAGCGCACAATTGTCAAAGTGTTTGATATTGCTACTTCCTATGGTTATTCTATAAAAGATATTCGCCGGGCGAAGATGACTGGGAAACCGTTGACAACACGCAAAGCAGAATCTGCTCGCAGAGCTAATGATGCTTTGGTTAATAAAATTGCATTTCAGGGCGATGCAGAACATGGCATTCTTGGTATTTTTAAACATCCAAATATTACAAAGTATGTTTTGCCTGCAGATGGTGAAGGTTCTGCTACTACTTGGGATAAGAAAACACCAGTACAGATTCTTCGTGATATGAATAATGCGGTTTCTATGATTGTTGATATAACTAAAGGCGTTGAAATTCCGGATACTATTTTGTTGCCGATTGATAAATATAACATCATTGCAACTACGCTTTTGCCGGATTCTGGCGGGCAGACTATTTTGAGTTTCTTCCAGGAGAAAAATCCTTATATTCAAACAATCAAGTCTATCCATGAAGCATCTGGTGCTGGGACTGGTGGTAAAGATATTATGTTCATCTACAGAAATGATGAAAACGCACTTTCCTTGGAAATTCCTCTGCCTTTTGAGCAGCTTGCCCCTCAAAGGAAAAATTTGGAAATGGTGATCCCTTGTGATTCTTCCACTGCCGGTGTTATGGTATATTATCCTTTGTCTATCTGCATGGCAGAAGGCATCTAAATTAAATAGCTCCCCAATTTTAAGGGGAGCTATTTTTATATCTGAAAGGAGTGTAAAAATATGTTGTTAAAAAATATTTCTAAACGTTTAATTGTTGTTGAGGATAAAAAAATTATTCCAGGATACTTTGCTGAGGTAAGTGATACTTATGCTGCTCATCCGGTTGTAATTGATATGATTGCTAATAAAGAATTAGAAAAAGTGGAAAATTGCAAAGATGCTGCGACTATTAGTGAAGAAACTGGTAATAGCCAAGGCTCAGAAGAAGTTGATTTTAAAGATATGAAGGTATCTGAATTAGAGACTTATGCTTCTGAACATGGTATTGACTTAACTGGCGCGAAGACCAAAGAAGAAAAAATAGCGTTGATTAAAGCAAATGAAAGTAACTAATCATGAATGCAGAAGAACACAAATTTGTTGAATTATTTCACTTGTTAGCACCTGAGTTAGCAGATGCTAAAGAAGATATGATTATAGCAATGCGTAACCTCTGTGAACCGATGTTGAATAAAGAAAGGTTTGGTGATCTATATGATCAGGCTTTAGCATATTTTGTTGCTCATCGGTTAGCGTACATCAATGTTATCGCAGAGAATGGGGCAGGATCTTCGGCTGCTACTGCAGGTAGTTTGGTTTCTGAAAAAGAGGGAGATTTGGCACGTTCTTATAGTTCTTCAGGAGTTGGCACTGGTTCATATATTGACAATTTAGATAAAACTGCCTATGGCATGGAATTTAAACGTATAAGAGATATGTGTATAGTTTCAATTGTTACGAGGTTTGGTTAATATGAGCGGCGTGTTGGATATTGACCTCGGATGGAAGGATCTACTCAAAGAATTGAGAGGATTGTCTAAAAAGGAGATTAAGGCTGGCATTCAGGGGGGTAAAACGAAAGATGGAACTGCAGATCTTGTTACTGTTGCTGCAGTTCAAGAATTCGGCGCAATGATATTTCAACATCCAGGAGAGGTTACCGTTTACCGAAAGGTAAAAAAAGATGGTAGTTTTGCAAATAATGGAAGATTTGCAAAAAAATCGAAAGCGAATTTTAGTAGTACTCATAGAAGTATGGGGCGGTTAATTATTATTCCAGAACGTAGTTTTATAAGGGCAACTTTTGACGAGAAATCTGATGAAATTGGTGAACGTGCTGAGTCAGCTGTTACGGCTATCATTAATGGCGCTGACGTTAGTAAGGCGCTTGCACGAACCGGACAATATATTGAAGGGGAGATTAAGCGCAAAATTGGTAGCGGACCGTTTACACCAAATAGCCCAGCAACTATTAGGAAAAAGAAAAGTAGCAAACCTCTTATTGATACTGGTCACATGAGACAGTCGGTTCGTTATGAGATTGGAGATAGATCAGATGAGTAGCTTTAGAAAGCCGTTAACGATTTATCGTTATGAAGGAAAACCGGTTTTACAGGGTAACGGTAAATTTATTCTTCCTGCTCAGGAGAGTTTTGTTATAAAGGCATCTGTGCAACCGTTAAAAGCTACGGAAATGGATGCGTTACCAGAAGGTAGGCGTGGGAGTCATGCTGTAAAAGTTTATTCTGATACGGAATTATATATGGCCGACCAGGGGACTGGCATACAGGCTGATCAATTCGAGTGGCTCGGACGGAAGTATGAAATTGTTGCTGCAGATGCATACCAGTGTGGTGTTATAAGTCATTGGAGAATGTATGCAGTGGAGGTGAGATCTCATTAGTGAAGTTAATGTCAGGGAAAGAGTCATAGATTTTTTTGCATATTGCTTACGTGATCTATATAAGGGATTACCGGTTATACAATCGAAGCAAGACATTGCAATTGAATACGAACGATACCTTCTTATTGATTTAATGACCGAGAAGAATATCGGCAATAGTGAAAAATGGGTACCTGAAAAAGAAGAGGTACATATTTTGGGATTAGTAGAAACAACTTTAAACATAAGAGCCTTTGGCACTGGTAGTGTCGAGGTTCTTTCGCTTTTAAATGGGTACTTAACATTACCAACTATAGTCGATAAATTCCAAGAAGCTAACATTGCTGTAAATAGTATTGGTAGTGTCATGGATCTTACTGATTTAATTGATGGTAGTCGTTACGTTGAAGAAGCTGCAATTGATTTAACTGTTTCTTACGATCGAGATGCGATTTGTAATCCTGGCTGGTTTGAAACGGTGTTTATTGAGGGGCGGTTGACTGAAAAGGGAACCAATCATGTGATTGCTTCAGGGATTCATTTTGAAGCAAATATAAATATTGAAAAGGAGAATGAATAATATGGCTAATCTTGATAGAATCATCAATGCCCAAATATCTTTAAATACAACAGGCATTAGTAGTGCTGGATTCAGCACCTTGATGATTGTTGGTCCACATGCAAACAGTTTGAGCCGTGTGTTGACTATTACTGATGTAGATGAGTTGATGGATATGGGATTTACATCAACAGATGCTATTTATCAGGCGGCGAGTGATGCATTTGCGCAGACCCCTCGTCCAAGTGTAGTTAAAATAGGACGGTTCCAATGTGATACAGTGAAGGTAAAAATGCCGATGGCTGTTGTGGAAGGAGCAGAATATGGTGTTTCGGTACAACGTTTAGATGGCAATGGCAATTTGATTGAAATCAAAGCAATTTACATAGCTCAATCGTCTGATACTGTAGACAAGGTAATGACGGAATTATCTAATAAGATTGATGAATTGGATACTGCTCCTAAATTTTATGCGGTATCTGTAATGGAGGATGAACTTGTTGTTAAATCCACCGATCCCAAAACAAGCTTTTTAGTTGTTCCAAATGGAAAACTGGAAGTGAGTAGCCAGGAACCCGCTACAAATATTGATGTGAGTAGTAATATGGCAATGATTTGTGATGCTGATAATGACTTCTACGGTATTTGTTATGTGGATCGTACTGAAGATGCTGTTTTAGCTATGGCAGAATGGACAGAAGCTCATATTAAATTATATGGTGTTACGGTTACTGCTCCTGGAGCGAAAAATGCGGAAATAACCAATGATATTGGATCTAAATTACAGGCAGCTAATTATTATAGAACTCATTGGTGGTATCATGAAAAAGATAATGAGTATCCTGAAGCTGGAATTGCTGCACGTTGTTTTGCAATCGATCCTGGTGGCGAAACTTGGGCCAATAAAAAATTATCAAGTATTACTGTAGATAATTTGAATGAAACTGAATACAATGCCATCAAAGCTAAAAATGGCAATACATTTGAGAAATTCCGTAATGTTACAATCACTCAAAATGGCAAAGTTGCTGCAGGGGAGTGGATTGACGTTATTCGGTTTCGTGACTGGCTAGTAGAGACGATTCAGACGGAAGAATTTAGTATGTTGATCAACAGAGACAAGTTGCCGTTTTTAGACTCCGGCATTGGCCTTGTTGAAAGTACACTTAATGCGGTATTAGTTCTTGGGCAAAAACGTGGTGGTATTGCCGAAAACGAATTAGACGATGATAATAATGTTATTCTTGGCTTTAAGATATCTGTGCCTAAAGCGGCAAATATTTCTGCCAATGTAAAAGCTCAACGTGTGTTGCGTGATGTGCAGTTCACCGCTCGTTTGGCTGGTGCAATTCATGCGATGGAGATCAAAGGTTCTTTAACGTATGAAAATATTAAGAGTGCATAACGGAGGTGTAAGATATGCCGAATGTAAAAACATATGATCCCAAGAAGGTAATGGTAATTTTTGGGCCGGTTGTGTTGACTGGTTTTGCTGAAGATACGTTTATTAATATTGAAACAGATGGCGATGGCACAACGGCTGTTGTTGGATGTGATCAGGAAATCGTTAGAAGTATTGATCCTGGCAGCATCATCAAAAAGGTTACACTTTCTTTGTTGCAATCAAGTGATAGCAATGATGAATTAAGTGCTATCCATGACGTTGATAACCAAGCAGGTGCAGGCTTGATGCCTTTGGCAATCAAAGATCTGTCTGGAAGATTGTTGATGATGAGTGATCAAGCTTGGATTACGAAAAAGCCAAATGTCAATCGTGGCAAAAGTGCTAGTGAAGGGAAATGCCAATGGGTACTATTAGCGGCTGTACCTGATTCTGCTTTCCTTGTAGGAGGTCATAGTTAATGGAATTAGCAAATGTCGAAATAAAAGAAAAAGAGATTGGTGAAAATGTGTATTTTGTACGACCGTTTCCGCCGCAGAAATCTTTGGAACTTCTTGGCGATTTACAAGCTGTTGTGACATCTTCACTTGATACAGTAGTGGATAAGAAAGATGATATTGAGTCTAACACTGAAGAAGAATCTGTGTTAGATAGAAATATCAACATTGGTGCAATTATTTCTGGTGTTGGTAAAAATTTAAAGGGACCAGTCCTGGTAAACTTTGCCAATAGGATAATTAACAAAGACTTTATTTCTATCAAAAGGCCGTCAGATGAAACTCCTGTAAAATTAGAAAAAAATATTTCGGATAATATTTTTGCAGGACGATTAAAAGAAATGATTCAGTTGATGTACTTCGTCTTGGAGGTAAATTATGCTGATTTTTTCGAGAATCTTCCCGACCTTTCTGGAATCCTTCAGGAGCTTGGGATAAAGAAGAAATAACAATACCAGGTAAATTAAGACCTGATTTAAGTAGAGAGTCATTGATATGGCGTCCGGTATTAGCTGGGAAAGTAACAATGACGGAACTTAAATTAGGTCTTGTTAATTTGGTTGATTTATTGAAAATCAATGCGTTGCTCGACATGGAGGCTGATATACAACGTTATGCAGCAGAGCATCCCAAAAAGGATGGTGATGAACATTGAAGCTAAGAGAATTGTTAATAGGCATTGGTTTTAAAGTTAATGAACAAAATATAAATGCAGTTGAAAGTAAAATAGGAAAAATCAAAAAAAATCTTAGTGAAGTTGGGACAGCATCTACTAGAGCTGCTGACATGACTAGTAAAGGCATGGCCACAGTTGGTAATGCATCTGAGCGTGCGAAACAAAAAACAGAAAGCGCGTTTTCTGGTATTGAATCTAAAGCTCGTGGCGCCAATGAAGAACTGCACAAGATGGATAGTACTTTAACCGGCTTAAAGAATAAGTTTGTTGGTGCATTAGCTTTTTTGGGAGTTACTCTTTCTTTAGGGAACATTATCAGGATGGTTGATGAATGGAAAGTTGTTAATGGACAGGTTGCATTGACTACTAAAAATCAGCAAGAATCTTTGATGGCACAAAAAGAACTTTACCGCATGGCTATTGATACCAGACAGGCATATGCATCTACTGCTACATTATATGCATCAGTAGCGAGGAATTCTTCTGAGTTAGGGAAAAGTGCCGAAGATGTTTTAGGTTTTACTGAAGATGTATCCAGAGCAATGATGATTGGTGGTGGCAGTGCTGCATCTCAACAGGCCGCACTTATACAGTTGGGGCAAGCTTTAGGTTCTGGCGTACTTCGTGGTGATGAGTTGAATTCTATTATGGAGCAAGCGCCACGTTTAGCTAAAGCTATTGCTGAAGGTATGGGAACAACGATTGGCCAGCTTAGGGTACTTGGTAAAGAAGGTAAACTAACGGCTATAGATGTTTTCGATGCAATTAGGAAGAGCTCTGAAAAGTTGAAACGTGAAATGGGAAAAATCCCTTGGACGGTTAATCAGGCAGGGGTAAGGGTATCAAATGCTCTTGGTAACTTATTCTCGAAGCTAGAAAAAAAGACCGGTGTTGTTAGTTCTATAGCGAAAGGGTTCGCAAGCATTGGTGATTATATTGATAATATCGATATAGATAATTTTGTAGCTGGGTTTAGATTACTAGTGATTTACGCATCTGCTTTTTTACTTGTATCGAAATGGAGTGCCATTATTAGAGTTGCCGAAATACTAAGAGGTATTATCTTAGGAATTCGGAATGCTTATTTAGCAGCTACCGGTGCTCAAGTTGCATTCCAATTAGCAGGAGCTAAAAGTGCACTTCTTGCTCTTGTTGCTATGGGTAAATTTTTACTGATCGCTGCGGTTATAGCATTAATTATATTAGCGATACAAGACTTCTATACATGGATTCAAGGTGGAGATAGTATTATTGGGCGACATCTTGGAAAGTGGGAAGAATTTGTAACAAGCTGTAAAACAACTTGGGATACTGCAACCCAATCGATTAAAGACTTTTTAAATATGCGTGTTATTGATATATTGTCTTTGGCCATTGACAAAATAGGAGAATTCCAAGATAAAATAGCAAAATTAAATGTACGTAAACGCGTAGGAGAATGGTGGGATGAGAATGTTTCCGATCCTGCAAATAAATTTGTATTTGGTGTTTTAAATGGAGCTCATGTAAAAGGACCACAACTGAGTCCATCTCAGCAAGAAGCATATTTAGGGAAAGGTCTTTTGAGAACTTCTAATAGAAATTTTGAGGACAATCGAACTAACATAAATAATGTTTCTGTATATGCCAAAACGAATGCAACGCCTGCTGAAATTGGAGTTGGTGTTGTTAATGCTATCACTCCTGCTAATGGTTATGAATTCGATTTGGATTCTGGGTTTGGTTATGGTTTCCCTGATGTGGAGGATAATTAAATGTTAGCAGATATTTTAGGAATAAATCCCAAGAATCCAACCGAAATAGGGACTTTGAAGGTTGATATTGTAAGAACTTTTGAATATCAGATGGATCAAGAGGTAACTGAGCATCCGGTTGAAACTGGGTTTGAAATACATGACTCAATTATAAATAAAGCAATCAAGGTTGATATGACGATAGGAATTTCGTCACATCCAGTAACATGGTTTTATAAAAATAGCCATGGTCAGCATAAGTTTGCTAGTGGGTTATCGGCGCTTGAGCAAATCCGCGATAATAAAGAGCCAGTTACCATAGTAAGGCCTGATAAAATTTGGTCAGATATGGTTTTAACAAGCGCAAGGCCAGTTCGCAATGATGAAAGTAAATCAATCATATGGGTAAATTGTTCGTTTGTTCATATAACGAAAGTTGCTACACAAACCACTGAGGTACCGGAAGATATTGTTGATGAGTCTGCAAGAGATAGTGCAGGAGAAACTGCAGCTGATGGTGGTACTGCAACGCAAACAGATGTTGGAAGTACTGGAATAGATTCAGCAGGAACTGAAGATGCTGTAGAGGAAAGCTCATCGAACAAATCTTGGGCAGCGCAGGGCATTGATGCAATCAAAAAATCGCTTGGATGGTGAACGTATGGAAGCAATAAAATTCAATGACGCCAATGATATTGTTACTAAAGTTGTCTTAGATAATGTCCAGTATAGGATTCGGTTAACTTGGAATGCAGTCGGTGAATTTTGGACGCTACATTTATGGGATAACGATAAAAAACCGTTATGCTGTAATCTTAAGATAGTGCCAAACTTTCCGCTTTTGATGAATCATCACAGGCCAGGTATTCCTTCAGGGGAATTAATTGTTCTAACAGACCTTGAAAAGATAACTCGTAGCAGTTTTTCGAACGGCGCTGCCAGTTTGATTTATGTGACGGAGGCAGAGTTTTATGGGAAAACAGTTTGACCGTGTTTATCGTTTACTGGTTGGGGTAGAGGGCAGTGATGGTATTGTTATTGAAGGTAAGCCTAAAGAGAATGCGTTAAATATAACATTTGATATTGACAAAGACCTGACAAAGCAGACTAACAAATGTCGCTTGCAGGTCTTTAATTTATCTGATAAAACAGCAAAGATATTTGAACGAGATGATAGCATTTGTATTCTTGAAGCTGGATATAGTGAAGATATCGGTCTTAGACGTATTTTTGTTGGCGCAGTTTTAAAAGCATGGACATCCCTTAAAGGAGCAAATATGGTTACTGAATTGGAGCTATCTGATGGGCAAATTGCAATCCGTGATTGTGTTGTGTCTTTATCATATGCTGCAAGTGTTTCTGGGCGAAAAGTTATTGAGGATGTTGCTGCTGCAATGGGATTAGTTGTTCAGTTCGCTGAGGATTTGAGCTACTGCAGCTATGCTAATGGCTTTAGTTATATAGGTCCTGGGAGAACTTGCCTTGAAAAAGTATGTGCTGCATCGGGGCTGTCTTGGTCTATACAAAACAATGTGTTGCAAATCATAGAAGATGGCGGTAGTACTAAAGTTATAGCGATAAAGTTAAATGCAGATAGTGGACTTATTGGATCTCCAGAAAGGATCATTAAAGCTGCTAAAAAAATAAAAAAAACATCAAGTAAAAAGTCGAAAAAAAATAAAGGAAAAGAGAAAAAGGCCGGCTGGAGAGTTTGTTCTTTGCTGCAGCCGACACTGAATCCTGGAGATTTGATTTATCTTGAAAGCAAGCCAGTAACAGGTTGGTTTAAAATTGAATCTTTAAAACATACTGGAGAATACAGAGGGAAAAAATGGCACACTAATATGGAAGTATATGAGATTGGAGGTGAGGATAAAAAATGAATTCAATTTCAAGTGTTGGAAAAGCGAGTCCAAATCCTAGCGTTGAAGCCATTGATAAAGCTATGAAACAGCGTATTGGTGAAATCAGGACGGGAATGCCTGGGGAAATAATTTCGTTTGATGCTGGTACTTGTATGGCTACAGTAAAACCATCTTTGCAATATCATACTGCAGATGGAGATATTTTAGATTATCCTTTGATAATAGGCGTACCAGTTTTTATGCCACATGCAGGAAATGCTCAGATAACTTATCCTGTAAAAGTTGGAGATAGTTGCTGGATTGCATTTGCTGAACGCAGCTTGGATGAATGGCTTGGTAAAAGTGATAGCGATAATCATGATCCGAGGCAATATGATTTAACTGATGCAGTATGTTTTGTCGGAATGAGAAAAGTACAATCAATATCTGCAGATAACGTTGAAATCATTAATGGTCCGACTTCGATTAGCTTAACGCCTGATCAAAAAATTAATATTGTTGGTGATGTAAATATAAAAGGAAATATCACTTGCTCCGGAACATCGAAAATGTCAGGGAATATTACTTGTGATGGTGATGTTATAGCGAGTGGTATATCGTTAACGGATCATACTCATGGCGGTGTTGAAACAGGCGGTGGAAATACATCTGGACCGCAGTAAGGAGGCCGAGCTATGGTTGATATTGCATTACATGCAAATGATCATGATATCTTGATTAAAGATGGAGATTTTTTGCTGATTGATAACGCCGAACGAGTTGCTCAACAAATAAAAATTAAGCTACTGACTTTTCTCGGAGAATGGTTTTTGGACACTACTTGGGGCGTGCCTTACCTCGAATATATTCTTGTTAAGCAACCTAATCAAGAGTTGATCAAACAAATTCTGAGTGAACAAATATCGTCGGTTGATGATGTGAAAAGTTTAAATGCGTTGGAACTGGATTATCAGGTCAAAATCCGGACATTGATTGTAAATTATGAAGTGTCAACAGAATACGGTTTGATTACCAGGAAGGAGGTGCTGGGGTATGGCGATAAATAGTAATACTAAGTATGGTGTTACACCACAAGGTTTTGTCAGAATGAGACTGCCTGAAATACAAAGTAATCTTTTTGATAGATTTGAGAGTAAAGTTGGTCAGGCAGTAAGCCGAAAGCCTAATAGTGTAATTGCTATTATATTGAGTCTAGTTGCAGAGGAGTCTGACCAGCAGTGGCAACTCGCTGAATATGATTATTATGCACGTTCACCGATGACTGCTGATGATGGAAGTATTGATAATACTGTTATGTATAGTAATGTTCTGCGGCGTGGAGAAGAATATACATATTTTTATGAAGTTTGTTATGGTCGCAATGGTTTTGTTTTACCTGCAAATTGCCAGGTAAAAGGTAGTGATGGAGAAAAGTATAATATTGCTGCTCCTGATATTATCACTCTTGACAATTGCGTAAGCGTTACTTTATTTATCCCGAACGTTACTGAAGGTGATTCGTTCGGATTTATATTAAATAAATCAGTGCGTGTTAGTTATACTGCAGTGACAGGAGATAATGTTGAGGCAGTTTATTCAAAACTTTTACAGCAAATATCTGGAGATGAGTGGTCTGGCAGCATTTTGGATGGAAACTTAGTGCTTAATCAGACTGATCGCAGATATGGTGGTACAGTAGTTCCTACGGAAACTTTTACTGTTATCGAAGTTGGGACACCAATCAAATTTGTGGCCGAGAATTATGGACCGTTAGATCCATTATTAAAAACAGTAACGTCTATTAATACCAACTACGATGGGTGGACTGCTGCTAGTAATGAATCAGCGGCTTATGTGGGTAGAAATCTTGAAACTACAACAGAATTACGTCAACGATATGCTGCAGCAGTATTCCGAACGAGTCGTGCTATGAAAGAAAGTATAAAAGCCGCATTGTTAGATCTTCCGGACGTAGATAGTGTGACTGTGTATGAAAATCGATCTGACGAAATTGTTGATGGAATGAAGCCGCATAGTTTTGAGGTTATTATTCATGGCGGTGATGATATTCAAATTGCACAGACTATTTTAGAAAAGGGACCTATTGGTATTGATAGCAATGGGTCCATAGAAATGACTGTAATTGATAGTGAAGGGACTCCAGAAAAAGTTTATTTTAATCGTCCTAAAGAAATTCCGATTTATATCAAAGTTACAGTTTGGGAATATAAGGAGGAAAATTTACCAGGAGATTTAGTTAATACAATAAAAGATATCATCATTGAGAGCGGTAGCAACCTTGGAATGGGCAAGGATGTTATCGCTCAACGTTTTTTAGGACCTATTTATTCTAAAGTTAATGGCATCGGTTATATGGAGATAGTTGTATCCGAAGATGATCAGGTTTATACAGAGAAAAGTATTCCTATAGATCGTGGGGAGATTGCTGTATTTGATGCCGAACATATCACTGTTGCAATGGAGATTAAATCATGCTGACATCAAAAGAAAGGATGCTTAATTTACTTTTATCTCAATTCTCTGACAGGAAAATTATTAAAGCATTGCTTGAAACAATTGGAGAAGAATTTGATTTTCATAACACACTGAAAAAACAAATCAGGACAGAGATATGGCCAGATGTTGCCGTTGGTAAACAACTTGATATGTGTGGAGAGGTTGCCGATATTAGCAGAAAAGTTGATGCATCAATGTCTGTGGACTTTTTCGGATTTCCTGACCATGGTAATAATAGCTTTGGTAAAGCCAGATTTAGAAGATACGGAGAACCTTATTTGAGCTCGTCTGAACTTCGAGATAACGAATATCGTTTGGCTATTTTTTCAAAAATTGCTAAAAATACCACAGATGGAAGTAGGCAAAGTACTATTGACAGTATTAAGCGAATGTTTGGTGTGAGTCGAGTAATTGCTATCAATGCTGGTAACGCAAAAATGAGAATTGGTATAGGTAGGGTCGTTACACCTAATGAACTTAAGCTGATAAACGCTTTGGATTTAATAATAAGAGGCGCCGGAATTGGGGTTATATACATTTATTGGTTTAATGGCGGAGATACTTTCGGATTTAGTAGGAATGGCAAAAATATTGGTAATTTTGTTGGGTTTGGAAAAGGTACGTTTGCGAGAATATTACAAATAGAAGGGAGTTTGATATAAATGTCTATTGTTCAACCAGATTTTTCAAAAATATTTGCATCTGGCGCTGCTATTGGAGAGTTGCTAAATTGGCCAGATGAAAACTATTTAAGAGGGTGGGGGTATTTGAAGGATTCAGAACCACCGCCGATGGAATTTTTCAATGCTTTGGCCAATTTATCTGATACTAAAGATAATTATTTATTTCAAGCAATAAATATACGTAAGAATAAAACACAGTATCATATAGATGACATTGCAACAACACCTAATTTGACATCTAAATATCAACTTATTTGTATTCAGGAAGGTGTTACTGCGGAAGCAGAACCTACTTGGCCTGATACTGATGGAGAAGAGGTTTTGGACGGAGCTTGCAAATGGCGTGTTACATCTAAAGTTGCTAATGGGATTACTATAGCAGAAGATGAACCAATAAATGCACGTGACTATTCTGTATGGCTTGCATTAAATGCAAATAATGATATAGCTAAATTAAAATATAAAACAGCACAGAAAACGTGGAAACAGTTGCTCATAGAAAGCAAATTGTCGGCTATATTGGATAGCCCTGTTAGAAGTTTAGAAAGAAATACAATATATAAAAAGAATGATATTTTATCCGATGCCACCTTACCAGGTGGTTTTTTAGTTTGTGAAACTGCGGGTACCTCTGGTGCATCTATTCCAAGCGCTATTACTAATGCTGCTGAAGGTGAAAATATAACTGATGGTACAGCGATTTTTTCGGTACATTATTTCTATAATTTGGCATCGCTTATTAGCCCGGCTTTTTCGGGAACTCCAACAGCACCAACCGCTATTAAAGGGACTAATACTAAACAGATTGCTACAATGGCAGCAATTATTAATGCATTAGCAGATTATGCAAAAAAAGAAAGTCCTGTTTTAACCGGGGCGCCTAAAGCCCCTACAGCGGAAAAAGGAACAGGTGGAGATATAATTGCAACATGTGCATATGTTTTGGCAGCGTTAGAAGGAATTGATCTAAGTGATTATGCAAAAACGACAGATTTGGACGAATATGCAAAGAAAGTTAGCCCGGCTTTATCAGGAACTCCTACAGCACCAACAGCAGCCAAGACAGTAAATAATACTCAAATTGCTACAACTGCTTTTGTTCATTTGCTTGCTGGAGCCGCTAATAATGGTGGTATAGTCGATTCGTTGTTGGCTCAAAATGGCTATGTAAAATTCGCAAATGGTTTAATTCTACAGTGGGGAAATATGAATAGTGGAAATACAGATGTTAGTTTTAATATCCCGTATACCAACTATGTGATTGGTGTTAATTTTTCTCTTATTAGCAATCGAGCTGAGGCCGCACACGAACGAGAAGTTTGGCCAATGGGAGTAACACTTAATGGGTTCAAACAAATGGCATCAGCAAGTGGAGCAGATACAAATAAACTGAATTGGTTCTCTATAGGCTTTTAACAGTGGGGATATGGAAATTCTGAATCAACACAAACATTTCCAATTAAATTTACTAACTCTGTAATTGGTATTTACGGAAGTAAGAGGGCTATAAATTACGAATATACTTTTGCAGCAACGAGTATTACAAATACAAATTTTTTCATGTCTACACGTAACTCAGAGGGTAGCAGTAGGGTTATAGCTTGTAACTGGCTGGCTATCGGCCAATAGCAAACCAAATGAAACTACCAAACCATGGATTACCGCCATAATCTTGTTTGTATACGTTGAATTTGGTGGTTGTCCAGTTACGTGGCTGTACTTCTGAATCGTAGTTTGTTGGGTTGTTGGTATCGGTGTTTCTTAGTCCGCAAAATAGGGCAAAACAAGCAGAATTAAAATTCACAGGAAATGCGTACCAACCGCTTTCTCCCTCGCTTCCGTTGTTACCAGCGCTATTAATTCCCCACTGTGGTTTAAATGCCGAGAGTTAACCAAGCGCCAGTATATTCGGCAGCTAAACCTTGCCACCTAATTTGGAATCTAATACTGTCTAATGTTGAATCGTGGTAAGCTACGCTGATGTTACCTTGGCTTGGATTAAGCATTGATGATGTAGCTAGTGTAATGAATTTAACTTTGGTATATGGGATTGGTAACATAATATTGGTGCTGGCTGCCCCAACTCCCCACTGTTCAAGTACCTAAAAACAAATAGAAAATATTTGCATTTGCATAACCAGTACCAGCGTTATTAGCATACATATAAATTTTAAAATTAGCATTAGTTATGTCAGTTATTGTTGCGTATTCTGCAGCGGCGACCGGATCTCCGTTGAATAAAGTTACGCCGCCAAAGCATTCGTTGAACGGAACAGGGAAGTCTATAACCTTAAGATTAACAGTATCTCCTAATATTTTTCCCCACTGTTTTTATAAGCCTATTGCAAGATACGTTCCATTCAATACGTAGTCTGGTGTTATACAAGATATCCCAGACAGGTTTATTGAAGTATGATCACCATACCATGTGCCGCTACCACTTCCTCTGCTGAATAATGTTGCTGCACTGCAAAAATTTGTAAATGCGATAGGGAAATCTGCTCTATTGTTTGATATATTTCCCCACTGTTGCTATACCTTGCCAATCATAAAACAGTAAGAAGGATAATTATTCCAAGAATAGGCATACTCAGTCGTAATGTCTTTATCCCATGTCCAATAGCCAACGTAACCCGCTGCAGAATGATTGTTGCTGATACAAGTCTTTGTTGCTATAAATGCTTCTAATACAGGTATTGGATATATCCATTTTTCAGCCTGTTTCTGAAGATATCCCCACTGTGGCTATATACCAATTGCTAACCATTGTACTGGACCTAATTGGGCAATATCAGGCTTATTGCTTTGATAATTCATTGTGGTGATGGTAGTTGTCGTTATATGGCAAGATGCATTACACCAAGAACTGTCAGCGGAAACAACAGCAGTAAAAGCAACCTCAAAAGATATAGGTAAACTCACTGTTTGACCTCCTCCGCCGACATTTTCTCCCCACTGTTTATTAGGCACCTATAGCAATCCAACTGACAAATCTTGAAGATCCATCGGAATAAACACGAACCTGCGTGTTGCTATAGGCACTTGCATTATCGTAATATCCACTACCAGTCTCGCCACCACCAAAACAACAAAGTGCCTCTGTAAATGGTATTGGAAACGAATAAATACCATTTGTACGATTCGTTCCCCACTGTTCAATGGCCGCCTACGAAATACCAGCCCGAAGTTCCATGAAGGTATAAATTAACACTGGTAGTACCTAAATATTCTGCTCCGCTTGCCGTAGCTGACGTGCTTGTAGTTTTTGGTACGGCAACAATGAATAGTGCCGCAGTTGGAAACGGAATTGGAAATGTTGCTGTACGTGATGAACAATATCCCCACTGTTTCTACCAGCAAACGGCAAGGTATCCTAAGCCAGTGAAAGTATATCGAGAATCAAAAACGAACCCTGTAACCCCAACATTGACATTATTAAAGTGGCTCATTGAATGCCATAAAAATGTTGATCCTTTTGCATCATATCCTGTAGAAAAAGCACAGAATGTACCGTTTACTGAAAGTGGCAAAGTGAAATTAACATTCTTATAATAGGCTGGATCAAAAACAGTAAATCCCCACTGTAAAAAAAGAAAGGATGATAAAAATGGAAAAAGAATTTAAATATTACATTGTACTTGATAAAGATGGAAAACGCGTATCTCCCGGATACCGTGAAGATGGTGATGTACCAGAAGATGTAAAAGAAAACGGGTTCTTAGTTACAAAATCTGAATTTGCAATGCTATTAAATGGTTATTATAGAGATCCAGAGACAGGAGAATATAAAGAAATACCGCCATATGAGCCAGGGCTTGATGAATTAAAAGCTTCTAAGTTATTGGAAGTTTATGCTTGGACCGAAAGTAAAATTACAGGAGGTTTTACATCTGAATGTAGTGGAGAGATGGTGAGATACGATAGCGATAAGGATACGCAGCTTACGGTTTCTAGTGATCTTAATACAATCAATTCAGCTCCTGATAAATTTTCGGAATATTATCCAAATGGTTATCCTATGAGAGGTTATCCTGATGGTGGAACCGAAAAAACAATTCACTACCTAACTGTTAAACAACTCATTCAATGGAATGTAGATTTGGGATTACATAGAGGGGCCTGTAAGCAGGCTGGCTGGGAGAAACAAGCTTTGGTTGATGCTGCCGACAGCAAAGAAGCTTTAGATGCTATAATTTTAGAAAAATAATAGTGAAAGGATGAAAAAGCGCATAGATACTGCACTTTTATAATAAAAATTGATGAAAAAATATCATACCGAATTCAAACCGCCTGTAGAGTTGAGAAATCAAGGGATACAGGCTTTTTTGTTGCGTAAATTCGTGCCGGGTTAATACCATAAAAGGTCGTCAAATAAGGTCTATAGCCTTTTTTAGCTCATGGAGGGATTTATGGGTATAAACCCTCTTAGTAACTCCTTGACTGGCATGGCCTAAAATACGTTTGATTGCAGTTTCGTTAGCGCCAGCATTATCTAGCATGGTAGCGCAGGTGTGGCGGCATTCGTGTGGCGTATGCTTGCAGCGGCTGGCTGTCATTACAGCATCAAAGCGTGTTCGGTATTGATGATATGTAAGCTGATTGCCGTAATCGTCTGTAATGAGATATTTACCTGGCTGCTGCATCCAAAATTCAAAATAGGGTATAGTTTTTTTTGATATTGGTACAGCACGATTTCGACCGGCAGCAGTTTTTGACTCTCGAACGATAAAATATCGCTGTCGCAGCTTGACGTCTGTTTTAACGACAGATAGCAGTTCGGACGTACGAACACCAGCGTATATCATCATGAGCACCGTCATAGCCCATTTATCACCGAATTTTTTTACTCTGTTTATCTGTCGAGTGTTAAAAGGTGTTTTAGGGTATTTAACCACGTGCTGATCAATGTCTATGTATTGGCTAATGTTGGCGGCAGGGTCAATAATTTCATATTTTACGGCATATGTGTACATATGATGTAATACCTGTCTAACCTTCTTTTGCATAGCGTAGTGGGCACCGGCATCACGTGTATCGCGAATAACAGCTTGCAGGTCACCGATTTTTAGTTCGGCGAACTTCTTGCCGTATAATCTATGGCAGTGTTTGTAGGCCGAAAGGTAATTGACTTGCGTAGTTTTTGCCAGTTTAGGAAATCGCTCGGCCCGCATAAGTTCAAAGACTTCGGAAAATGTGATTAGCGTTGGTGCAAAAAGGGAAGGATTTTTGTGGTACTCGGCCAAAAGTGCCAAACCTTCAATTTCGGTAGCAGTGTCACCGATTGATTTTTGGCGACCGTTAATAGTGACTTTTACGGACCAGGGGCGACGGCGGTTACCGTCAGTGCGTAGCACGACACTACCAAAGCCGTTTGGTAGCTTCATACGTTTTCTTTTTTTAGTATTCAAAATATCACTCTCCTTATGGAGATTATAACAGGAGGTAAAAAGTGGATTTTTTGTTAAGGATGATTAATAGGATTTCTAATATTGACATTTGGGTACCTGCTGCAGCGATTGCAGCTGCAGGTACCTCATTATTTGGTGAAAAATTTTGGGCAATGTTCTTTTTAACTTTGGGTCTTATTACTGTAGATACTCTAACTAAGTGGGTGTATATTTGTAAAAAGTTTCGAGTTGATATGGGGCGGGAGGATTGTATAAGGAATGTAAAGCTTAGAATTGCTTTTTGGCAATTTTTACGTGCTGAGACATGGAATAAAGAATATTTGAATAGTTCTGGTATTTCAAGAATTATTGAAAAAATTATTTGGTACACTTTATCAATCATGATTTGTTTTGCTGCGGGAAAGCATATGCCTGAAATACATCTATTTGGTTTTGACTTAATACCACAACAAGTTTTTCCGGGATTTATTTCGACCGCAATTTTTTTTGTTGAACTTTCTAGTCTTAATGAAAATCTTATAGACTTAGGCTATGGGAGTATTGCTGACTATGTAGAAAAGATTAAAAATTTTATTTTAGATAGATTAAAAGGTGGAAGATGACTATGAATGTAAAAGAAACAAATTTGATTTTTAATTCTTTAAGCGAAAGATCATTGACTAATATGATTGTTATTCATCATACGGGTAATCCTGAAGATGATGACCTAAGTGCAGCCCAAATCCATCAATCGCATCTTGCTCAGGGATGGGCCGGAATTGGATATCATTATGTTGTTCGTAAAGACGGAACGGTAGAGCGAGGAAGGCCACGTTGGGCTATTGGGAGTCATGCTTATGGATTTAATAGTAGGAGTATTGGTATCCATGTTTGTGGTAATTTTGAAATTGTTGAGCCAACAGAAAATCAGCTGAACGCATTACCACAGTTAATTGCTGAATTGTGCAAAATTTATGACTTAATTGCTGCTAGAAATATTGTTGTTGGTCATCGTGATTTAATGGCAACTGCATGTCCAGGGAATTATCTTTATAATAAGCTACAACTTGTTCGTGGTAATGCAGAATGGTATAGAAATATATGAGTAGGAGGAGTATAAAATGAGTAAGATCATTGAATGGTTTGTAAAAACAACGGAGGATTTAAAAGATTTTGATGCACATATGCAGGATGAAATGCAAAAATATGCTAACAAACAATGTAAGAAAGCATTTGTTATTGGAACCCTTGCTGGTACAGTGCTGGGATTTGTTTTAAAAGCAATGGTGTTTTAAGCTAGAACGTTTTGGGAGGGATAGGGATGGCAAAACAAATTATAGTAACTTGTCTAGTAGGTATGATGTCTTTTGTTAGTGGTTGGTATTTTCATGGTTGGTTGCATATTTGTCCGGTATCAGATACGGAAATAAAAACAGAGATCAAGTATAAAAATGATACTAAAACAGAAGTGGTATATGTGCCTAAGTATATCTATCCTGATGGCAGCATAGAGAAAACAGATGTTGATGTAAATATCGGCAAGCAGAAGTTGGCAGTAAAAGTCAACGGCAAAGATTTTGCAATCCAAAAGTCCGATGATGAAAAGTATGTTTTTGATAAAAACAAGTTGCAGCTCACACAAACCAGCCACGCTGATCTAAATATCACAGTGCCGGCAATAGATAAAACCAAACGCTGGGAGATCGGTATAGGTACTTCTAAAGATGGTGTTGTTGGCATGATAGGTTTTCCGGCCAAAGGCAATCCTCCCGCAACGTCTGGACGATGGCCTCCGTCTTCTGCTTTTTCGCCAGCTTCTCCGCCAGGGCGGTCAGCTGGTCCGCAAGACCGGGCAGGCCTCCGGGGGCGCAGTGGGGCAGCACCTCCGCCGCCGGCAGGATCCGAGCGGAGGACACGTTCCGGGTCCGCCGCTGGGTGCCGGGGTCGAAGGCGCCCATGGAGTCGATCTCATCGTCAAAAAACTCGCACCGCACCGGCTGGTCCATCAGGGGAGAGAACACGTCCAGAATGCCGCCCCGCAGGGCGAACTGGCCCACGCCCTCCACCTGCTCGCACCGGGTATACCCGGCGGAGAGCAGTTGCTCCGCCAGCGCGCCCAGCTCTGCCTGCCCCCCCACCTCCAGG
>ERZ791577.325-NODE-325-length-30798-cov-14.328855_pt1 | contig 30798 bp, 27 predicted proteins | sample MGYA00509969_ERZ791577 | MGnify/ENA primary metagenome ERZ791577 (study PRJEB30046, sample SAMN00791917) | human gut metagenome | study: EMG produced TPA metagenomics assembly of the A metagenome-wide association study of gut microbiota in type 2... | reverse complement strand
GCATCATCCTGTATGAGATCCAGAGCCAGCGCGCCGCAGAGTAAGAAACAGCGGCCAGACCGCCGTGACCAGAACAGGGAGGGACTAGGATGCCAAAGGATGATAAGCGCAAAGAGCTGACACAGGAAGAGATCGATGCGCAGAACGAGAAGTTCCGCACGTTTTTCAGCACCAGCGTGGCACAGGTGCCCGAAGAGATGAAGCGCCGCGATGAGGAAAAGGAGAGCACCAGCAGCCTGCTGGGCAAGCTCTTTCACCGCGAAAAGGCCCAAGAAGAGCCTGCCGCCGCCCCGGCCGTGCAGAATGAGCTGCCGCCCACGGGTGAGATCGTGCTGGGCCATGAGGAAGAAGCCGAGGCCGGCCTGGAGCTGGCATTGGAGCCCGGAGAGCTGGAGGAAGCAGAGCCTGTGGCTCTGCCCACCGCGCCGGAAGCTCCCGCAGCGCCTGAGGGCCCGGCCATCCCCATGGTGTTTGCCGAGGATCAGTCGGTAAAGCAGGCAAAGTCTGCCCCGGAAGCCGCGCCAGAGGTTGAGCCGGAACCGGAAAAGGCTTTCCAGTTCTTTGGCAAGGGCGCGGACGAGAACGAGCCGCAGGCCCCTACCCGCACCGAGGCCCCCAGCAAGGACGACAGCATGAGCCTGCCGCTGATGGGACTGGAAGAGGACGAGGCACCCGCCCGGCCTGCCGCCCCGGCAGAGGAGGCCCCGGCCCAGCCTGCTGAGGAAGCGGCCCCTGCCGCGCCAGAGGCTGAGGAGAAGCCTGAAGAAGAAACCGAGCCGGAAACGCCCGAGCAGGTGGGGGAGAAGCTCCGCCGGATGGGCGCGGAGCTGACGCTGCGGTGTGTGCTGGAGGGCATCCTTGCGGTGGTGCTGCTCCACTTTGGCCTTGTTGCCGAGGGGCTGCTGGCCCCTGTGGCCTCCCTTGACCCCGTGATCGCCCCGGCGGCGTTCTATGCCGCCAACCTGCTCTTTCTGGCCGGTGCGCTGGCTGTGGGCTGGCCTGTCCTGCGGGATGGCCTGCAGGGCCTCAAGGGCCGCCCCAGTGCAGACACCATGCCGGCGCTGGCTGCCTGCGGTGCGCTGGTGCAGGCTGCGGTCGCCCTGCTCAACGCCCAGAGCTATCAGAACTCCAGCTGGACGCTGCTTTCCGGTGTGGCCGCACTGGGCCTGTTCCTGGCCCTGCTGGGCAGCCGTGTCCTGCTGACTGCCGTCAGAAACGGCTATGACCTTGCCGCCCGATCCCCTGAGGGGCTGCAGGGCGCGTTCCGTGTCCGGGATAAGGACCTGATCCGGGTGCTGGCCCGGAGCCTGGATCAGAAAGATCCCTGGGTGCTGCTCAGCCGCCCTGTCCAGTGGGACGAGGCGCTGGTGGAGCAGAGCTTCGGGGAGCGCGCCAGTGAGCGCCGCGCCCGCAAGACAGCCCTGATCCTGCTGGGTGCTGCCGTGCTCAGCGGGCTGGTGTTCCTGCTGTTTGGCGGTGGGCCCAACGGCATGGCCGCAGCCCTGACCTCCATGCTCTGCATGGGTGCACCGCTGTCCTCCACCCTGGTTGCGGGCATCGCGTCTCTGCGCCTGCAAAAGACCGCTGCCGCCGCCGGTGCCGTGGTGCCCGGCTGGTTTTCTTCAGCTTTCTTTGCTTCGTCCAGTTTAGCCTTCAAAGTAGCCAGACCGGATTGTTTGTTGTTTTTCCAAGCTTCGAATTTAGCTTCAGCTTCTGCTTCTGTGAATGCGCCTTTGGCAACACCGCCCAGCAAGTGCTTTTTCATGTAAACACCTTCTTTTGACAAGATGTTACGTACTGTGTCAGTAGGCTGTGCACCGCACATTACCCAATGAAGTGCGCGTTCAAAATTCAAATCTACTGTGGCAGGATTGGTATTAGGGTTGTAAGTACCAATTTTTTCAGTAAATTTACCATCACGTGGAGCTCTTACGTCTGCGATAACGATTGAATAAAACGCATAGCTTTTGCGTCCGTTTCTTTGCAATCTGATTTTAGTTGCCATTTCTAAATAATGTTTTTATAATTAATGATTTGAATTAATGCTAATAACCCGTATTAGCGGGTGCAAAGGTAAGACTTTTCTTTTGAATCGCAAAGACTTGGATGAGATAAAATATAATTTTTATAAAAAGGTGAATGGACATAGTGTTAATCGCTAGAAAAATTATATATTTGCAACAGTTACAATTTAACTAAAAATAAAAGAATTATGATTTCACAAAAATTACAAGACGCAATTAATGCTCAGATTGTAGCCGAAATGTGGTCGGCCAATCTTTATCTTTCCATGTCTTATTTCTTCGCTGCGAAAGGCTATGAAGGTTTTGCTTCATGGATGAAAGCGCAGGCTCATGAGGAGAGTGATCATGCTGATGTGTTGGCGCAATATGTGATGAAACGTGGCGGACAAGCCAAGGTGGGGGCTGTGGATGCTGTTCCTCAGGAATGGGCTTCTCCGCTGGATGTGTTCGAGCATGTATACAAGCATGAATGCCATGTTTCCGAATTGATTGACAAACTGGTAGATGTTGCTTCTGCTGAAAAGGACAAGGCTTCTCAGGATTTCTTGTGGGGATTTGTACGCGAGCAGGTAGAAGAGGAAGCTACCGTTCAGGGTATTTTGGACAAGATCAAGCTGGGTGGTGATGTGGCTTTGTATCATTTGGATATTCAACTTGGCGCAAGAAAATAAGCGAAAGAGAAACGAATGCCTGTTTTTTGTCTTCTGCAGATAAAGATGCAGGTGTTTATCGGAAATAGAAAGTGGGTGTGTCAAAATCCAGTTTTTGGAAATATGAATTTATAATTTGAGCATCCTAAAAGACTAAAGAAAGGGTCGCATCAAACTCTGTATTGGTACAACTTTCCGCGATAGCGTATAAGCTATAAAAAAGATAGCCGTCCGGATTTTGGGGCGGCTATTTTTGTGTCTGCTTCCATTTGCCCGGAAGTAAATCACGATATTTTTCTATAGATATTGGGAAGCCATGCGGCACAACGGTCTATAATGTCGCATAGGTATTCAAATACGTTTATACCACACCTGTGACAGGTAATGGCCAATGAATAAGTGTTATAATTACTATCTGTAACTTTTCGGAGCAGTCATTTTTGTTTTGCCACATCTCCTTGCTTTTTTACAGTATTTCTCTCAGCCATTTTTCTAATTCTCCCGTCCATTGGCGCTTATAGGTAAAGCTGTCGCGGAAGCCCCAGCCGTGGCTGCCGATAGGATAGGTGTGGAGGGAAGCAGGGACTTTATTCTTTACCAGCGCCAGGTAATAGCTCACGCTGTTGCTGACGGGTACAGCTCCGTCATCGCTGCTATGCATGATGAAGGCGGGAGGAGTGTCGCCTGTTACTTGCAGTTCATTGGAGTAAAGTCTCACTAGCTCTTCTGACGGGCTTTTCCCTAAAAGATTGTCACGTGAGCCCTTATGGCAGTTGGACAGATCCATGCTTATGACGGGATAAAACAGGATCTGAAAATCCGGACGCGTTCCGGCTGTATAGTGGGTGGCTGCCGTACTGGCCAGATGTCCGCCCGCAGAGGCCCCCATGATACCCACTTTTTGAATATGCCATTCGTTGGCGTGTTCTCTCATCAGCCGGATAGCCTGATGGGCGTCGCTCAACGGTACATCATGGTGTCCGTTTGGCATACGGTATTTCAATACGGCGTATGTGATGCCTTGTGCGTTGAACCAGTCTGCCATATCGTGCCCTTCGTGATTCATTGCCAGGCGTATGTATCCCCCTCCGGGACAAGCCACGACAGCCAGTCCGTTCGGTTTGGCTGCCGGATAAATGGTAAGGGTAGGCTCACTGACATTGGAAATCCGGTTGTTCTCTAATTTCTGCTCGGGAGTGGTGATGCCGTTGGAGTTGGGGGCGCCATCGGGCCATAATTCCAACTCTACAGGTTTCTGGGCAGATAATGCGGTAGAGATTGCAAGTAAACTCATTAGTAAGATTCGTTTCATATAGCTTTTATTTTCACGGTATTTGAAAAAGGGTTATTTTTTCTTTATATGCATACTGGCTTTAACCAGCCATATGATCAGGAGGATATAGGCGGCCATTGACAGCACTTCGCTCAACGGGTTGCTCAGCCATTCTTCGTTGATCAGATTGATACCGCCAAAGCGCATGGCGGCACTGACAACCCCCATCAATGCGCCTCCGGCTATGAATCCGGATGCCAGCAAAGTTCCCTTCTCGCCACGTTCGGCATTCACTGCCTCGTCTTTGCTGCGGGTAGTGACATACCAGTTCACCGCTCCACCTACCAGCAACGGCAGGTTCAATTCCAGTGGAATGAACATACCCAGCGCAAAAGCCAGTGCGGGTACTTTGAAGTAGGTCAGCACCAATGCCAGCACAGCGCCTATTCCGTAAAGCAGCCAGGGAGCGCCTACACCGTTCATCAACGGGTCTATTACGGCTGCCATCGCGTTGGCCTGCGGAGCTGCCAATGCGCCGGTGGAGAAGCCGTAGGTCTTGTTCAGGATCATGATGACGCCGCCCACAGTTGCTGCCGATACTAGTGTGCCGAGGAATTTCCATGTTTCCTGTTTGGCAGGAGTACTGCCCAGCCAGTAACCTATTTTCAAGTCTGTGATGAACCCGCCTGCCATAGAGAGTGCCGTACAAACCACACCACCCATAACCAGTGCAGCAACCATGCCGGTAGCACCTTTCAGTCCAACGGCAACCATTACTACTGAGGCAAGTATCAGTGTCATCAGTGTCATTCCCGATACAGGGTTAGTGCCGACTATGGCGATAGCGTTGGCTGCTACGGTGGTGAACAGGAATGCAATGCCGGCTACGAGCAGGATGGCTACAATGCTGTGTAATACATTTCCATGCATCACATCAAAAAAGAAGAACAGTAAGATCAGCAGGATGGTGAAGATGGACCCGAAGGCGATTATTTTCATGGAAAGGTCTTTCTGCGTGCGGATGACGTTTGCTTCCACCTTCTTGCCGCCCATCTCTTTGGCGGCCAGTCCCACAGCACTCTTTATAATGCCCCATGAGCGCACGATACCGATCACACCGGCCATGGCGATACCACCAATACCGATACTTTTGGCATATTCCTTGAATATAACTTCGGGTGACATTTCGCTGATGGTTTGTGTCAAGGCCGGATTCCATGCATTCAGCACTTGGTCGCCGAACAACAGGGCCATACCTGGAACAATAACCAGCCATACCACCAATGAACCGGCACAAATGATAGCCGCGTATTTCAAGCCGACAATATAGCCTAGGCCTAATACTGCTGCACCGGTGTTTATTTTCATCACCAGTTTGGCTTTTTCGGCAACCATCTCACCCCAGCCGCATACGCGGGTGGTGAAGTTTTCATTCCACCAGCCGAATGTGGCTACAATGAAATCGTACAGACCTCCTATTAGTCCTGCAAAAAGCAATGGCTTTGCCTGGCTTCCGCCTTTCTCGCCGGAAACAAGCACTTGCGTACTGGCAGTGGCTTCGGGGAAGGGATATTCGCCATGTTTGTCGCTGACGAAATATTTACGGAAGGGGATGAGGAACAGGATTCCCAGAATACCTCCCAGCAGTGAGCTGACAAACATCTGAAAGAAGTTGACTGTCATTTCGGGGTATTTGTCCTGCAATATATAAAGGGCGGGCAATGTGAAGATGGCTCCTGCCACTATGACTCCCGAACAGGCACCGATGGATTGGATGATGACATTCTCACCTAACGCGTTTTTACGCTTGGCGGCTCCCGATACACCTACGGCGATGATGGCGATAGGGATGGCGGCTTCAAAAACCTGTCCCACTTTTAATCCCAGGTAAGCTGCGGCCGCCGAGAATAATACCGCCATGGCGATACCCCATAGCACAGACCATAGGTTTACTTCGGGATATTTTTTGTTTGGTGACATGATGGGGTGATATTGTTCCCCCGGTTTCAGAGGTCGGAACGCGTTATCGGGCAATCCAACCGATTTTTCTTCTTCTTGTTTCATGTTTCTCTATGTTATTATTTTTGAAATTTATCATAATAAATGCCCAAAAATAGTGAAAAAATAGAGAAACATCCTCATGATTTGATTAGAATATCTGAAATTTCAATCCAAATGATAGTCTCAGATAGTCATCGGGTTTCAAATAACTGTTGTTGAACGCACTGACAACGTATAAATCGCATGTGCTGATTTCGTAGAATGCGGTGATACTTTTAGAGAACTTCCGGTACTTTTCGGGCACGTCGAAACGGACGCGTTGTCCCAGAAAGATATGGGTGCGGATACGGGTGGAAAATCCGTAGTATCCACGGGGATAGCGCTCAGGTTCGCTTGTCCAGAAATCATCGCTGAATACGGTGTTGAAATAGATTCCGGTAGTCAGCGGTTCCAGCGAGAAGTCTTTGCCCAGCCAGATACTCCACGGGATATAATTTTGTTTCAAGGTCATGGTCATCTTGAAATGTTTGGATGAGTAGCGGGGGATGAAGCCCAAAAGAAGATCGGTTTCCCATTGGCCTCTTTTTCCATAATCCCAGCCTATGCCCCAGGATAACAGGCCCATTCCACCGGCGTACTGTAATTTGGTGTGGGTGGGGATCAAAGCTTCCCACGCACGCCTGTAACGGTGTACGCGCTTGTCGTATTTATGGTGCCGGTTTGGCATTTGGGTTACAATATCTTCCTCTTGGTTTTGAACGGAAGGAGAGGAGACAAGTATGCTGTCTTTGGATAAGATGGAGTAAAGTGTATTATTTTCTTGGGCTTGTGCCGTAAAAGGCAATAGTGGCCACAATAGGTTCAGAAATATCTTTTTAAAATTCAACTGTTTCATAATCGTAGGTTCCATCTTCTTTAATGGTGAATAATAAGTAGATGCGTTTGTCTATGCAGGGGCATTGGAAATACAGAACTCCGTCGTTGAATAGATCATCTACTGCGAATTTGTGTTCATGGCCGTAAAGACAGAACTGGACTTTGGGGAACTGGTTGACGTATAGTTGGAAGATTTTTGCTACATTGTTGTTGAATACAAATTCAAAAGGTTTTACGTGCATTGCGAATACCGTTTTTTCTATTTCAGGCGACAGGTTGTTCAGTTCATTTTCTATAAAGTTGAAATCGGGAACCGGTTCCGAATAATCATATTCCATCGCATTGGTATTGAGGCAGATAAAGCGTACATTTCCGGCTGTGAAGGCGAAGTTGGGATCTCCATAAATGGCTCTGTATGCGTCTTCACCTGTACCCAGACAGTCGTGGTTGCCTAAAAGGCATACGTAGGGCATCTGGAATTTGTTAAATATGTCCCGCATCCATATGAATTCTTTTGTGACACCGAAGTCGGACTGGTCTCCTCCGTGAATGACAAAGTCTATGTCACCACGGGCATTGAGGGCTTTTACAACATCTTCGGTAGAGTTGTACCATCGTTGGGTATCACTGATCATGGCAAAGCGGATTGTTTTTTTGCCTTGCATTTTGTTTTCTATCAACTGGATGTTTTTGTTGGTCAGTTCTCTTTCTCCTGTAATATGTACATCGTATGGATGGGTTTCCAGCATGTCACAGCCACTGAAACAGAGGGCCAGTAGGACAAAGAATAATAGCTTGTTTGTCATTGTTCTCTTAAATTTGCTGCAAAGTACGTTATTTTAATCAGAATAAGAGTGGCTTATTATTGGGGAAAAATGTTCTTTTTTTCTTATTTTTTTGTCTTTACTTGGATACAGGCAGGCGGGGCAGTGTTTTCCGGATATAAAAAGAGGATGTATCAAACTCGAATCTTCTTTTGTTTTGATACATCCTCTCTCTTATGATGTGAGAATTCTATTCTGCAACTGTGCCTTTCGGGGTCATATCACCTTCTATATAAAGACGTGTCATTTCATTTTTCCCGTTTGTGCGGATAGTGATTGATTTCTTGAAATGTCCCGGAAATTTGCCGGCTCCATTATAAGTCACTGTTATCTGTCCGCTTTCACCCGGTTTGATGGGCTCTTTAGGATATTGGGGAACAGTACATCCGCAAGATGCGATCGCTTGATGGATGACTAGGGGACCATCTCCCGAATTTTTGAATTTGAAAACACAGGTAACTTTCGGGCTTGACTCGGGAAATGAACCGAAATTATGTGTTGTTTTCTCAAAGGTTATTTCTGCTTCTCCTTGAGATTGCCATACGGCTGCGTATGTGGTTAACCCTATAATCAACAATAATGTTGAAAGCAAAATTTTCTTCATTAGTTCCACTGTTTAAAAATTATCGGGGCTAAATTACTGTTTTTTTTATAAAAGGTCTTTAACTGTTAGTGAAATAAATGGTAAATTAACACCTTTAAAAATAAGGGACAAAGATAATCAACCCTATGAGGGCGGCAAAGATGGCGCAAATCAGTACGGCTCCTGCCGCTATGTCCTTTACGTCTCCGGCTATGGGATGGTAGTCTGGTGATACCAGGTTTACCAGGCGTTCTATGGCTGTGTTGAATGCTTCGGCAGCCAGTACCATTGCAAAGCACAGGAGGATGACAAGCCATTCGGTGCGTGTTATTTCAAACCGGATGCCTGCAATGGTTACGGCGATGATGGCTGCGCAATGTATCCAGGCATTGTGTTCCTTGCTTAAAAAACTACATACGCCTTTCCAGGCGTATGTAAAGCTTTTTAGTCGTTTATGCAGTTCATTCATTTTTTTTAAGCTTGGGATGGGTTTATCCTCTGTTTACCTGTTTTACTCCTTTTACTGTCTTTATCTTTTTTACTAATGATTCCAGCTTTGAAGTATCATCTACCATTACGGTCATCATGCCGCTGAACAGCCCGTCGTGCGAGTCGATGCTGATGGAACGGAGCAGGATATCGTTTTCCTTATTGATAATGGAGGTGATATTTGTCACAATTCCTATATCATCATGGCCAACGATGCGCAGCGTGATGGGGTATTGTTTGCCGTGGCTTTTTCCAGCCCAACGCGCCTTTACGATACGGTAGGCAAAACGTGATTGCAATTCTCGTGCGTTAGGGCAGTCGGTACGGTGTATTTTGATTCCTCCGCTGATGGTTACAAACCCGAATACATCATCGCCATAGATAGGGTTACAGCATTTGGCTAATTTGAAGTCCAGTCCTTTCAAATTCTGATCAATGACCAGCACGTCCTCTTTGAAGGTCTTGTCGTCCTGTGCTGTCTGCATGCTGAAATTCTCGGCGCTGCGATAGACAATATCTTCCCGGTTTTCCGTTTCCTTTTTCTTCAGTTCCAGGTATTTTTCGATGATGTCGTTCGCATCTCTTGTCTCGTTGGCTATGTCCTGGTAGAACTCGGTTACGGTTTTGTATCCCAGCTTTTTTATCAGGCGCATCATCACTGCTTCATCGTATTCCAGTTTGCGGTTCTTGAATTTACGTTCTATGGTTTCTTTGGCGAACTCTGTCTGGCGGGCTTCTATCTCTTTGATGGCCTGGCGTATTTTGGTTCTTGCCTTCGAAGTGGTGACGATGTTCAGCCAGTCGCGTTTGGGTGTCTGGGTGTTTGAAGTCATGACTTCTACCTGGTCACCGCTGTTCAGCGTTTGCTTTAATTGTGCGTTCTTTCCGTTCACCTTTGCTCCGATACACTTGGACCCCAGTTTGCTGTGGATGGCGAAAGCAAAGTCCAGTACGGTCGCTCCTTTCGGCATCTTGTACAAGTCACCTTTGGGGGTGAATACGAATACTTCGTCTTCGTATAATTCCAGTTTGAACTGGTCCATCACTTCCAGGTCACTGTCGGCGTTCTCCAGTGTTTCCCGGATGGAGGTCAGCCATTCATCCAGACCGCTTTCTCCTTTTACGCCTTTGTAACGCCAGTGGGCTGCCAGACCACGTTCCGCTATCTCGTCCATGCGTTCGGTGCGTATCTGTACTTCCACCCATTTGCCTTCAGGCCCCATTACAGTGGTATGCAAGGATTCGTATCCGTTACTTTTGGGTACGGAGAGCCAGTCGCGCAGACGTTTGGGATTGGGCATATACATATCGGTCACAATGGAATATACCTGCCAGCATTCTTGTTTTTCCTTGTCGACGGGAGAGTCCAGAATGATTCGGATGGCAAACAAGTCATACACTCCTTCGAAGGGACATTTCTGTTTCTTCATTTTCTGATAGATGGAATGGATGGACTTGGTACGCCCTTTCATGTGGAACTTCAATCCTGCTTCTTCCAGCTTATGCTGTATCGGTTCGATAAAGGCGGCTATGTATTTGTCACGGGAGGCTTTCGTTTCGTTCAGTTTGTCCTTTATATGATAATATACGTCGTGTTCAGTATATTTCAAGGAAAGGTCTTCCAGCTCCGATTTCAGTTTGTATAGCCCCAGCTTGTGTGCCAGCGGTGCGTATAGATAGGCAGCTTCGTTGGCTACTTGGGTGCGTGCTTCTATATTGGGAGTCTCCTTTATCTGTCTCATCAGGTTCACGCGGTCTGCAATGATGATCAGAATAACACGCATGTCTTCGGCAAAGGAGAGCAGCAGGTTGCGGAAATTTTCCGATTCTATGGTAGGGCTTTTGGAGTATAGCTCATTGATTTTCACAAGACCGCGTATGATCCCCGCTACATCCTCTCCATATTCCTGTTGTACAGATGCTAAGGTGCATAAATGGTTCTTTACCGATTCGTGCAGCATGATCCCCAGGATGGAAGCCCGTTTCATCCCAATTTCCTCGGCCACGATGACAGCGGTCTGCATATCTTTGATGATAGGATTCATTCCGAAACAATTTCGTGGCAGGTTACCTTCGGCAACTGCTTTTATGAGGTGTATTTTTAACTTATGGCAATCACCCTTCTGCAAGGTGTCGCCGGATAATTGCAGCAATCGTTTATAGAGGGCGAACAGTTGCTCACGCTCTTTGGCTGTGAAAAATGCTTTTTCTTCCATAACACGTGAAATCTTTTCGAGGGTAAAGGTAGTTTTTTTCTTTATTTATTAGGTAGTGTTCTCGCATTTTTTTGTATTTTTGGGCAATTAATAGTGAAAGAATAAGGTAACAATTTATTTAAACCATATAAAATCATGTACTTATGTTAACACCTGAAGACAAAGACTTATTAGTGAAAAAAGGAATTTCCGAGCAGCAGATTGCAGAACAACTGGCTTGCTTTGAAAAGGGTTTCCCATTTTTGAAGTTGGATGCAGCCGCTTCTGTTGAAAAGGGAATCATGGCTCCCGCCGAAAATGAAATGAAAAATTATTTGGAAGCATGGGATACATATAAGGAAGGGGAGAAAACCATCGTGAAGTTTGTACCCGCCTCTGGTGCTGCCAGCCGCATGTTCAAGAATTTGTTCGAATTCCTGGGGGCTGATTACAATATTCCGAAGACTGATTTCGAAAAGAAATTTTTCGACCATATTCATAGCTTCGCATTCTACAATGACTTGAATGCGGCTTGTATGGATAATACAGGAAAGGATATTGATGCTTTGATGGCCGGGAAGGAGTATAAACCTATAGTAGCCAATCTGCTGGAAGCTGCCGGCTTGAACTATGGGGCATTACCGAAGGGGTTGTTGAAATTCCATCGGTATGCGGATGGTGTGCGTACACCGCTGGAAGAACATTTGGTGGAGGGTGCGTTGTATGCGGCAGGCAAGACCGGAAAAGTGAATGTGCATTTCACCGTTTCTACGGAACATCGTGAGTTGTTCACAAAGCTGGTGGAAGAGAAGGTTGCCGTTTATGCAAAGAAATACGGGGTGGAATATGATGTGTCGTTTTCTGAACAGAAGCCGAGTACGGATACGGTTGCTGCCGATATGGAGAACAAACCTTTCCGCGATAAAGGCAAGCTGTTGTTCCGTCCGGGGGGGCACGGCGCGCTGATTGAGAACCTGAATGATTTGGATGCCGATGTTATCTTTATCAAGAATATAGATAATGTGGTTCCCGATCGCTTGAAAGAGGATACTGTTACGTATAAAAAGCTGATTGCGGGGGTACTGGTTACTCTGCAGAAGCAGGTATTTGAATATTTGGAATTACTGGATGGCGGTAAATATACACATGCGCAGCTGGAAGAGATCATTCGTTTCTTACAGCAGACTTTATGTTGCCGCAAACTGGATATCAAGGATCTGGAAGATGCCGACCTGGTTATTTATCTGCGTAAGAAGTTGAACCGTCCGATGCGTGTATGCGGTATGGTGAAGAATGTGGGTGAACCGGGAGGCGGCCCGTTCCTGGCTTATAATGCGGATGGTACTGTTTCATTGCAAATTTTGGAAAGTTCTCAGATTGACATGAATGATCCGGTCAAGAAAGAGATGTTCGAGAAGGGTACTCACTTTAATCCGGTGGATTTGGTGTGTGCGGTACGCGATTATAAAGGAAACAAATTCGACTTGGTGAAGTATGTGGATAAGGCTACAGGTTTTATCTCTTATAAATCAAAGAACGGTAGAGAACTGAAAGCATTGGAGCTTCCGGGCTTGTGGAACGGCGCAATGAGTGACTGGAACACTGTTTTTGTTGAAGTGCCGTTGAGTACCTTTAATCCGGTGAAGACTGTGAATGATTTGTTGCGTGAACAGCATCAATAATTCCTTTTTTTATTATAGACTACATGGATTTATACAGATCGGACGATTTGTGTAGGTCCGTGTAGTTTTTTGTGAAATTAATTTATATACCCTTGATTACTAACCTATAATTAAAAAGAATGAACCTGCTGACCTTTATTGCCCCACTGGCTGTGGCGGCAACTTTTATGATGCCGGCCGATGCCGCAAATCACAAAGAATTACCGGCATTGGGAAATACTCATATTCAAGTATTCGACAAAACCCCTGTTTGTTTTCGTCCCGATTCTTTCCCTAATTATACTCCTGCCAATGCTGACGGAGTGATCCGTCTGGTAAACGGGCGTATCATTTTAAAGAAAATAACCTTGCCCGATTATAAAAGGGATGTGGATGTTACTCTGAAAGTAACTGTAGCTTCCAATGGTGACCGTTGGGATAAATCTGGCTCTTGTTTTGTGCTTCCCAAAGAATCGGTGATCAATCTGATGAATATAGCCGAAGGCAAGAGGGCGTTTCCTGCGGTAGACAGTACCAAATATGAAAAAATGATTGGTATTGTTCCGGGTCAGGATTATGTGCCTACCCTTGAACTGATGCGTTTTATGACCCCGTTCGGTGTGGGGTATTATAGTTCGGATAATGATTCTTTGAGCAGCAAGAGGCGTCCTGTATATATCCCGAAATGGGAAAAGAGTGTGACTTGGGTGCAGGATATTACCGATCTTTATCCGGCATTGGAGAGAGAGGCATACGTGGGAATTTATATTGATACATGGACTGCCGAGGGGTATGTGGCCAGTATGGAATTGGATGTGAAGGAGAGTAAGATCACTTGCGACGTGATGCCGGAGCGCCGTGTGAAGCCTTTGATGAATACGGTGTATTATATCGGACAGACTTATCCGGATATTTTCTCACGCAAAGATGTGGTGATGGATTTTGATATGTCGAAAGCTGCCAAGAATGTTCGTTTGAAGTATATTGTTACAGGTCACGGGGGGCATAGTGGCGGAGATGAGTTTGTGGAGAAACGGAACATCGTGTCTGTTGATGGCAAGGAGGTGTTGAATTTCATTCCTTGGCGTGATGACTGTGCTTCTTTCCGCCGTTTTAATCCGGCCACGGGAGTATGGCTGATACCACGAGTTGCCGCATATATAGGTGATAAGGGTTATACGACAAAAGAGATTGAAGAACCTTTGGCTTCTTCAGATTTATCCCGTTCCAATTGGTGTCCGGGTAGCGATGTGATGCCTGAGGAGGCTGTTATTGGTGACTTGCCGGCCGGTAAACATTCTTTTAAGGTAAGTATCCCTGAGGCACAACAGGTGGATGGCAATAAATTGAATCATTGGCTGGTTTCAGCTTATTTGGTTTGGGAGGAATAACTTTTCCCGATTATTAATAGCTGCTGGAGCGGTTTGAATCTTTCCGAATATGAATGGTGAATTTCTTTCGGAAGGATTCAAATCCTCTTTGCGGTAAATAATGAACATTATTTGTTTTTTCTTTTCATGCTGCGGATGATTTCTTTGTCCTCCGTGCTTACCCGATAAGATTCTATGATTTTTTGTAGTGCCTTATTGTAAGTAAAGTCATCTAAATGATTTTCCTTCAGATAGTTCATCGTTTTTTGAGGAAACTTGACATAACATACGGATAAAGCCCATGCTACAGCCATCTTCACATAATATCCTTCGTGACTGATCCGGTCCATCCATTGCAATACGTTGTCTATATACTCTTCGTCAATATAATGAGCCATTGCCATTACTACTCCGAAACGTATTTCATATTCTTTGTCGGATTTCATCCGGTCTTCCAAAAATAGCCAGACCCTTTTCTTGTTCTTGTCCACAAACCGTTGTTTGCCGTAAAAGTCAAAGGTGTCACAAACAGACCAACTGTTGATGATGGCAACAAACCGGGCAACCAGTGAAAGATATGCTTCCGTGTCTTTCATTTTCAGATTACTTATTACCATACCTTGTAGCATACGTTCCTCCATATAATAAGTATCCGCAGTCTGTAGATAACTCTCCCAGTCATCTTTGGCAATTTGTGCTCCTAACCGCCTTAGGGCAGGGATGCGGATACCCAATACATTTTCTATTCCCGGATGCAGCGATTCGGTGAACTTTTTATTTTCATTTTCTGCCAGTTGCAGCAAATTTTCTTTTATGGTCAATCCGTTGATACGATATTCGTCCATTTTGTTTTTGTAAGATAGGGTTAGATTTTCAGTCCCATGATATAATCGTTCATATAATATCCGTTGCCTATATGGAAATCTCCTTCTGCAACTTTTTCCATTCCCAAATGTTGGTAGAATTGTAAAGCCTTATTGTTACGGTTTACATTCAAATGCATTTCGCAAGGTCCGGGATGGATTTCTTTAATTGCTTTGACGGCCTGCTCAAATAGTGCTTTGCCCAACCGGCAACCTTGAAAAAGGGGAAGTACATAGATTTTCTGCAGATGAAATAAATGTTCTCCTTCGGGCTGTATGGAAACATATCCGGCAGCTTCTCCATCTTTGTAAGCTATGTAATAGATGTGCCCTTCCTCTTCCATTTGTTTACGCAGGTTTTTCGGAGAGTACATCCAGTCCATCATGTAAATCCAATTGTTCTTTTGAAAGAATTTCCCGGTAGGTAGCCGGAAACACGATCTGAGCCATCTCGTTAATCAACTGAATATCATTGGTTGTCGCTTTTTGTATGGTAAACATGATCTTTATATCTTTTTAGGGTTATAACGAGAAACAAAGATAAACTTTTTACAACAAAAAAAAGGGAACTTCCTTTCTTTTACTTGTTTAAATATTAATTTATGCAAAATAATAGAACTATGCAATACATGGTACTGATATAATACATATATTTGTGCCAAACAAAGTATTATAAATTATGAATGTAGACAATGTACGATCTCAGATGCGCAAAGGAATGCTGGAATACTGCATTTTATTGTTGTTGCACAAAGAGCCGTCATATGCTTCGGATATCATTCAAAAATTGAAAGAAGCCCGGCTCATTGTAGTAGAAGGGACGCTTTATCCGCTGCTTACCCGGCTGAAAAACGATGACCTGCTCTCATACGAATGGGTAGAGTCCACTCAGGGACCACCTCGTAAATATTATAGTCTCACTCCTCAGGGTGAAACATTCCTTAGCGGACTGGAGGCTGCCTGGGAGGAGCTGGCGAATACAGTGAATCATTTAAAAAACAATTAAAAACAGGATACAATGAAAAAGACTTTAACCATAAATTTAGGAGGTACCGTTTATTATATAGACGAAGACGCTTACCATTTGTTGGATAACTATTTAACTAACCTGCGTATTCACTTCTGTCGTGAGGAGGGAGCGGAAGAAATTGTACATGATATAGAATTACGTATCTCTGAGCTGTTTACCGACCGTTTGAATGAAGGTAAACAGGTTATTACCATTGAAGATGTGGAAGAAATCATAGCCCGGATGGGTAAACCCGAAGATCTTTCCGATGAAGAAAGTGGAGAAGCATCGGGTTCGGAAAAACAAAAAGGAACCACTATGCGCCGCTTGTTTCGTGATCCGGACAATAAGGTACTAGGTGGAGTGGCTTCCGGACTGGCTGCTTATATGGGATGGGATGTTACTTGGGTACGTATCATTCTATTGGTTCTTGGCTTCTTTGTTCATGGGGTGATATTGGCTTATATCATAGCGTGGATTATTATTCCTATGGCGCGTACCGCTCCCGAGAAACTCGCCATGAAGGGGGCTGCTATTAATGTGGAGAATATAGGCAAGACTGTAACAGACGGATTTGAAAAAGTGAATGATTATGTACGCTCAGACCGTCCTAGGAGTATCTTGCAAAAGATAGGGGAGGGGATTGTGTCTGTGGCAGGGTTCCTTATCAAGTTCCTGCTTGTTTTCATTGCTATTTGCTGTGCGCCTGTATTGTTTGTATTATTGATTGTCTTTTTTGCATTGCTGATGGCGGCTACGGGACTGATTGCTGCATTGCCGGCTGTGCTTTATGAGGTGCTGCCTGCGGTTAATTGGGCTACGGTGGGTAGCTCTCCGGGGTTGACTGTCGCTATGTCCGTTGCAGGTATTCTGGTTATCGGTATTCCTATTATAGGACTGATACACATGCTGATGCGTCATTTTGGAGGTTGGCAACCCATGTCCATTGTAACCAAAATTATATTTATCGTATTGTGGCTCATCGCTTTGGGAGTGGGTGTTTTCTTTGTACTGAATGATCCAAATATTGCTTCAATGATATCGTATAGTTTATAAAATACACTATCTTTGCAGATGGAAAGTTGGGAATCAAGAGGTGTCTTGTTCTCAACTCTCCGTTTTTTGTAAGGAATATCAAACATATGTAAATACTATGACTAAGAAGATTTTATTGCTGGGTTCTGGCGAATTAGGTAAGGAATTCGTCATTGCGGCAAAACGTAAAGGGCAGTATGTTATTGCTTGCGACTCTTACGCAGGTGCTCCGGCCATGCAGGTGGCTGATGAATTTGAAGTGTTCAGTATGCTTGACGGTGATGCATTGGATGCTGTGGTAGCCAAACACAAGCCAGATATAATTGTGCCTGAAATTGAAGCTATCCGTACCGAACGTCTGTATCATTTGGAACAGGAAGGTATCCAAGTAGTGCCGAGTGCCCGTGCTGTGAATTTCACGATGAACCGTAAGGCTATTCGTGATTTGGCAGCTAAGGAATTAGGATTAAAGACAGCCAAGTATTTCTATGCCAAGTCTTTGGAAGAATTGCAGGAGGCCGCAAAAGAGATTGGTTTTCCCTGTGTGGTGAAACCTTTGATGTCTTCATCCGGCAAAGGCCAGTCTTTGGTCAAGAGCGCGGATGAGTTGGAACAGGCATGGCATTATGGATGTGAAGGCAGTCGTGGAGATATTAAAGAATTGATCATTGAGGAGTTTATTCAGTTCGATAGTGAGATAACTTTGCTCACCGTCACTCAGAAAAACGGTCCAACTTTGTTCTGTCCGCCTATCGGACATGTACAGAAAGGGGGAGATTATAGGGAAAGTTTCCAGCCGGCGCACATTGATCCCGAACATTTGAAGGAGGCACAGCGTATGGCCGATAAAGTGACGGCGGCTTTGACCGGTGCGGGAATCTGGGGAGTTGAATTTTTCTTGAGTCATGAAAACGGAGTTTATTTCTCCGAACTTTCTCCCCGTCCGCATGATACCGGAATGGTGACTTTGGCAGGTACTCAGAATTTAAATGAGTTTGAGTTGCATCTGCGTGCGGTGTTAGGACTTCCTATCCCTGAAATTACACAAGAACGCATAGGGGCCAGTGCAGTGATTCTTTCTCCAATTGCCAGCAAGGAAGCTCCCCGTTATCGTGGTGAAGAGGAAGTTTGTAAGGAGACAAATACTTATCTCCGTATTTTTGGTAAACCTTATACAAAATTGAACCGCCGTATGGGAGTTGTGGTTTGTTATGCTCCTAATGGCAGTGACTTGGACGCTTTGCGTGACAAGTGCAAGGCTGCTGCTGCAAAGGTAGAGGTGTATTAATATCTTGTATTGATGGATATAAAATAAAGGTCCGGGCTTTCCCAAGTCCGGACTTTTTGTTGTTCCGAAGGTATGCTTCCCTGGAACAAGGTTTTATAGTCTCTCTTTTGTGACTAACATTACAGAGAAATAATAATAGAGAGAACTCCACATCAATGGTTACGGTATAATAAGATAAATTCTTTTTGGCAAAATTGCAACATTTAATAATCTCAGACAATACCTACAAATAATGATTTTGATAGATACCTTTTCTACTTTCGTTTATTATAGCTATAAATAGGGATGTCTGACTGTCCAGAATACCTATATCATGCGATTGCACAGACAGATGGCAAACCTTATCTTTGCATTGTAAATAAGTCATATAAAAATTACGTAAACCACAAGTTAGTTATTAGTTAGTAGTCTCCCTGCGAAGTGATTCGCGGGGAGTGCTTCTTTTATGGGGGTAATTTCCTTTTTTTATAGTGTTTCAGGTTCTTTGTCCAAGTTGGTTTCTATTTGTTTCGGAAAGGATAGCTTTTCATTGATGGATGAGGGCTATCCGTTTGCGTAGCTATGCATTCCTCCTAACAGAAAATTCACTCCGAAGTAAGTAATCAGTACTGTTATAAAAGCAGTTATACAGAAAACATGAAAAAACATGGTGCGATGAAACCATGGCAGTGATCTCGGATGCAGTGCCAAGGCATATACCAGCATGGTGATTAAGGCCCATACTTCTTTAGGATCCCATCCCCAATAGCGTCCCCATGATACGTTTGCCCATACAGCACCAATGAAAATACCGATAGCGAGTAAGAAAATTGCCGGATAAAGAATTATTTGGCTTATTATCTGCAATCGTTCTATTTGTTCTTTGCATTCTTTCTGTGATTGGTGGAGTATGACCGCTGTTACACCATTCAGCATGATAAATGCCAGCAGCGAATAAGCGATCATGATAACTACTACGTGGATACTCAATAATGGAGATTGCAGAACCGGCATCAGTTGTGTGATTTGTGGGTTTGATTCTCCCAGCATGGATACCATCAGCGTAAGTCCGCAAAGCAGGAAACCGAAAGGGAGCAACATTGCGAATTTACGTTGTAGCAGAAAAGTGAGCAATAGCGTACACCATGCCATGAACTGCATGGTTTCGAAGCCGTTGGACAATGGCAGATGATTGCTCACATAACCACGCAGGCAGATAGCAGCCGACAAATAGGTAAAAACAATCCATAGCAAAATATTCAATATTATGATTGCCTTCCGGCTTGTTCTCTTTTGCGATGCCATGCAATGGCAATAATAGATAAAACATATCAGGCCGATGCAAATACATGCCATGGCGACAGATTTGCTATAATCAAATTGATTATATATTTTCTCAGCCTTGAATTTATTATCTGCAGGAAGCAGTCCGTCACACTCTTTCTGCTGGTATTTCTTGATTTTTTCTAATAACAGGCAGGCATCATTGTACTTTTTCATCACAATCATTTCGTTTACATAACTCATAGATTTACGAATGAATACCCATTTGTCATTATCCATATCTTGAGGTAATTGGTCGCTTTGCGAATACCATTCCAATGTCTTTCCGGCTATATTGCGACAAGGGAATATTTTCATCATGGCACCGGTACATACTAAATTGATGATATTGAATTTCTCATCAGCTTCTTCTATGCCTCGTTTGTCAGTCACCTGTTCTCCTGAACGGATATGGTTCATCATTTTTTCCAGCTTGTATTCATTAATGGTACTGATATAGTCTTTCAGCCTGGCGTAATTCCCTTCTATTTCCAGTAATTTACGGGCTTCATTACTCTTGATTCGTATAATTGGTTCATTTTTCCAACTGTCATAATAAAACAGCCATCCGGTAAGTACTTCTTCTGGTGTCAGTCCTTTATATGAGGAACTACCGTAAAGTTTGACTGTAAAATCACGGGCAAAGGTTTGTAAAGGACAGATACGGTTGTTGTATAAAATATATAAATCTCCAAAATGTTCGGCTACTTCGCGCGGAAGCACCTTGGGGGATGTACTGTTTGCTTTGAGAAAATTACTGTTGAGACTGAATGCGAATAAAAGCAAGATGACTGTCAAGCTTCTGTGTAGTAAAGGGCTTTTCAGCAGTTGGCGGAACCGACTTTGCGGGCTGAAGAAAAAGAAAACGGTGGAAAGTAGCAATAAAGTATATCCTGCATAAGTGATTCCTATACCATAAGGATCATGAGATACACTAAATACGCTTCCTTCATTATCTTCACTGTAGCCTGATTGATAAAAGCGATAGTGCTGGTATGAAAATATATGATTCATGGAAACCTTCCCCTGTATCTGGCGGTGGCAGTCTTTGTCTGCTACTGAAATATGACTGATAAAGTCCATTGGAGCCAAGGTTCCTTTGTAATAAATAATTTCAAATTGGTTTAGTGTGATGCTGAAAGGTAGCTGGTGGGAAATTCCTTTGGAATCGGTGAAAGAGGTCTGTTGTTCTCCTTGGCGGACACGCATAGTGCCTTGTTCTCCATATATCCATGTGGTGAATGCCCCTGCCAATATAAAGAGAAGAGAAAGATGAAGCAAAAAAATAACAGGCTGACGATGCAGTTTGCTTTTTATGATGTATAATAAGGAAGTAATTGCGGTTACTCCCCATAAAATGACAAAAGGTACGGAACTGTAGATATACTCGTTTACAAAGTCCGTACCATATATTTTTTCCAATATAGTAGCTATAGTAAGAATCAGAAGTAATATGCCTAGCAGACTGAAGGCAGTTCGTTTTAATAATTTCATGTAGTTATAATTTTCTGAAAGATAACCAGAAGGTGAATCTTGAATTTGTCTCATCCCCCTGAATGTCCTGTCATATTATTGGTGATAGGATTCAGGAGGGAGACAATCTGTTTCATTGCTTAAATGGCATCAATAAATTTGACGATGGCGTCACGATCTTCTTTACTGAGTTCGCGGAACTTGTCAATGCTCCAGCGTGCGTCACTATTTGAAGCTCCATGCCACATAATGGCTTCAATGACATTACGTGCACGACAGTCATGCAAACGGTCGCTGTGTCCGGCACAGATTAAGGAAAGTCCGCGTCCCCAAAGAGGAGTGGTACGGCACCATCCCGTGCGGATATTGTTCTTCATTTCCAGGCGGTGTTGAACCATATCTGAATATGGCCAGATAGTTTGGTGTGGATAGCGTGGCAGACGGCTGTCACCATCTTTGAAGTATCCGTTCGGATCGGGATAATTATCGTCTCCTGTAGTCCATGACGGACGATGGCAGGTAGCACAGCCTATTTCACGGAATAATTTGTGACCTCTCTGAACTGTTTCGTCATCCAGATTCCGTGCGGCAGGAACTGCCAGTCCTCTGTGCCATATCATGAAGTTTACATAATCTTCGTCTGTCATTTCCACCGGAAGTTCCTTATTCATCAGATAGTTGTATATATCTTGTTCTACATTACCGGTCTGTTTCCATTCAGGGAAATAGTTATAAAAATCTTTTTGTACATCCGGGTCTTTGGAGGCTGTTTTGGCATACGTGTCAGTCATGTAGTGATAACGGCGGTCACTACGGGTAACATTGGTGATGTTCCAGATTGCATTGGCACCGGGACCATCCTGTATGGAAGATCTGGTCAAAGCGTAAGTATAACGTTTGGGATATTGTTTACCTGTAAGTCCCTTATAGAGTGAAGTCCACTCTCCGTTTGCGAAGATGGCTGGATTCAATTTTACACCTGCTTTTTCCTGACGTGCATATTCTGCTTTCAACGAATCATCGGGAATGGCATCTAGTAATCCGGTTCCGTAGATACCAATGGTAGATTCCAGCAAAACTACTACATCAGAGTAGTTGACAGGGGTGACAACTTGATTATAAGTAGCCTCCAAAGGTACGTAGTATGCATCTTGAGGAATAGTCACTTCCGGATAGATCAGACTGTATGTTTCTCCGTCAGGAAATTTATTTCCCCATTCGTCTGTGTAAGGCAGCCAGTCTATTTTTATCTTATCTTCATCTATTGGTGCTTTGAAAGGGGCTACAGCTTTGGTTTGAGGCATTCCCGTTAAAGAACTTAGGTAGTTATCCTTTCCATCGGTCACAACAAGTAGATATCCATTTCCCCAGTCATCAGCACGATAACGGTCTACCCGTTTGCCATGACCGTATCCGGGGTGGCAGTTCATACATGAATTGCGGATATAAAGCGGTCCCAAACCATTGAAAGGTTTGGAATTCTGCGTATAAGAACGTTCAAAGAAATATTCCCCATATTTGAATTTGTCGGTCATACCTGCATTTTCCGTTGCAGGAGTAGGATCTTCATAAGCAGAAGCGGAATTGTTGAAGGTTGTACCCAATTCTCCGCCTGCATAGGTCTCTACATTTACGTTGATATCAGGATTGACTTCCGGAGATTTGTTTTCCGGATTGTCATCGTCATTACAGGCTGTTAGCGAGAGCATTGTAAGGCCGCATAGAGCAGCAAGCCAGTGTATTTTAAATAACTTATTCATATAAGAATGTTTAAAGTTAGTTACTTTTCAAATTTATATACCAAAGAATCTACATAAGGTTGTCCTCCCCCGGTCTTTTTCACTATCATGTCTGTTGTAGAGGGGACATCCGGCAGCACAAAGCCGGTGCTTGGAGCGAATGTAAAATCACCATCTACAGCAAAAGATAGTACAATAGACCTTTTCCGGACACCCTCTTGCAGATCCTTTGTGGTCATTGGGGTAAACAGTTCTTTTTAATTGTTTCTTAAAGCTGTTTTAACATCAGACAATATGGCATCAAGATCCTGACAAGCTTTAATTGCTTCACCTGCACTTGGATCTTTAATATTGTTTACAAATGGAGCTGCCATGGCATTGATTTTGGTCAGAGCATTGTTTATGGCATTTACAACTTTTGTATCCAGTTCTTTATCTACTCCAGCAATATAGTTGTGTAGTGAGTTGGTTTCGTCACGTTCATTTTCTATACCGCCCATGTAAGCATTCTGAATACTGATGATGTTGTCATAAAAGTCTAGAATGGACTTGTGACTGTATGGTGATTCTATATAAGCAGGGTCTTCTCCGCTATAAGGTTTTCCTATTTTAGAAGTTCCTACTTCATCTGCGATAGTCTTGCAGCCGTCAATGATAGCTTGCATGGCTAATGTCCAGCTGGCGTATGTACTACCTGCTTTTCCTGCATTCAGCATATTCTCACCATAAGAATATTCACCACTGTTTACAGTGTAAGGCAGTTCTAACTCATTTGCGACTTTAGCGACACGGTCGGCATTGACAGCACTTTCGCCTCTCCATGAAAGTTCCAGCTGCCAGCAACGGTTACGCAAATCACCAGCTACAGCTACGGCGTAAGTCAGATGTAAGTCACTGATTTTAGAAACTGATTTGGGGCTACCATCTTCGAAAAGGATGTATTCAATACCATGAAATCCTAATAAAGAATTACCCAATTTCTCGCCGGCATAAATATCTCCGTCTTCACCACCCATTGCTTCTACCTGTTCCGTATTTTTCAGTGCGGTCTGTAATCCGTCCAAGTCCAAAGGCCATGAGTCAATATGCGGGTCGATACCGAAATCGGTAGCTGCCCCATACAGGAAAGCTTCACTCTTTTCCCACCATGCACGTGCTTCAAGGAAGGTTTCGCAGGTAGCTTTTACATTTGCATCAGTCTTGCTGCTTTTTAATGCTTGTAAATCTTTTACTAGCTGTTCGGTTTCATCAGCCAGGTTCTTGTAAGTAACATATACCGTGTGATCAAGATACTGTTTTGCGATTGCTTCGAATTTTGCATCTGTTTCAGACGTACCGGTATCCGGAGTCGGATCATCGTTATCACTGCATGCGCTGAAACTGCAAGTCATCATTGTTGCTACAGCAGCAAGTAAGGGGAATTTTAACAAACTTTTCATACCTATTTAATTTTAAAAAATGAATAATCGGGTTTATTTAATGAAAAATCCTGCATAAGCTATGCCCAATGAAAAAGAGGGTTCGTTATTATACTGGCTTTTCAAGAAGCGTTTTGAGTATTCGGCTTTTACTACGATGTCTTTCATAGGATAGTAGTTCAAACCGACGGCCATGCGTTGTTTTTTAGTCCATTCATATTTGCTGAAACCTTTAGCAGCCTTATGATATGAGTCATAGTATTCATATCGTCCAAATACATATAGTTTTTTACCATTGTCTCTCATTTTCTTTACTTGAGAAAAAATATCATATCCTGCCTCGATTCCGGCGGCAATGGCTGTCTTGCCCACGGCTGTGTGAGGATAAGGGGACTGTGTGCTATTGTCTTGGCTTTTGTTGTGAGTGGAGATCAGATCAGCGTCTCCCAGATGGCCATAATCAAAATTGCCGCGTACTACCCAGTTATGATCATTATAATCAAAGTCGAATGCACCTATGACCACTGTTCCTTTCACATCTTTATATTTGGTGGATTTTTCATCTTTAATAATGTCGTTTTGGAAACTGTTACCTATATAGCCGCTTATTCCCATACGCAATCCTTTGACAGAGTAATTGTCGATACGTGCCGCTCCTGCCAGATTGTTGGCTACTTTAAATTCATAGGCTGATGCAGAACCATCATGAATCCATCCGCTATGATTGAACATATTAGCATTCAATGCGGGAATAACCATTGCCTCATAACGCCAGTCACCTATACGCCCCCATACACTAAGACCGGTTTCATGCCATGTGCAAGGCATTATTGTGTTTTCACCTTCAGGACGATATACTGTAAAGAACTGAGTGGGAAGATGGGCGTTGTTTATTTGTCCTATCGGCACGATGATGTGCCCTGCGCGGATATTGAAGCCCGAGCAAAAAGATTTCTGAATCCAGAACTGCTCCAAAGCCACTTCACCCCCACGTTCTATTTCTTTTTCAAATTCTCCGGCTTCTTCGTCTTCTACTTCTATAGCCGATTCTGTTCCTCCGTGTTCAAACTCTATTTCACTACCCATGCTCCATCCTTTTCCGAAATCGTAGCCAATCATGATTACTACATGAGGTAAGTCTACGCGTCCGTGTCCGTCAGAGTCTTTGTAACTGTCTGCTTTAGAATAGCGGTACATATTGTCACTATAAAAGTTACGTGTGTACACTGCTTCTCCGTAACCTCCCAATGTTAGCCGGGATTTTTTTTTAGGTTCTTCCTCCGTAGTTTTCTCTGTGTTATCCTTATCTATACTTGTTGCTTTTTCTGCATAACTGTTTGCAAGACAGGCCGACAAGCATAATGAGAACAATAAAACCTTTCTTTTCATTTTTGCTTTAATTTTTATAATTTTAAATCGGTGCAAAGTTATGGGAGGTTAAAAGGGTGGGCAATACCTAAAAATGGGTATTATTTTATGAAAATTGGTAATGAGTAGGTATTAAAGCTTGAATGATGCTGTCCGGAAAGGTTTATTACCCTGTTTTTCAGTTGTAAAATGATGCATTAAAATTTAAGATGGCAAAATAATAGTCTGTTTTAGTCTTTCCACATATGGCCAGATGCATATCTTCTTGCCACATGCTTTTTTACCTTTTTAAAAGAAGGGTGTTAGGGGATTTTTCTCTGTAAAGAGTGCAAGCCTTGTAATCAGATTCATCCTTAAAAGATCTTGTTTGTATCCCTAACCCTTTCCTGCCGTGTGGTTAAGGTTTTTCTTCCTGCTTGTTTTATCTCCGCAAGCCTTTGGAGTTATCTCCATAAGCTTTGGAGTTAACTCCATAGTCTTGGGAGATAACTCCAAAGGCTTGCGGAGATAGAATATATCTGTATAAAAAGGTTTAATCTGAAGATAGAAAAGACTTATACAATAGGGAGGATATGAACATTCATTTAATTCCGTTAGCGGGTTATTGCTTCTTTCAGCCCTTCCGGCCCTTTGAACTTCATGGTGGCGGAAAGATTGATTTAGTCATTCTTTTTTTCTTGGTCCGGATTCGTAATGACTTCTTCGTTTTCCGGATGACTGCTGTTGTCTTCCTCTTCCTCGTCAATGAAAAGTTCCGGTTGTTGGGGGCCTTTGTGTCTGAACAATATGGCTGCGGCTATTCCGGCCGCCGCGCCCCCCAAGTGTCCCTCCCAAGAAGTGGTGGAGGAGGCGAACTGCGGGAACATGTTCCATACCAGACTGCCATATAGAAAAGTGACAAGCAACGACAGGGCTACTAAAGGGACGTGTTTGCGGAGAATGCCACTGAAGAACAGAAAAAAGGCGAGTGAATAAATTATACTGCTGGCACCTATATGCCATCCAGGCTTGCCTATTATAAATGTAAGTATTCCACTGACTATCCAGATGAAAAAAAGTATACCAATGCCCAAATCACGATAAAAGTAGAGCAGACACCATAATAAAAAAAGAAGAGGGAAAGTGTTCGCAAATAAATGTTCCCAATCGGCGTGTATCAACGGAGAAGTGAGAATCCCCATTATTCCTTTGGTTTCTTTGGGATATATGCCCCAGGTGATAAAATCCCAATTCATGACACTTTCCATTGTACGCAGGGTGTACAGAATGAAAAGAAGTAATAACGGAAGAGCAAAAGCCAATAGAATTTTTTGAATTTCAAGTTTCATTTTGTCATAATTATGCTGATTTCTGTGCAATACTACGGATATTTGAGCGAAAAATGAAAAATATTTTGCTATTTAATTTTGCTTTATCCATTTAATTACTAATTTTGAGCGTTGCATACAAAAATAATATGTGACACAAATTGATATGGAAATTTGATTTATAACCTTAAAATAACAACTATGAGTTACTTACGATTTGACAAGACTCTTATGACGAACCTCGGGGAATCATTACCGAAAGAAATTCTCCGCACAAACCGTTCAGGGGCTTACCATTGTACAACCATTGTTGATTGCAATACGAGAAAATATCATGGATTGCTTGTCATTCCGGTGCCTGAGCTGGATGATGAAAACCATGTATTGTTATCGTCGTTGGATGAAACAGTGATACAACACGGCGCTGAATTTAACTTGGGGCTTCATAAGTATCAGGGTGACAATTACAGCCCCAGGGGGCACAAGTATATCCGGGAATTCGAGTGTGAGAAAGTTCCTACCACTATATACCGGGTAGGTGGTGTGATTCTGAAGAAGGAAAAGCTTTTCGTTCATCATGAAAATAGAATTTTAATCCGTTATACTTTGCTGGAGGCACATTCGGCCACTACGTTGCGTTTGCGTCCGTTTCTGGCTTTCCGCAGCGTCCGTCAGTATACTCATGAGAACGCACAAGCCAGCCGTGACTATCAGGAGGTGGACAATGGGATCAAGACATGCATGTATCCGGGCTATCCCGAATTATATATGCAATTGAACAAGAAGAACAAATTCCACTATCAGCCGGATTGGTATCGGGGAATTGAGTATCCCAAAGAGCAGGAGAGAGGATATGATTTTAATGAAGATTTGTACGTCCCGGGTTATTTTGAAGTGGACATAAAGAAAGGTGAAAGCATCGTCTTTTCAGGAGGTGTGTCCGAGGCCAGTACCCGTACATTAAAGAGAACCTTTGAAGAAGAGGTGGAAGAACGTACTCCACGTGATAATTTCCAGCACTGTCTGATAAATGCTGCTCATCAGTTCTTGAATAAACAAGGAAATGAGTTTTATATTCTGGCAGGATATCCGTGGTTTAAATGCCGTGCGCGCGATATGTTTATTTCCCTGCCGGGACTGACATTGGCGATTGATGAAGTGGCTAAGTTTGAAATGGTGATGGAAACGGCCCGCAAGGCAATTCATGACTTTATTAATGATGAGCCTGATGATGTTAAAGTGTACGAAATGGAGCATCCTGATGTCTTGCTTTGGGCAGTGTGGTGTATCCAGCAATATGCCAAGATGGTGTCGCGTGACCAATGCCGTGAGAAATATGGTACATTGTTGCAGGACATTATGGAATACCTTCGCCGGGAGAATCATCCGAACCTTTTCTTGCATTCAAACGGTCTGCTATATGCCAACGGAACGGAAAAGGCTATCACATGGATGAATTCTACCGCAAACGGACGTCCTGTGATTCCTCGTACAGGCTATATCGTAGAAATTAATGCTTTGTGGTATAATGCTTTACGCTTTACAAATGAACTGTTGGGCGAAGGTGGAAACAATAATTTGGCTGAAACGTTAAATGTATTGGCAGAAAAGACGGGAAAGGCTTTCGTGGATACTTTCTTGAATGAGTATGGTTATTTACTGGATTATGTGGATGGCAATATGATGGACTGGAGCGTGCGTCCGAACATGATATTTACTGTAGCATTCGACTATTCTCCGCTTGATGCCCGTCAGAAGAAAGGGGTGTTGGACATTGTGACCAAAGAACTGCTTACCCCGAAAGGGCTCCGTTCGCTCAGCCCGAAGAGTGGCGGTTACAACCCGAACTATGTAGGTCCTCAGATGCAGCGTGATTATGCTTATCATCAAGGTACCGCATGGCCCTGGCTGGCAGGCTTCTATTTTGAAGCTTACCTTCGTATTTATAAAATGAGTGGCATAGGATTTGTGGAGCGTCAGCTGATAGGCTACGAAGACGAAATGACTTCTCATTGTATTGGCTCTATACCTGAACTGTTTGATGGTAACCCGCCTTTCAAAGGTCGTGGAGCTGTATCATTCGCTATGAATGTGGCAGAGATATTGCGAGTATTATATTTATTGAGTAAATACAATTATTGAAAGGAGGGACCTGTATGAAAGTATTAATGTTTGGATGGGAATTTCCTCCCAAAATATATGGTGGTCTTGCTGTAGCATCTTACGGTATAACAAAAGGTCTGAGTCTGCAAGGTGATATGGAAACAACCTTCTGTTTGCCCAAACCTTGTGGCGACGAAGAAAAGTTTCTGAACATTATAGGCATGAACCAAGTGCCCATTGTGTGGCGTGATGTGAATTACGATTACTTAAAGTCACGTCTTTCGACTTCGACTCCGGAACAGTATTATGCTTTCCGTGATCATATCTATTCTGATTTCTCATATATGCACGTCAATGATCTGGGGTGTATGGAGTTTGCCGGCGGCTATCCGGGAAACCTTCATGATGAGATCAATAACTTTTCTATTATTGCCGGTGTGGTTGCGCGCCAGCAAGAATTTGATATTATCCATGCGCACGACTGGCTGACTTATCCGGCTGGTGTGCATGCCAAGCTGGTAAGTGGCAAACCTTTGTGCATCCATGTGCATGCTACTGATTTTGACCGTTCGCGCGGTAAAGTGAATCCTACAGTATATGCTATGGAAAAGAATGGCATGGATCATGCCGACTGTATTATGTGTGTGTCCGAGCTGACCCGTCAGACTGTTATTCACCAATATCATCAAGACCCGCGCAAATGTTTTGCCATGCACAATGCCGTTTATCCGCTTTCGCAAGATTTGCTGGACATTCCTCGTCCTGATCACTCGAAAGAAAAAGTGGTGACTTTCCTGGGGCGTATCACGATGCAGAAAGGACCCGAGTATTTTGTGGAAGCCGCCGCATTGGTCTTGAAGCGTACCCGTAACATCCGTTTTGTAATGGCAGGATCGGGAGACATGCTGGACGCCATGATCAATCTGGCTGCGGAACGAGGTATTGCAGACCGTTTTCATTTCCCGGGGTTCCAGCGTGGGCGTCAGGTTTATGAAGCATATAAAAACAGTGATGTATTCGTAATGCCTTCTGTGTCAGAACCTTTTGGTATTGCTCCTTTGGAGGCTATGCAGTGCGGAACTCCTTCTATCATCTCAAAACAATCGGGTTGCGGTGAAATTTTGGATAAAGTAATCAAGACCGATTATTGGGATATCAACGCAATGGCCGATGCCATCTATTCAATTTGTACGAATCCTTCTCTTTTCCAATATCTGCAGGAAGAAGGAAAGAAAGAAGTGGATGGCATTACATGGGAGAAAGTCGGCTTGAGAATCCGTGCCCTCTATGAGCAGGTGTTAAAAAACTATGGTAAATAATAAAACAATAACTAGGATATGAAAACAATATGTCTTTATTTTGAAATACATCAAATTATCCATCTGAAACGCTATCGCTGTTTTGATATAGGCCGTGACCATTATTATTATGATGATTATGAAAATGAGCGCGGCATCAGTGATATAGCCGAACGCTCGTATATTCCTGCGCTGAGTGCGTTGATTGAAATGGCAAAGAATCACGGTGATACTTTCAAGGTGGCTTTGTCTATCTCGGGTGTGGCGCTGGAACAGTTGGAAGTGCATGCGCCCGGTGTAATCGAGTTGTTGCATCAGTTGAATGAGACCGGATGTTGCGAATTCTTGTGCGAACCTTATTCTCACGGTCTTTCCTCATTGGCTAATGAAGATTGTTTCCGCGAAGAAGTGGAACGTATGCGTACCAAGATTAAACAAATATTTGGCAAGGGGCCGAAGGTATTCCGTAACTCCAGCTTGATTTATTCGAATGATATTGGCGCTACGATAGCCGATATGGGCTTTAAAGGTATGTTGACTGAAGGCGCGAAACATATTTTGGGTTGGAAGAGCCCGCACTACCTGTATCATTGTGCCATGAATCCGAACTTGAAGTTATTGCTTCGCGATTTCAAATTGTCTGATGACA
>ERZ791577.199-NODE-199-length-38393-cov-5.762351_pt1 | contig 38393 bp, 27 predicted proteins | sample MGYA00509969_ERZ791577 | MGnify/ENA primary metagenome ERZ791577 (study PRJEB30046, sample SAMN00791917) | human gut metagenome | study: EMG produced TPA metagenomics assembly of the A metagenome-wide association study of gut microbiota in type 2... | reverse complement strand
GGCTCGCCGGCGATGGCGGCGTTGCCGCGCGCGAACAGCCACGGGTCGCCGAAGCTGCCGCGGCCGACCATTGCCAGATCGGCGCCGGTGTAGCGCAGGATGTGCGCCGCGTCTGCGCCGGAAAAAATGTCGCCGTTGGCGATGACGGGGATCGTCACGGCGCGCTTGACGTCGCGGATGATGTCCCAGTCGGCGCGGCCGGCATACATCTGCACGCGCGTGCGCCCGTGCACGGCGATGGCGGCCGCGCCCGCCTGCTGGCACATCTGCGCAAAGGCCACGGCGTTGACGTTTCCGCCGTCCCAGCCCTTGCGAAATTTCACGGTCACGGGCACATCGACGGCCTTGACGACCGCCTCGATGATGCGCCCGGCGAGCTCGGGATCGCGCATGAGCGCCGAACCGTCGCCGCTGCGGATGACCTTGCCCACCGGGCAGCCCATATTGATATCCAGAATGTCCGCACCGGAGTATGCCAGCGCCATGGGCGCGGCCTCGGCCATGACCTCCGGCTCGTGGCCGAAGATCTGCACGGCGGCGGGGTGCTCGTCCGGCGGCGACCAGAGCAGCTGCTTCGTTTTTTCATCGTGATAGACCAGCGCCTTGGCGCTCACCATTTCCGTGCAGGTGAGGGCGGCGCCCTGCGCGCGGCACAATGCGCGAAACGGCGCATCGGTCACGCCCGCCATGGGCGCGAGCGTGAGCGGGCCGGAGATCTCGACGTTTCCGATCTTCACCATGCGATCTCGAGCTCCACGGGGCAGTGGTCGCTGCCGTAAATGTCGGAAAGGATGCTGGCCGTCTCGACCTTTTCCGCCGCGCGGTCCGAGCACAGAAAGTAGTCGATGCGCCAGCCGGCGTTGTTTTCCCGCGCGTGGAAGCGGTAGCTCCACCACGAGTAGGCGTCCGTCTCGTTCGGATGCAGGGCGCGGAACGTGTCCGTGAAGCCGGCGTGCAGCAGCTCCTGAAACTTCGCGCGCTCCTCGGGGCTGAAGCCGGGGTTGCCGACGTTGCGCTTCGGGTTTTTCAGGTCGATCTCCTCTGCGGCGACGTTCATGTCCCCGCAGATGACGACCGGCTTGTGCCGGTCGAGCGAGCAGACGAATTCGCGGAACGCATCGTCCCAGCTCATCCGGTATTCCAGCCGGCGCAGGCCGTCCTGGGCGTTTGGCGTGTAGACGCACACGAGGTAGAATTCCGGGTATTCGGCCGTGATCACGCGGCCCTCCAGATCGTGCTGCGGCAGGCCGAGATTGTACTGTACGTCGAGCGGCTCGGCCTTCGTGAACACGGCGGTGCCGGAGTAGCCCTTTTTCTCGGCGCTGCACCAGTACTGATGGTAGCCCGGCAGGTCGAGCGCAATCTGCCCGGGCTGGAGCTTCGTCTCCTGCAGGCAGAAAATATCCGCGTCCAGGGCGCGGAACGTGTCCGCAAAGCCCTTGGTCACACAGGCGCGCAGCCCGTTGACGTTCCAGGATACAAGTCGCATTTCGTGTCCTCCGTTTTCACCGCTACGCAGCGGTTGATCGTGATGCCCTGATCGTAGAATTTCGCCTCATAGTCGGTCATAACGCCGACAGGGCCGTCGGCGTGCAGATCGTGTGTGACCTCGCGCAGCTCCCAGCCCTCCTGCTCGAACTGCTCGAGTGAGAAGGCAAACAGCGGGTCGTTGTCGGTCTTGAACCAGATCTCGCCGCCGAGCGGCAGCACGTTTGCATACAGCGCCAGAAAGCCCGCATAGGTCAGGCGCCGCTTGTGCTGGCGGGATTTTTTCCATGGGTCGGGGAAGTTGATGTAGATGCGTGAAACCTCGCCGGGGGCGAACATGTCGAGCAGGTTGGCTGCGTCCCGGTCGAGAAAGCGCACGTTTTCGAGCCCGCGCTCGGTCACGCGCTCCATGCCGACGACCATGGCGTCCGGAACTTTTTCAATCGCGGCGAGGAAGATGCCCGGATTTTGTGCCGCGGTGTCCGCCGTGAAGCGGCCCTTGCCGCAGCCAAGCTCCAGATGCAGCGCCTGATGGCCGGGGAAGTGCTCCAGCCAGTGACCGCGCAGCGCCTCGGGGTCAGTGATCAGCGTGGCCGCGCAGCGCTCCATGCGAGGGACGAGGTTGGGCTTTTTTCGCATTCTCATAGGTTGATGCTCCTGTCATAACAAGTCCTGATTTGATGTTTAGAGCATACCACACGCGCCCGAAAACTGCAACGCAGAAAACCGTTGCGCATTTCTAAAGAATATGTTAAACTTTATTTTATGCAAATTGCGAAATTCCATATCCGGGTGTAGCGCAGCTGGTAGCGCGGGTGGTTTGGGACCATCAGGCCGCAGGTTCGAACCCTGTCACTCGGACCATAAGTCCACCGTAATTTCGATAGAATTACGGTGGGCTTTTTCTGTGCCTGGGAACTGTTTGAAATAAGACTTTTGGCCGTTTTGGCATATAAATTAATCCTGCTGCGGAGAAATTTCGCAGCGTGATTTTCATTTTATGTAGGCTATTTTTGTCATAAGTGTAGCAGTAATCGTTAGATTTACGTATATTCGTTGAATTTGTGTTGCCTCTTTCTGGATGAATAATTCATTTCAGTCTTGAAATATGGAATTAATTTCTTTATAATGAAAATGCGTGGATAACGCAGGCAAAACATATCATTAGAACGAAATGCGCTGATGATTTTTGGTGAAGAAAGCAAATGGGCTTCTAATGTACTCCATTTTACGGACTGAGCCGAAGTTGTATTTTCGTGGAGTTTGCCACTCCACTACAAAAGCGAAGAAAAAGCCTTGCTATGCAAGGCTTTTCCCGTTTTTATGATATTCACTTACACTAGTTTTGACTGCGTAGATCATAGACCCACTACCTTCAATTTCTGCATATTATCCCGTTTCAGTTCCAGCGAAGCGTGCACATACCGGTCCAACGTGATCGTCACAGAGGTATGTCCTAATATTTCTGACAATGATTTAACTTCAAATCCGACCTCAACAGCTCGCGTCGCAAATGTGTGGCGCAGCGTATGAAAATGCACGCCCTCCAGACCGCATGCCTGCGTGTACTTTTCCAATCGATACTGCAATGTCCGCGGCTCCATGAACGCTTCCGTTCCGGTCAGAACATACGCAGCTGAACTTTGCGGTTTCATGCGCCTGCAAAGCCCGGTTGCGTATTCCGTCATAGGGATTGTTCGCACGGAGGTATCGCTTTTGGGCGGACCAATCACAATCCTTGTTCGAGCACCTTGCGATACGCTGGTATCATGCAGCCTTTGCAGGGCCTTTGCAATTCGGATAGCTTTATCGTTTGTAGAAACACTTTCCCACTGCAGTGCACAGAGTTCACCAATTCGTATGCCTGTACATAGCGCCAGCAAGATACCAAATCGGCACGAATCCAGATCCTCATGTAGATAGGCAACGAGGCGCGCCTGCTCTTCTCTGGACAAAACGCGCATCTCCTTCTTGCCGATCTTCGGATAGTTGATCTCCACCGCGGGAAATGAGCCTGCAAACTTCGAGGAAGCGAACTTCAAAATGCCATGCAGCACGACTAGAATATCATGCACCGTCTTTGGCGCCAGTTCATCTTCGAATTGCAGTTCTTTGATGAAATCGTCCATCAATTCCGTCGTGAAGCCCAGAGGGTGGCACACACCGAGCTTTGGAATGATGTGCTTATTGACCGCGGCGCTGTATTTAATATACGTCGATTCTTTCACCGTGCATTTCTTTGTATGTAGCCATTCCAAGCAATAGCTGGAGAACGGTTTTTGCGTTCTGGCTGTCGGTAAGGGAGCTCCATTTGCCAAAGCTGCTTTGCGCTTTGCGGCTTTCTCTTTGGCTTCCCGATATGTTTTCCCATAACAGTATCCATACTTGATTTTTCCGGATAGCTCACGACCCTTGATATACCGAGCCTCCCAGCGACCGTCCCGCCGTCTGAAGATATTCTCACCCTTTGCCATTTTGTAATTCCTCCTTGTGCAGTGATTATGTTGGTCCTTGTGCAGTGATTATGTTGGGTGTGGATCTTATTTTAATTTCATCCAGACTGCTGGGATGACTGCGCTGAACTTTAAGTCAACGGAATTCTCCGCAAAAAATTAACGTAAGTTGACAAAAACATACTTTTTCTTCCATTTCTTTGTTGATTCAATTGCATTTGAATATGTAATGTGCTATAATACAAAAGAATAACTATGTTTTGCGTTACACGTGGAGTGGCAAACTCCACGAAAGCTCCGCTGACACATCTGCATTAACAAAAGATGTTCGTTTTTATGCAGCTATGGCGGAGGCGGTACTTACTTGAATTGCGCACCTTGAATGGATATTTTTGTACAGCAATTTGCAAATTCAATATCTGTGTAGAGCCTTTGCCCCTGGACGGCTTCGTGCTGAACCGATGGGGGGCAGAGATACAGATATCAATGTAGGGATGTGAGATATGTGACAACAACAGCGAGCAGCTGTTTGACAGAGGAGCGCTCTGCCGATGTGATCATTCAAATAGCAAAACCTGTATTGGAACAAAAGAAGCTGTACCTGATAACGAAGCGTGCTTTTGACATAGTATGTTCTTTCTTGGGCCTGCTGATTCTGGCAATCCCGATGATAATCATTGCATTGATCATCACTTTGGACTCGCCAGGTCCCCCAATTTTTAAGCAGGAGCGGCTCGGTCTCCATGGGAAGCCGTTTATGATCTATAAATTCAGGTCAATGCGTCTTGACGCAGAGGAAAACGGCCCGCAGTGGGCAGATGAACAGGATCCAAGATGCACACACTTCGGCCAAATTCTCAGACGCACCCGGCTGGACGAGCTTCCTCAGTTCTATAACATCCTGCGCGGCGACATGAGTTTTGTCGGCCCGCGGCCGGAGCGTGCTTATTTCTACGGAGAATTTGAAAAATACATTCCCGGTTTCTCCAACCGGTTAATGGTTGTTCCTGGCCTGACTGGACATGCTCAGGTGAATGGCGGATATTCTCTGAAGCCGGAAGAAAAGATTATCTACGATATGGAGTATATAGAAAAGCGATCGATTTGGATGGATTTGGCGTGTATTGGAAAAACGATCCGCGTCGTTTTGTGCGGCGCGGACGCCCGATAAAGAAAGATGCGTTTGGAGGACAATCCTAGAATATGAACGAAAGTAAGAAACCGTATGCTTCCGTGGGGGGCACAGAGCTGTCACTATGGGATATTACAAAGATCCTGTTAGCCAAGATTCATTGGCTGCTCCTTGCGGGGGTCGTTGTTGCTGCGGGCGTTTATGCAGTAGTAACAATTTTTGTTACGCCGACCTATGAATCTCGAGTGAGTTTTTATGTATATAACAGTGCGGACAATTCTTCACAGGGAACGATCAATAACAGCGACCTCCAGGCGGCGGAGAGCCTTGCTACGACCTATTCAAAGATCCTGGCGAGCAATTCTGTTTTGGATTCCGTCCTGAGTGATTTGAGAGCAGAAACTTCATTGTCGAGAAAGGAACTTAGCCGCATGGTGAATGTCTCCGTTGTGTCGGATACACAGTTGCTGGAGGTGGTAGTGACCTCGACCGATCCAGAGCTTTCCTGCAAGATCGCCAATTCCTTTGCAAAAGTTGCGCCTACTGAAATCGTTCGTATTACCAAGGCGGGCGGCGTCGAGGTCGTGGACCGACCGGAGGTGGCAACGGAAAAATCTGCGCCCAGAACCGTATTTGACAGCGCGATTGGATTTGTGGTTGGCATGATACTGGCTTCAGTTGCTATTATTCTGCGAATGATGGCCGATACGACCATCTACCTGCCGGAGGACATTGAAAAGTCCGCCGGTGTGACTGTCCTTGGTCAGATACCGGACATCCATGCGACAAATGAGAATGCTGGCTGCTGGAAGCTGGCGGAGGGAGGTGCAGTGCTCTATGGCGAAAAAGAAAGAAAGCCGAAAGGTAGCGATTGAAGCTGTTCGTACAAACAGGAAACGTCTGCTGACCAATGAATCTCCATTTGCGATAAAGGAAGCCTATGTAAAGTTGCGCACCAGTTTGATGTTCTGCATGACGGCGGATAAGGAGCGCCCATGTACGAGCTTCGCCGTCACTAGCGCAAAGCCCTCTGAGGGCAAGAGCCTGACAGCAGCCAACATTGCCATTAGCTATGCAATGTTGGGTAAAAAGGTGCTCTTGATCGATGCGGATATGCGCAAGCCAACGCAGCGCCGCCTTTGGAGAGTGGAGAAGCCTACCGGACTGTGCGATTTTCTTGCAAAAATATCGAAGCTGGAACTGGACAAGGTGAAAGATCTGCCGCTCTGGATCGTTTGCACTGGAACCATCCCGCCGAACCCCTCCGAACTGCTTTCATCTGAGCGTATGAAGCACTTCGTGGAAGAAAGTACAAAGGTTTATGACTATGTTATTATCGACACGCCGCCAATCAATACGGTCGCCGACGCCCAAATTGTTTCGACCTATGTGGACGGTGTGGTACTCGTAGTCAAGTCCGGCGATACGACGGAGGACGAGCTGAACGAGGCCATCGATGCAGTACGCCGTGCGGGCGGAAACCTATGCGGCACGGTGCTCAACGGCCTGAATATGAAATCCGTGAAGAATGCTTACAAATATAAATATGGGGGCAAATACGGATATAAGTATTCCTATTCTGAGTCGTATGAAGCGCGGTAATATGAAGCTCGACTTGTCGCTTGACTACCATGCCCATATTCTTCCTGGCTGTGACCATGGGAGCGATGGCCTTGCGACCTCGTTGAAACAGGTGGAGATGGCAGCTTCTGCTGGCGTGAAAACGATCTGTGCAACGCCGCATTTTTACCCGCACAAGGAGTCCGTCGAATCCTTCCTGCGCCGTAGGAAGAAAACTGCAGGGCTGCTGCTCCGTGAGCTGCCTGAAAACGCTCCGCTGATTCAGCTCGGCGCAGAGGTACTGATCTGCGATGGCATGGAACGGCTGGACGGCCTGAACCGCCTGTGCCGTGAGGGTACAAACGAGCTCTTGCTGGAAATGCCGTTTTATGCGTGGCCGGAGTCGATCTGGGACACGCTGTATCTTCTGTGTGACCTGGCGGATATTCAAATTGTCCTTGCTCACGCAGAGCGGTATCCTGCAGAGAATATTGAAAAACTGATTTGTGAGAGCGTGCCGCTCCAGCTCAATGCAGAATGCCTGACAAAGCCGCTGAAACGTAAACGGTATCTTGAATGGATTGAAAAAGGATATGTAAAGTACCTCGGAAGCGACATCCATATGCTGGGAGATCGGTACGAAGATTGGACTAAATGCCGAAGACTTCTAGGCAAATAATTGGAGCAGAAAGGGGCGCTTTATGAGCGCAGAGAGATATGGAGCATATTCTGTACTTATGTCAGTCTATAGCAAGGAAAACCCGGCATGGCTGAAACTTGCAATTGAAAGCATACAGGATCAAACACTACCGACTAGCGATTTTGTTTTGGTATGTGATGGGCCGTTGACTCCGGAATTGGATGGTGTCATAGCTGAAAAGCATTGTCAGATGGGCGAAATCTTAATGGTCGTGCGGCTTGAGAAAAACGTGGGTTTGGGGAATGCCTTGAATGAAGGAATAAAACATTGCAGGAATGAACTGGTTGCGCGTATGGATAGTGATGATATTGCATATCCAGACAGATGCGAGAAGCAGGTCGCAATCTTCAATAAGTATCCGATTGTAAGTATTTGTTCAGGCACGGTAATGGAATTCTCGAAGAACCCGGAAACTATAAACTGCAAAAGGGTCTTGCCGGAGAAAAACAAAGAAATCATTGAGTTCGCTAAAAAGCGGAATCCGTTTAACCATCCATGTGTAATGTATAAAAAATCGGCAGTAGAGGCAGTAGGCTCGTATCAGCACTTTTACCGGCTGGAGGACTATTATCTGTGGATTCGAATGCTGATGGCTGGTTATGAGGGATATAATATTCAAGAGCCGCTGCTCTATATGAGAGCAGGTACAAGTATGTATAAACGAAGGGCAGGTTGGCGTTACGCAAAAACGCAGATAGAATTGTTCCGTTTCATGTGGAAGCAAGGATTCATAAATGCTTGGCAATATGCTGAGAGTTGCATTATCCGAAGTAGTTCTGCGCTGTCACCGAACTGGCTGCGCAAGTATATGTATATGACTTTTCTGCGTAGCTAAGGGTGCACATATGAGAGTACTGGAACAACATACGGGAATGACGGCTCATCAGACACTTCTGCTTGAAATGCTGAAAGATATTGATATCGTCTGCAAAAGACGCCGAATATCATATCAGCTTTTTGCAGGCACGGCATTAGGAGCAGTCAGACATCACGGCTTCATTCCATGGGATGATGATGTGGATATTATAATGTCTCGCAGTGAGTATGAGCGTTTTTTCAAGGAAGCGGCCAAAGATTTTGACGAGACTTTATATTTTGCCCAGCAGGAACACAGCGCTCATTGGCCAATGCCCTACTCCAAATTGCGGCGAAACAATACGACCTGCATAGAGAAGTATTATCCAAAGGATTTGAAGACGCACCAAGGCGTGTATGTCGATATCTTCCCGTGCGATAACCTCTCTGATTGCACTTTGATGCGGAAGATACAGTTTTGTGTATCAAAAATCATTATTGCAAAAAGCCTATATGCTCGTGGGTATGAAACCAATAGCGTGATTAAGAAGCTATTCATGCAGGTATGCCGCATGTTCCCGCTCAAAGGGCTCAAGGCAATTTGTATACGAAAAAAAGATCAGAAATCGCAGTTAGTCCATACATTTTTTGGCGCAGGGAGCAAATACGAGAAAAATATATTCCCGCGGGCATGGATTGAGCAGTCCGTTGAGATGCAGTTCGAGGATGGAGTATTTCCGGTATCTGCCTATTATGACGAGCTGCTGACGAAGCTGTACGGCGATTACCACGCGCTCCCAAATCCGGAGGACAGAAAGTGCAAAGAGCATGTCGCCATTCTGGATCTGGAGCACCCGTATGAAGCGCATCTGTCGGAACTTCATAATATGCAGTTCGACGTTCTTACAAGAAGCATTCGATAAATGCGATTCCGGATATTTTCGAGGAGATAATATGGTAGAACCGCGAGTACTTGTTGTTAGTCACAATGTTTTCAGTTCTTCTGGAAACATGGGGAAAACAATGATGCATATGTTGGCTGGAATCCCCCCAGATAATCTCGCACAATTGTACTTCCATCAGGAGATTCCGACTCGAAGATGCTGTCTGCACTATTTCAGAATGACGGACAGCAATATTCTGCATTCGCTGTTTACACGAAAAACAGAGTTCAGGGTCTTTGATGCATCAGACATTGATGAATCGGCGGTGCAGAGCAGAACCGACACAGGCTGGCTGGCGAAGGTATATCAGTTTTCCAGACGGCGTACATCATTCATCTATTTTTTGCGGGACACAATGTGGAGATTCGGCAAATGGAAAACCAAGGCGCTTTTGGAGTGGGTGCAGGCATTTGCCCCTAATGTCATATTTTTAGCGGCCGGAGACTATGCGTTTCCCTATCGTATCGCCATCTGGCTGTCGGATTTCCTGCACATTCCGATTGTGATGTGGTGCGCAGATGATTTTTATATTGAGCCGCTGAATCATGGACCTTTTTTTCGCCGAATACAATGCCAACAGCTGGTGAAGCTGGCCCGAAAGGTCATTCATCGGGGCGGGACTATTGTTACGATCAGTGACATGATGCAAAGAGATTATGCACGCTTGTTTCAAGTTCCAACAAAAACGATCCGAATCTCAAGTGCAATTAACCATTACTCGCTGCCTGCTGATTTCCGGTCGGGTGTTGTTTATGTTGGGAATTTGGGAATCAATCGCATTGTACCGCTGACTGAACTGGGGCGTGCGCTCAGGGCAGCCGCAATAACTGGATTTGAGACAATCAATGTATACTCCGGTGAGCGGAATTCCACAATTCTTCAACAAATCAACAAGGGAAATGGATTGACTTATTGCGGATGTATTTCTGAGCGAGAGGTTGAGCGGCTCTTAGGGACAAGTAAGTTTATTATCTTTACTGAAGCCTTTGATAACAAATCAATTTGTCGTACTAAGTATTCCCTTTCTACAAAAATTGCAGAAAGCCTACGAAGCGGAGCATGCATTCTTGCGTATGGGCCATCTGAAATTGCAGCAATTGATTATTTGAGACGTTATCGTGCTGCATACATACTCGAAAAAGCAGAAGAACTTCCTAATGCAATACGGCATTTATGCGAAGAAGCCAATGAGTACAGTCGTTATACACTATGCGCACAATCATTGGCCGAACAGTTTCATAGCGCTGAAGTTAATGAAGAATGTCTAAGAGATATTTTCGTGGAAGCAATTAGTAATTATAAAACTGCGGAGGTCAAGGAATGCAAGACGACAAAGTGACAAGCAAACAAAACAAAATCCGAATACGCCAAAGGAATGCAGGGATGACATATCGAAAATGGATATCAGTATTTTTGTGCGTCATATTCGTGTGTGGCCTGTTGGCCGGGTGCGGCAATGACAAAGTGCAAGAAGAACAGAATGATAATGTTTCTGCAAATACGATTCCAGAAGATGTAGTCGTTCATACGGACTACGGTGATCTGCACTATCCGGATCGTTGGCAGGAGTATGTTACCATTCGCCAGGAGCAGAACGGCAACACGATTGCGGTTACCTTTGAAACCAAGAGCGGAGAAGAAACCTATGAATTGTTCAAGGTTTTAATTGGTGATGGCAGCAGTGAGGTTGTCGGCAGCCTGACGGACGACACGGGAACCCAGCGAAATGTTTATCTGCATGTTGAGGAACTGCCTGCCGATTCTGGCTTGGAAGAGACAGAGCAGACCCGCTTCTATGCAATGCAAGAGGACTTAAATTATCTGATCGATCATTTAAGCTGAATGTAATTACAATAGGAGGAGAACTGTTATGACAAGTAGACTGGTGAAACGACATTTGTCTTTGTGCCTTGTTCTTGTGATGCTGCTGACAGCTATGCTGCCGGTCAGCGTCTTCGCGGCGGGCTCAAACGATGAAGGCTCTGTTGCTTCCGGGGGGAACGCAGCTGCAACTACGATGATTTCAGACTATGCAACATTCCTTTCCTGTTTCAAGGTTCTGGAAGGCTATGCCCAGACCTATGCGGAAGAAAATACTGGTGAGGATGCCAATGCGCTGATCATCAATTATATCCGTACAGGCGTGGAGCGGTACACCTCCGGCACTTGGGAAATGGTCTGCGGCAAGGAGAATACTGCCTTTACCGCCTTTGTTTCCGAGCAGGATACCGCGAACAACACTTCGGCTTCTGCGCTGAAGAACTTGGGCAACTTCACATTGCCCAATGGCAATAAAGTTGACCTTGGCCATGTGTTTGGCGCAATGGATGTGGCCAACTATGCCAAGGCGCAGGGGATGACTGCGGCTGTTGTGCAGGCACGTGCCGATATGGGCAGCTGGGCCGGTGATATCGCCGACCTGATGTTCTGCGCCGAAAATGTGGACATCCCCGAGAAGGTGGATACCACGGAGACGGACGTTGACATTCTGGCTGCCAACATTCGTACAAAATACCTCGGTGTAGATTACGGCACACTCAACAGTGTGGATCACTCCTTCACTGATACGGACCTCTATGGCGACATGGATGCGTTCTATCTCACAACGGAGATGAACCGCGGCGGTGTGGCGTTGAGCACGATCATTGAGAACTACTTTACCGCAGGGCTTACAGACGCAAGCCGCGCTTCCTACTTCCTGACCAACCGTCTGGGCGGCATGGTCACCAAAGACGGTATCCGGAGCAAGGTCCTGAGCACCTATACCGGGAATACCCTGATCGGTGCGCTGGAGAGCTCGTACTCGCTGACAGATCTGCCCAATTGCGAGACGCTGCGCAAGGCCTGCTGCTATGCATTTGCGGATTATCTGTTTGATCTGGCTGGCGATCCCAACGGCACGGATCCCGTTGATCCCGACCCGGTCGATCCGGATCCTAAGCCCGAGCCGAAGCCGGATAATGCCTACTATTCTGTGTTTTCTTCGGATACGACGACGGTTGCCCCCGGCGTGACACAGACGATCAATTACGCACTGACCAAGGACGACAAGCAGATCGTCTACTACATTGCCACGGCGGATATCGCCCGGGAGGATGTGAGCATCCACGCCAATTATCACGACAACGATCCGAGCCAGGGCTGGGCAATGTCCCGCGTGTCCGATCAGATGGCGGCGGCTCAGAAGCGTCATTCCGATCCGTCCGATGCGGCAAACTACGTCGAGCACTACAATGCAGTGGTCGGCGTCAATGCAGACTTTTATAACATGACGACCGGCGCTCCCGGCGGCGCGCTGGTCATGGATGGCGTCGAGTATCACGGCGGCACCTCCGAAAACTTCTTTGCGATTCTGAAGGATGGAACCGCCATGATCGGCAGCTCCAGCGATTACGCAGCCTATAAAGACCAAATCCAAGAGGCTGTCGGCGGCAGCGTTTATCTGGTCAAAGATGGGAAGGCCGTCGTGACCAGTGCGGCGGACTATTATAACAGCCGTCATTCCCGCACTTGTGTGGGTATCACTGCTGAGGGCAAGGTCATCATGATGGTGCTGGACGGCCGTCAGGAACCCTTCTCCGCCGGCGGCAGTGCTGAAGAACTGGCACAGATCATGCTGGACGCAGGCTGTGTGACTGCAATCAATCTGGATGGCGGCGGTTCCACTACCTTCGTAGCGAAGCAGGAAGGCAGCAATACGCTCACGGTTGTGAACCGTCCTTCGGATGGTTATGAGCGTTCCGTTAGTTCCTCTCTGATGGTGGTCTCTACGGCTCCTGTCTCCACGGAGTTCGATCATGCCCTGATCACCTCTGCTTACGATTACTTGACGAGCGGCGCCACGGTTCGTCTGGTTGCTTCCGGTGTCAGTGTGTCCGGCAGCGCTGCGGAACTCCCTGCCAATCTTACATGGAAGTCCGCAGATGAAACCATCGGTACCGTCTCTGAAGATGGTGTTTTCACCGCCGTCAAGAAAGGCAGCGTGGAGATCCAGCTCCTGTCCGGTGACACGGTGATCGGCAGCAAGACGCTTACCGTGGTCGAGCCGAATGGACTGAAATTCTCCAAAACGAGCATCAACGCCATTTACGGAGACTCGGTGCGCCTTCCTCTGGTTGCAACCTATAACGAGAATCCCGTCGCTGTATGCGCGGGCGATATCACATTTGAACTGAGCAACAGCGCAGCAGGTACTGTGGAAGCTGCGAACAATGGCTTTGCCTTTACCGGCAGCGAGGGATCCGGCCTGCGCAATGTGACCATTACGGCTATGATCACGCGGGACTATTCCATCAGTGCCACGATCAAGGTCGCCATGTACAGTGCCAATCAGGCGATTTTCGACTTTGACAACGCCACAGGCGGCGACAGAACCTTCGCATGGACAAGAGAAGTCTCCAACGCGGAATATCTCCCCGGCGGCGACGGCGAGACAGACCGCTATCATGTGATCGATCCCAGCCAGCCCATGAACGTCACCTATGTCTTCGGACTGGATATGATGACGATCAAGATGCCTGAAAAGCTGAAGCCGCTTCTGTCCATGGTTGCTGGCGGCGATATTTCCGGCATCACGGCCTGGGACCTGCTGCTCCAGCTGGCAGAGCGCGTCAGCCCGAAGACCGAGGTGACGGTGAAGTTCCAGTTCGACCAGAATGTCGATGTGGACATTTCCAACCTGACGGTGTCGAATGATTATTTCCGTCTGACGTCCGCATCCATGGACGAGAATAATCTGCTCACGGTGAAGTGCAATTTCATCAAGCAGAGCCAGGCCATTGATCCTGAAACGGCCAACCCCATCTGCATTCTCAGTGGTGTAAAGATGACCGCTAAGAACGGCGCGAATCAGACGCTGACAATTACGAACGCTGGTTCGATCGGCTATGATATCTATCTTGGCGCAAACGCGCTCTACAGCATGGCCAAGCAGACCTCTTTCCAAGAGCAATATGGTATTTATCCCTATGAGGAGCCGGAAAATGTCACACATCCCAAGGGCGGCCATTTTTACTGCGAATCGTATCAGAAATTTACGGATAAGTTCATTCTGGATGGCACAGTCTGGTCCGGCTGGAAGCAGATCAACGGCGCAACCTACTACTTTGTGGATAACGTCGCTGTGAAGGGCGTTCACAAGGTCCCTGGTCTCAACGATGAAAGCAACGAGTATTTCTACCAGTTCAATGAGACGACCGGTGCTTGCGAGGGTAAGGTCACAGGCCTGTTCGAACTTGACGGCGCACGGTATTACGCCATCAACGGTGTGGCCAAGTCTGGCTGGTGGAACCTGACGGATGCAGATGGTGAGAACAGCTATTATTACTTTGATAAAGAGACATTCAAAGGACTGAATGGCCCGAGTAGAGCATTCTTCGAGAATGTGACGTACACGTTTGATAACGGAAAGCTGTTGAAGGGAGAATGGCTGACAACCGATCAAGGAACCAAGTATTATTATGGGCCGACATTCGTACAGGGAAAATGGTATACGGTTGAAGGCGAAAAGTACTATTTCGACCCGCAGGGCTATCGTTATACAGGGCTTAGATATGTGAAAGAAAGCTACAATCACGATGATCATATCTACTGGTATGACTTTGGCGAAGATGGGATTTGCCACGGCGTATATCAGCACACAGGCCTCTTCTATCTTAACGGAAATACGTACTACACCATCGACGGAATGGTCTGCTTTGGCCTGTATTTAGCGGAAGATGGATACTACTACTATTTTGGAAGTGGCAATTATACCGCTGTTAAGAACACCCGTCACTGGGTATCCTTCCCGAATGACACTGGTCTTGCACAGGCGTTCTACGATTTTGACGAAAACGGCAGGATGATTATTGATAATCCGGATCCGAGCAAAAACGGCATTGTCAACGAAGACGGTACGCTCTATTACTACGTGAATGGTGTCAGGAACTATGCCGGTCTGATTCAAATTGACGGTGACTACTATTACGTGAACAGTTCCTGCAAAGTAGTCACGAGTCAGCGTTACTGGGTATCTAAGACCAATGATCTGCTTCCTGCCACCTTCTATAACTTCGATGCAGACGGTAAGATGACGGATGCACCGATTCCGACGCCGGATCCTGACCCGAATCCCAATCCTGATCCCGGGGTGAAGAACGGCATCGTCAACGAGGATGGCGAGCTGTATTACTATGTCAATGGCGTCAAGACCTACGCGGGCCTGATTCAGATTGACGGCGATTATTACTATGTGAACAGCTCTTGCAAGGTTGTTACCAACCAGCGCTACTGGATCAGCAAGACCAATGATCTGCTGCCCGCAACCTTCTATACCTTTGATGCAGACGGCAAGATGACCGATGCACCCATTCCGACACCTGACCCCGATCCGGATCCCAATCCTGATCCCGGGGTGAAGAACGGCATCGTCAATGAAGATGGTGAGTTGTATTACTATGTCAATGGTGTCAAGACCTACGCTGGTCTGATTCAGATTGACGGCGATTATTACTATGTGAACAGCTCTTGCAAGATTGTTACCAACCAGCGCTATTGGATCAGCAAGACCAATGATCTGCTGCCCGCCACATTCTACACCTTTGGTGCAGACGGCAAGATGGTCAAATAACCAAAAGACCCATGGGGTATGGTGATTTTAGCGCCATACCCCATGGAAGATACGAATACGAAAAGGAGTACGTATTGCTTGATCTTGTATTTATCTGGCTGAAGGAGCATTCACTGATCGTGCTCCTGCTTCTGGGAACTATCTTCAATGTGTTCTGGCTGTACAGGATGCGGCGGCAGCTCCAAATGAAATGGTACGCCGTGATAGCATTCTCGGTGCTGCATACGGTATGTGGTGTTTTGAGTGTAAAAGCATTTGCGTTTCTGGAAACCGGAGATGCTGGCAACATGAGCTTATTCGGCGGAGTGTTCTTTATGCCAGTGCTTTATTTCATCAGCGCAAAGGTTTCAAAACGCAATATCAAAGCCGTTTTTGATATTTTTACGATTTGCATGATCTTCACGGTGATGTGCGCTCGGATCAACTGCATCGTCTCTGGCTGCTGCGCTGGCTTAGTCATACCGGGAACGCACGTTCACTTCCCCACAAGGGAACTCGAGATTCTCTATTATATTGTGATGCTGATTCTGCTCATCCCCAGAGTGAAAAAGAGCAAGAACCCCGGCAGTATTTACCCACTTTATATGGCATCCTATGGAGCGTTCCGCTTCATTGATGAATTCTTCCGGACGTCCTCTACGGGGATGCTATTCCACCTTTCTCATGTCTGGGCAGCCATCGCATTTGCGGCGGGACTCAGCATTTACATAGAAATAAACGCCAGAAATCATCAAAGAAAGAAGGTAATAAAGAAATGAAAAGCACATTGAAGCGATTCCTTTCGCTTGTGCTCTGCATGTGCATGGTCATGGCACTGCTTCCAAATGTGACCATGACAGCGTTTGCAGCAACCAGTGGAACTGTGACAGGCTTAGCTGACGAGAACATCGGCCTGAGCTTTACAGGCGACGCAGATAATGCTTGGTCGGCCAATGGTACGAGCATTACCGGCGCAGCTACCAGCACGGGTGGAGCATGCGGCAATACATCCTATGATTCCACACTGACAATTACAAATAAGAAGTCGACAACAGCAACCCTTTCCTTTGACTACTCTATTGAGCAGAACAGCGGCACCATTCAGGTGGATGGTGCAGCGGTTTCTTCGGGTGCCAGTTTTACCAAGGAACTGGCGGCAAACGAGAGCGTTAAAGTATACATCAAGTCTGGCAGCACCAGTGCTGCCACTAAGATCGCCCTTACCAACGTGGTTCTGGTAAGCGATGTCAATGCAACTGCGACTTTCGTGCCTGCTGAAAACGGTACTTATTCAGTAGACGGAAAACTCATTACCGAGGAATATAGCAACAAGCAAAGCTCCATGACCGCTTATAAGGTAGTGGCGACTCCGGCGGATGGTTATCAGTTCTTGGGCTGGTATAACCTGACCACAGGCAAATGCATCGCGACTGCGGCAACCACCGCCCTGAATATCGAAAGTGACTGCACCGTTACGGCGAAGTTTGTGAGCAAGTCTCTGGCGCTTTTTGAGACTGGCGGTCAGCGGTTTGCAGACCTGAATGAAGCGGTTGCTTACGCACGGGCAAACAGCCAGTCCAAGATTACCTTGGCTACTGATGGCTCCATCAGCGGTACTTATACCATTCCGGCGGGAATCACGCTGTTGATCCCCTTCGATGAGGCAGGGACACTGTATACGGATGCTCCTGCGGCAATTCGCACAGCCCCAGCTTCGAAGCCGTTCCGAACGCTGACGATGAGCGATGGCGCTTCTATTACCGTCAATGGCGCGATCAGCTTGGGCGGCAGATATTATGCCGCTGGCGGTGGTGAGCAGGGACGTCCCGTTGGTGATTATGGATACATCAAAATGGCGGATAACAGCTCCATTACAGTCAAGAACGGTGGTAAACTCTATGCATGGGGCTTTATCTCCGGCAGCGGCTCTGTTCTGGCGGAATCTGGCGCTACGGTGTACGAATTCTATCAGATTGCAGACTTCCGCGGCGGCACCGCATCTTCCGGCATGCACCATGGGGTGTTCCCATTTTCGCAGTACTTCGTACAAAACATCGAAGTTCCCTTGACGTTGAATGCCGGCGCCAACGAACAGGTTTATAGCGGCGTTTATGCAATGAAGAGCACATATACTACTGCTATTAATTTCATTGGCGACACCGGTATGTTCAAAGTGGAATCCGGTAGCTTTACTAAGGATTACGATGAAAAGACGGATCGTCTTGTATTCACAGTAAACGGCAAGGCGGCATTGAACACGTTGGCGCTAACGCTTGCAGGCATGGATGTCGACTCTGCAAGCTACGTATTGCCCATCACCAACAACATTACCATTAATATCCAGTCCGGCAATGTGACCATCAATCAGGATGCAGCTCTGTTGGCGGGCGTTGAGGTCAATATTGCCGAGGGCGCTGGCCTGACGGTTGCAAACGGCAAGAGCATCTACATCTATGACCGTGACGAGTGGGTCGCCCAAAACTTTGTTACCGGAGGCAAGTTCAAAGCGGTGCTAAATGCCCCCGGAAAGCATTATAACCGCACAGAAGCAAACCTTATCGATGCGAAGGTGGACGTCAACGGTACGCTGACCGCCATCGGCGGCATCTACACCACCGCCAGCGGTGCGGACATCTGCTCCAGCAACGGCACCGGTGTCTATAACCAGCAGGGTACCCCCGGCACGGAGACCAAGACGTATCAGTACACGCAGAGCGGTTCCGACGTGACGGCACATGAGATCCCCATCACCGCCGCCAAGCTGCACAACGCCGACGGCAGCTATGCCGACACGAAAGGCAAGAACTCGGGTACTACATTCTATTATTCAAACGGTGTGTGGGGAACTGCCAAGCCCTGCGATCATAAAAATACCGAAATCCGCAACGCGAAGGACGCAACCTGCACCAAGGATGGCTACACCGGCGACACCTACTGCAAGGATTGCGGCAAGAAAATAGGCACCGGCACGGCTATTCCCGCCAAGGGCCACAGCTGGAATGAGGGCAAGATCACGACCGCTCCCACCTGTGAGAACGCCGGTGTCAAGACCTACACCTGCACAGTTTGCAATGCAACCAAGACTGAAGCAATCAACGCGACTGGACATACTCCGGTTGAAGTTGCGGAACAGCCCGCTACCTGCACCGAGGCCGGTCATACGGCGGGCGTCAAATGCTCGGTTTGCGGCGCAACGATCTCCGGAATTGAAGTGATCCCGGCTACTGGCCACAAGCCGGAGATTCGCAATGCGGTCGAAGCAACGCTTACGACACCCGGTTACACTGGCGACACCTGCTGCTCTGTCTGCAATGAACTGCTGAAACAAGGCACGGAAATTCCTAAGACTGGCGCACACATCACCTGGGTGATCGATGGCGAGGTCGTAGCTGAGGAAGATTATCTGAAGGGCACCATGCCTTCCTTCAAGGACAGTACGGATAAGGCTCCTGACGACAACTACCGCTACACCTTCACCGGCTGGAGTCCGGAGGTTGTGGTTGCTGAAGAGGATGCCACTTATACGGCACAGTACTCTGCAACTGCCCGTGTGTTCTACACCATCACCTTCAATGCCAACGGCGGCGAAGGCAGTATGGAGCCTCAGCGCTTTGAGGTCGGTGTGGACACCGCCCTGAATGCCAACACCTTTACTCGTGAGGGCTACAAGTTCATCGGCTGGAACACTGCCGCAGATGGCAGCGGAGCCACCTATGCCGATGCGGGCGCAATTCTTGAACTGACCGGCGATATGACGCTGTATGCACAGTGGCAGTTCTGGAACGGCTGGTTTACGGATGTGAACGGCAAGCTGTACTACAAGGATGGCGAGCTGCAAAAAACCGGTTGGACGGTCATTGACGGCAATACCTACTATCTGGACCCCGAAACTGGATACGCGGCTACTGGTATCGCTGCGCTGATCCCTAATGGAGCAACTGAAACAGCACGCTGCGTCTTTGACGCTGAGGGCGTATTCCAGAGCGACGTTACCGGCGTTTACAGCATTGGAGAGGATACCTATTGGCTCAACAGAGGCATTATCGAAGAGGAAGCTGGTCTGAAGCGCGTTGTCAAGGAGGACGGCGAGGTCAACTATTATTACTTCGCAGTTCAGAAGAATCTGGAGGAACGTGACGGACTGACCCTCTCGGCAGCGGTGAAGCATTCTATGCTGAACGGCCAGGACTGCTGGCTCCATAAGACCAATGGCCTTGCGCTTCCGGAGTGGGGCTACTACTTCGATGAGAACGGCGTCATTCTGCACGACGAGGACACCAGCAAGAACGGGATCCTGAAGGATGGCGAAGACCTCTACTACTATGTCGACGGCATCAAGGCTCCGGCAGGCATGATCAAGATTGGTGACGATTACTACTATGCCAACAGCAAGGGCCAGCTGATCGTGAACCAGACCTACTACTGCTCCAGAATGAACGACCTGATGAAGGAAGGAACCTATGCCTTTGACGCAGAGGGCAAGCTCATTCAGGGCGCAACGGACAAGAATGGCATCGTAAAGGACGATGACGGCGTACTTCGTTACTATGTCAATGGCAAGGTAACCTATGTCGGCCTGATTGAAATTGACGGTGACTTCTATTATGTCCGCAGCAACGGCGAGGTCGTGACCGATTGCGTATATTGGATCACTTGGACGCACGGCCTGAAGGAAGCCGGTTACTACACGTTCGATGAAAACGGAAAGCTGACCGGCACTCCGAAGAATGGCATCGTCGAGGAAGATGGCGTTCTGCATTACTATGTCAATGGAAAACTGACCTATGCGGGCCTCATCAAAATTGGCGATGATTACTACTATGTGAATTCCAAGTGTGAAGTGGTACGCGATTGCGATTACTACATTTCCTGGACGCATGACCTGATGCCCCAGGGCAGATATCACTTCGACGCAGATGGCAAACTGACAGGCAGCGTCGCACCTCTGAAAAACGGGATCTACGAGGAAGATGGAAGCCTGTACTTCTATCGGAACGGCGAACGTGCTTATGCCGGTCTGATCCAGATCGATGGCGACTACTACTATGTACGTTCCACCTGTGAGGTCGTCCATGACCGCAGCTACTATGTATACTGGACGCACGGCCTGATACCGGAGGGATATTACAACTTTGACAGTGCTGGACGGATGATTCTGGACAGCGAAACCGAGTAAATACACTGGAACCGCCGGGGCGCACCTTGGCGCCTCGGCGGTTCTCTTTTATCACACAACATCGGAGATGAGAAGAATGAAAGTGCTGTTTGTCAATTTGGTATATGGAACCGGAAGCACTGGAAAAATCATCGCTGATATTATGAACCTGCTGAAAAAGTATGGCAATGATGTAAAGGCTTTATACGGTACGGGAGCATGCTCCGACAATGCGGACACAGTGAAGGTGTCTGGAAAGCTGGAGTATTACTTTCACAACGCAGTATCACGATTCACAGACCATGCGGGGTTATATTCCTGGGCAGCGACCAGAAAGATGATCCGGGAGATCAGAGCATTTCAGCCTGATCTGATCCACCTGCACACGCTGCACGGCTTCTATGTGAATTACGAGATGCTGTTCCGCTTTTTGAAGGAAGCGAATATCCCCGTCGTTTGGACTTTGCATGATTGCTGGACTTTTACCGGGCATTGCACACATTTCTCGCAAGTCAAGTGTATACAATGGCAGACCGAGTGCCGGGACTGCAAATTGCTGTACCGGTATCCGCAATGCTATTGGAAGGGCGATGTAAGGCGCAACTTCCTTCGCAAAAAGAATGCCTTTACCGGTGTGAAAAATCTGACTATCACGACACCCTCGCAGTGGCTTGCGGAGCAGGCAGCGCGATCATTTTTGAAGGATTACCCATGCGTGGTTCTCCCCAATGGGATAGATCGCGCGATTTTTCATCCACAGCCCAGTAATCTACGAGAGAAATACCACTTGGAAGGAAAGAGGATTGTTTTGGGTGTTGCCAACACATGGAATGTGCGAAAGGGTTTGCCGGATTTGCTGACGCTTGCTGGCCGCCTCGGCTCTGACTATCAGGTGGTTTTGATTGGCCTAATCGAAAAGCAACTGCCGAATATTCCTTCCAATGTGCTTGGGCTTTTACGCACGGCAAATCAAATCGAATTGGCGCAATGGTACTCTACCGCAGATGTGTTTGTGAACCCTACCTATGAGGAAACCTTTGGCCTGACTACGGTAGAGGCCCAGGCATGCGGAACGCCAGTGGTGGTATACGAAACGGACGGTTGTCCTGAAACGGTAGCACCGGGAAATGGACGCTTGATTCCGCAGGGCGATATGCAGGCATTGGAGAATGCCGTGAGAGACGTGGCGGACAGCAACTGGCGTGCGGACCCTAAAAAAATGGTGCGTTTTGACAAGGACACGGTGTATCAAGGCTATGTCAAACTCTATGAAAATGTTTTGTCTACTTTGAAAAAGGGCGTGTGATGGCTACATGAGAATTCTTTTTTGCAGTAACTACTTTACGCATCATCAAGTTTCCCTATCCGATGCCCTCTATGAATTGACAAATCACAACTATTGCTTCGTGGCGCATAAAGAGATGGATGCAGAGCGAAAGAACCTCGGATGGGGAAATGATTTGGTGCGTCCATATACCTGTTCGGCATCAGACCAGGAGGTTCAGAAGCAATTAAATGATCTGGATGTTTTGATAGCAGGTTCCTTTCCAGAGCGTCAGACAAAGGAATACGGCAAAAAGGCCAAATTGTTTTTCCGATATTCCGAGCGACCGCTGAAAGCTGGAAATCCTGTTTTGAAATATATACCGCGATTTCTCAAGTGGCATTATTACAATCCACCTTGGCGGAAGACATATATGCTCTGCGCCAGTGCCTATACCGCGGGGGATTATGCAAAATTCGGCCTTTTCCATAATCGGTGCTACAAATGGGGTTACTTTCCGGAGACGATCCGGTATCCCAGCATTGATGACTTGATTGACCGCAAAGCAAAAGCAACCATTTTGTGGTGTGGACGCTTTCTGGACTGGAAGCATCCGGACGATGTGATTGAGGTTGCAAAGAGACTCCATGAGGCAGGATGCTGCTTCAAAATCGAGATGATCGGTACCGGTGAGATGGAGCGGCAGCTCAAGCAACAGGCTTCGGAAGCTGGACTTCTGGATGAAAATGTACGGTTTCTTGGGGCCATGTCTCCGGAAGCCGTGCGTCGTCATATGGAAAGCGCAGGCATCTACTTATTCACAAGTGACCGCCAAGAGGGCTGGGGCGCTGTGTTAAACGAGGCCATGAACAGCGGCTGTGCGGTGGTTGCCAGCGATGCAGCAGGGGCAACACCTTACCTCGTAAATGACGGCGTGAATGGAAGCGTTTATCACTCCGGCAATATTCAGGAGCTTTATGAAAAGGTACGACGGCTTCTTGAAAATACGACTATGCAGTATAGCTTTGGAAAAGCGGCGTACCTGACGATTACAGAATTGTGGAATGCAGAGGTTGCCGCAAAGCGATTTTTGCAGCTATCGCAGGCACTTTTGAACGGCACAGACGCTTCCGGCTTGTTTGCGAACGGTCCATGCAGCCTCGCAAAGCCGCTGCGGGAGGACTGGTATCAAAGATGAAGTTGAAGACTATCAAAAAACGAATTGTGATTTACCTTGTCAATCATGTCTTGGCCGGAACACGTTTTTTCCTCGCAAAGAGCAATCTTCTTCGTTCCATCGGCTATGAGATCGGAGAAAATACCAAAATTGTCGGGCCGATTCATAATACAGGGACGCTCCGCATTGGTGCGAATTGTTGGATTGGATGCAATCTCACTGTCCATGGAAATGGGACAGTGACGATTGGAGATAACTGCGATATTGCTCCGGATGTCACCTTCCTGACAGGTGGACACCAGATGGGCGACCATAGCAGGCGGGCTGGAAAAGGCGAATCCTATCATATTACAGTAGGCAGCGGCGTATGGATCGGTGGTCGGGTTACGCTCCTATTGAATACGAGCATTGGGGATGGAAGTATGATCGCAGCCTGTGCCTGTGTTCCTAAAGATGTGCCGGCGGATACGATGGTGGCCGGTGTCCCAGCTAAAGTGATGAAGGAGCTTGAAGATTTTGCTGCAGTCGCTCAGAAAGAATAAAGTCGTTAAAAATGCCGGATGGATCATCGGTGGCAAAGTGGCGAACAAGCTGCTGGCCTTTGCCGTTGGTATTTTTGCGGCGCGCTATCTTGGCCCAAGCAATTACGGCCTGATCAATTACGCGGCGGCATATGCGGCATTCTTTGCCTCGCTCTGTACGCTTGGCATTAACAGCGTGATCGTTAAGAACTTTGTGGATCATCCGGATCAGCAGGGCGAAACAATTGGAACGACCCTGCTGCTACGGGCGATCTCAAGTCTGCTGTCTGCGCTGGCAATCATCGGTATTGTCAGTGTTGTGGACAGAGGGGAACGTCTCACCGTTGTGGTTGTAGCGCTGTACAGCATTGGCCTCATTTTTCAGGTGTTTGATACTCTCAACTACTGGTTTCAGGCCAGGCTCCAGTCCAAGTATTCCGCCATTGCCGAACTCGTCTCGTATGCGGCAATGTCTGTGTACAAAATTATTTTGCTTGCGCTTGGGAAAAGCGTGGAATGGTTCGCCGTTGCAAGCGCATTGGATTACATCGTACTTGCGGTGTTTTTGCTGATTGCTTATTTCAAAAATGGCGGTACAAGGTTTCATTACTCTCTGAAAAAAGCAAAGGAGCTTCTGCAAAGCAGCGGCAGCTTTATCATAGCCGGGCTGATGGTCTCCATCTATGCTTGTACAGATAAGCTGATGCTCAAGCAGATGCTTGGCGCAGATGCCGTCGGACATTATTCACTTGCTTCGACGGTCAGCGTTTCATGGGCCTTTATTCTCTCAGCAATCATTGATTCCCTTTATCCGGAGATCGTGCAGAGTTTTCAGAAAGACCGCCTGCGCTATGAGCGGAAGAACCGGCAGCTCTACGCAATTGTTTTTTATGTGTCCCTGTTCGTATCCGCAATGATCTGCCTTGTCGCAAAGCCTTTTATTTTGATTCTCTATGGAGAAAACTATCTGCCGGCAGTCGGGCCTCTGCGCATCGTGGTTTGGTACACAGCGTTTTCCTACCTTGGTGTTGCCAGAAATGCATGGATGGTATGTGAAAACAGGCAGAAATATCTGAAATTCCTGTATGTCAGTGCGGCTGCACTTAATGTTGTGCTGAACCTTGCGCTGATCCCATCGTGGGGAGCATCTGGAGCCGCTGCGGCCTCGCTAATCACCCAGGCTTCGACAACAGTGATTCTTCCCGCAATAATAAGGCCTTTGAGACCAAACTGTAGACTGATGCTTGATGCAGTACTTTTTCGCGGGGTTTTTCCAGAAAAGAATGAAAGCACAGCAAGGAGAAATTGGAGATGAGTGTTCTTTTCGGCAAAAGAACAAATGCCGCTAATACAATAACTATTGTGGGGCTGTTCCTCTTTTCGGTCGGCGCCTTCAATCTTCCTGGTCAAATTTTCTTCGCATTGACTCTTTACTTTTTTATATGGAAATCGAAAACCATTGTCATTGAAAAGCATGATGTTATTCTCTTGCTTTTTTCGACATCCTATTTTGTTATTTATACTTTTAACTTTGGATTTGCGGTAAAAAGTCTAATCATATATCTTTGGGGACCTTGGGCAGCCTACTTGTTCGGAAAGTGGTTTGTTTTATCTGATAATAGCGACCGTTCGTTTCAAGAAATGACGAATACGCTAACATTTGGTTTCTTTCTGCACGGCGTTTTGAATCTGCTCGCATATCTTAAATCAGACTACTATGCGCAATATGCTTATCAAAGAGTGTCCGTCGATTTTTGGCGTGGTGACATGGTTTCAGTTATCTCTACGGGGTTTATGTTCACATTTGCGGTTGCTCTTTCAACTTCAATCCTGTTCTCCCATTGCGGGGTTCGAAAAAAGCTTATAGCGCTGGCGGTTCTATTGATGAGTACGTTTGAAGCATCGTTCTTTGCCTATCGAACGATGATATTCATTGTTTTAATTCTTGTTGCTTTTAACCTACTTCGTTGGCTTCATGACTCATCTGTGCGAATCAGCAGAAAAGCTTTGCTCATTGGGCTTGCCGCGCTCTTTTTTGTTGCGATATTTGCAATTGTGTTCCTGAATGCTTTCGGAATTCAAGATGAATTGCTGTCTTTGAAAATTGTACGGCGACTGCTATACGATGACAAATCTTCGAGGTTTAAAACATGGACCTCATATTTGTTTTCGGGGGATTGGCTTCGTTATCCCTTTGGAGGCCAGAAGAGTGAATTCGCATATCACGGAGAGTGGGTACACAATCTATGGCTTGATATTTTAAATAAGGTTGGACTGATTCCCTTTGTAATCGCTGTAATATTTACGATAACGAGCATACGGTCTGCATATGGTGCCGCTGTGCGTATGAAAAAAACAAACCACAATTTGCTATCAAATCAAATTGCAAGTTTAGGTTTAGGTGCATTGCTGATCTGTATGCCTGAGCCTGTTGTTGATGCAAATCCGTATTTTTTCTTTGCTATTCTAATGCTATTGGGTGGCATCAAAGGAGTGGAGTGCTCATTCGGCAAGGAAGATACCGCTGAATCGGAAAGGGGATTCTAAAGACATGTCTCAATTCAAAGATAAAATACTGCTCATTACCGGTGGGACAGGCTCCTTTGGCAACGCTGTGCTGCGCCGCTTCCTGACCACCGACATTGCAGAGATCCGCATTCTCTCACGGGATGAGAAGAAGCAGGATGATATGCGGCATACCTATCAGGAGCTGTATCCGCAGTATGCGGAAAAGATCAAATTCTACATAGGCGATGTGAGGGATTACAATTCCATTCTGAATGCGTTCCGCGGTGTGGACTATGTATTTCATGCCGCCGCCCTCAAGCAGGTACCCTCCTGCGAGTTTTACCCCATGGAGGCGGTCAAAACCAACGTGGCCGGTTCTGACAATGTGATCTCCGCATGTGTTACAAACCATGTGAAGAAGGCCATCTTCCTGTCCACGGACAAGGCGGCCTATCCCATCAACGCTATGGGCATGACGAAGGCTGTCATGGAGAAGAATGTGATTGCCCGTTCCAGACAGATGCTGCCTGGAGATCCGGTTCTGTGTTTGACGCGGTACGGCAACGTCATGGCTTCCCGCGGCTCGGTCATCCCGCTGTTCTGCGACCAGATCGACGAGGGGAAGCCCTTGACGATCACGAATCCCAATATGACCCGTTTTATGATGACGCTCAGCGATGCCGTAGACCTTGTGCTTTATGCCTTTGAGCATGGCGAACAGGGCGACCTGTTCGTGCAGAAGGCCCCTGCTGCGACCATCGAGACGCTGGCACAGGCTGTGCTGGAGCTGAAGCACTCCAACCTTGGCACGACGATCATCGGAACGCGGCATGGCGAAAAGCTCTTTGAGGTGCTGGTCACTGCAGAGGAAATGATGCGGGCGGAAGAGCTGCCCGGCTTCTTCCGCATTCCGGCGGACAACCGGGATCTGAACTATGACAACTATTTCAGTAAAGGCAACCCGGAATTCGGCAAGATCGAGCAATATACCTCACACAATACACACCGGCTGAATGTGGAGGAAATGAAACAGCTTTTGCTGAAGCTGAAACTGTTCGGAGGAACTTGCTAATGAACGTATTGATTACCGGCGCAAACGGATTTGTTGGGAAAAATCTGACGCAGCGTCTGTATACGCTCAGGGACCACAGAGACAGGACGCGACCGACTTTACAAATAGAGGAGATCTTCCTGTGTACACGGGAAACCGCTCCTGGTGTATTCACGGAATATTGCCGGAAAGCGGATTTCGTGGTCCACCTGGCTGGTGTGAACCGGCCCCAGGATCCGGGAGAATTTGCAGCCGGAAACACGGACTTCACCCGTACCCTGTTGGAGATGCTTCGGGAAAGCGGCAACCGCTGCCCAGTGCTGCTCTCCTCCTCCATTCAGGCCAGCCTGACCGGACGATATGCCGAAAGTCCCTATGGGCAGTCCAAAAAAGCGGCGGAGGAGCTGCTCCTCGCTTACGGCAGAGAAACCGGTGCAAACGGGATGATCTATCGTCTGCCGAACCTGTTTGGCAAGTGGTGCCGCCCCAACTACAATTCGGTGGTGGCAACCTTCTGCCATCATATCGCGCGGGATCTGCCGATCACCGTTTCAGACCCGGCAGTCGAATTGGAACTGGTCTACATTGACGACCTGATTGACGAGATCCTGAATGCCATGGAGGGGCATCCCAACCGGACAGATGGGGCGTATTGCAGCGTTCCGGTCAGTCATCCTGTGACGCTGGGCGAGATCGTCCGTCTACTCCGAACGTTCCGGGAGCAGCCGCAGACGCTTTTGCTGCCAGAGATCCCGGATGGCAGCTTTGCAAAGAAGCTCTATAGTACCTATCTGTCCTATCTGCCGCCGGAAAAAATTGCGTTTCCGCTGAAGATGAATGTGGATGAGCGAGGCAGCTTCACGGAACTTCTGAAGACCGCCTCCTGCGGACAGGTCTCCGTCAACATCATAAGACCGAGCGTCACCAAGGGACAGCACTGGCACAACAGCAAGTGGGAATTCTTTATCGTCGTGGCCGGACACGGACTGATTCAGGAGCGCCGGATCGGCTCAGATGAAAAAATCGAATTCGAGGTCAGCGGCGACCGGATCCAGGCCGTTCATATGTTGCCGGGCTATACCCACAATATTATCAATCTGAGTGAAACGGAAAATCTGGTGACAGTCATGTGGGCCAACGAGCAGTTTGACCCCGACCACCCGGATACCTACTTTGAGGAGGTGTAGCAATGGGAAAGCTGAAGTTGATGACGATTATCGGTACGCGGCCGGAAATCATCCGGCTGTCCGCCACGATAAAGTGCTGCGACCGGTACTTTGAGCAGATTCTGGTCCACACCGGTCAGAACTACGACTACACCCTCAATCAGGTGTTTTTTGACGATCTTGGCCTTCGGGCACCTGACTATTATCTGGATGCTGTAGGCGATGACCTAGGGGCAACGATTGGGAATATCATCGAGAAGTCCTACAAGCTGATGGTGCGGGTCAGGCCGGATGCGGTGCTGGTCCTGGGCGACACCAACTCCTGCCTTTCTGTGATCGGCGCTAAACGGCTGCACATTCCGATTTTCCATATGGAAGCGGGTAACCGCTGCAAGGACGAGTGCCTGCCGGAGGAGACGAACCGCCGTATTGTGGACATCATCAGCGACGTCAATCTCTGCTATTCGGAACACGCACGCCGGTATCTGATGGAGTGCGGCCTGCCGAAGGAGCGCACCTTTGTGACAGGCAGCCCCATGGCCGAGGTGCTGCACGCCAATCTGGACAAGATCGAAGCGAGCGATGTCCACCAGCGTTTGGGACTGACTAAGGGGCAGTACATTCTGCTCTCGGCCCATCGGGAGGAAAATATCGATACAGACCGCAATTTTGTCCAGTTGTTCACAGCGGTCAATGCCATGGCAGAGAAGTATGATATGCCAATCCTTTACTCCTGCCACCCCAGAAGCAGAAAGCGGCTGGAGGCGACGGGATTCCAGCTGGACACCCGTGTGATCGCCCACGAACCGCTGGGCTTCCTTGATTACAACTGCCTCCAGATGAACGCTTTTGCGGTGGTTTCCGACAGCGGAACGCTGCCGGAGGAAAGCAGTTTCTTCCTGTCTGTCGGTAAGCCATTCCCGGCAGTCAGCATCCGCACCTCCACTGAGCGCCCCGAGGCGCTGGACGCGGGCTGCTTTGTACTCGCCGGAATCGACGCAGACTCCCTCCTGCAGGCGGTGGAGATGGCTGTCGGGATGCAGCGGGCGGAATGCTTTGGCACACCGGTAGCGGGTTACACTGCTGAAAACGTGTCCATGAAGGTTGCGAGAATCATTCAGAGCTACACGGGCATCGTCAATAAAATGGTTTGGAGGAAAGACGAATAAATGGCGCTTGCAGATAATCACATACACTTTTTGTTTGGAGTGGATGACGGTGCGAAAGACGAAGAGGTAATGCACGCCATTTTAGACGTGGCATAGCAAAAGGACCAAAGGGGGAGATACAAACAAGGGAGCTGTATATGGGGAAGTGCGGTTGGAAAAGTCAACTGCGTATCCCGTTCTCCGGCTTTACAACATTTGCCCGGGTGTGGCATCATGCGGGCTAAAACAAATTCGCAAATAAGGGGGGATGTCTGTGTCAGACGCCAGAGAACAACCGGCGGCGCAGCCGCAAAAAAAACGCATGAGCCGCGGAACGCGCGTGCTGGTCATCATCGTGTGTGTTCTGCTTGCCATTGCGCTGATCCTGGTCGCCACGGTGCTGATCCTGTCGGCGGTCGGCCGCAATGCGCTGACGAACGACGACGGGGTGAACATTGCCCGCGATGATGTGGAGGCGCTTGGCTCTGGCACGGTGCGCTACAACGGGCAGCTCTACCGCTACAATACCGACATTGTCACGATCCTGCTCATGGGCGTGGACGAGGAGGTCAAGCAGGATGCCGACGGCGTCTATGGAAACGCAAACCAGTCGGATGCGAATATCCTTGCGGTGCTCGACATGCGTAACCAGGAGCTGACGCTTGTGTCCATCTCGCGTGATGCGATGTGCACGCTGGACATTCTCGACAGCACCGGCGCACACGTCGGCACGGCCACGGCGCAGCTGGCGCTGGCCTATTCCTACGGCGACGGAGCAGAGCGCAGCTGCGAGCTGACGAGCGCGGCCGTCTCGCGCCTGTTTTATGACCTGCCGATCCCGGCCTACGGATCGATCTATATGCAGGGCATCCGCCAGCTTGTTGACAGTGTTGGTGGTGTGACCGTTACGCCGGATGCGAGCTTTTCCGGTTTCACCGCCGGACAGCCCGTGACGCTCACCGGTCAGCGCACGGAGAATTATATCCGCTACCGCGCAGACTCGACCGAGGGCAACAACCAGCGCATGCAGCGGCAAAAGCAGGTCGTGCTCGCGCTGGTGAACAAGATGCTCGCGCAGGTCAGGGAGGACCCGGCGAGCGTGCTGGCGCTCTATAACGATGTTCGGCGCAATATCACGACGAACATCAATACCGCCATGATGGTCTATCTGGCGCAGCAGGCAAGCGGGATGCATTTCTCAGGTGATATCGTCAACGTGCCCGGCACATCGGTCATGGGCGCGCAGAAGCACGCAGAGTATCAGGTCGATCCCGATGCGCTGTTGGAGATGGTCCTGGATATTTTCTACGAGCCGGTGGATGGTTGACTGAAAACGGTTATTTTTTGAAAATAGCCCTTGCATTTTACACCGTTTCGGTGTAAAATTATGCTACTGTTAGAAGCTGTAAGTTTATGAATGGAGGAGTTACACAATGAAGCGTTTTGTGGCCATTCTTTTGATACTCGTGCTTGTGTTTGCACTGTCGGCGACGGCGTTTGCTGCCAGCAATGTTACCAGCCCGGAGAAGGGCAACACGAATCCGAATGTCAATCCCGATTCCGGCAAGACCTCTCCGCAGACCGGTGAATCCTTCAGCATCCTGTGGGTGATCCTGGCGGCCGTTGCTGCGGTCGGAGCGGTGCTGTTTTGCGGCAAAAAGCTGGTTCGCGCCAAGTAAGATGGCATAACTATGATAACAAAGCTCCATGATTCGTTCATGGGGCTTTTGTTTTATGAGGTGAACGATGAAAACGAAAAAGATCCTTGTGCGCAGTGTGCTGGTGCTTGTGGCGCTTGCAGCGCTGTGTGCGTGCGCGTGGTGCGTGTGGTACATCATTCAGTACTACCAGGGGCAGTCCTTCGGCGACCGGATGCGCACCAACGCCCCGGATGATGCCGGCAGCTTCCAGCTTGGACGCGTGAAGATCCCGGTCGATTTCGACGAGCTGCAGGCCATGAACCCGGATATCTATGCCTGGGTCACGATCCCGGATACGGACATCAGCTACGCTGTGCTCCAGCGTGAAGGGGACGAGGAGTATTACTCCAAGCACAGCGAAAACGGCGCGTACTACAGCGGCGGCAGCATCTTCAGTCAGGACTATAATCAAAAGGACTTCAGCGATCCCATGACCGTGCTCTACGGGCACAACCTGCGCAACGGGCGCATGTTTGCCCAGCTCAACGACTTTTCGGACGCCGAGGTCTTTGAGGCGCACCGCTATATCTATATCTATCTCCCGGACCGGATGCTTGTCTATGAGATCTTCGCGGCCTATCCGCATTCGAACGAGCACCTGCTGCTGTGCCACGACTTTGCGGATGCGGACGATTTCACGGCGTATTTTGACGGCGTGCAGGCGCAAAAGAGCCTGCAGTCCAACTTCCGCACCGACGCCTGGCCCGAACCGGGCGACCGGGTGCTGACGCTCTCGACCTGCTTCCGTGGGGACAATCACCAGCGCTACCTCGTGCAGGGCAAGCTCGTGGCGGAGGCCCACGCCAAATAACTGCATAGGAAAACGGAAAACCCGGCAGAGCAAATGCTCTGCCGGGTTTTGCGTCCGGAAGATCAGCCGTGCAGGCCGTTTTCCTGACGCTCCATGTTTTCGATGGCAATGTCATGAATCTACTATATGATAGCAACTCTAACTCTATAAATAAAATGAAGCCTGTGCAACTGGGGTGCAAATGGGCCATAGGGAGTACGTTTTCTGTAAAAATTACGGTTCTTTTCCAAGTCGGAGCTGGCTTGCGTTGCCGGCTCCGACTTGTTTTCCGATAAGCTGTGCACGTATGCCGTGCGTAGGCGAAACAGGCATTTATATATGCGATTGTGCGCCAAAACTGCGCAGAAGCTATCCGATACTCTTTGACGGGCCGATGCGGCGAACCGTCCGCTCGTCAGAGCGACTCTGCTGCGCTTACTTTAGATTGACTGCCAATGCGCAGAAGAGTTCCATGCCGGTCTGCATGACGCTTTCGTCAAAATTGAAGTGTGCGTTGTGCAGCAGTGCGGTGCAGCCCTTTTGCTCATTGCGCGTGCCGAGCCAGTAAAATGCGGCGGGGAACTCCTTCGCGTAGTAGGAAAAATCCTCTGCGCCCATCATCGGGTGCGGCAGCTCGATCTGATGGTCTTTGCCGACGACGTGATCCATAACGGATCTCGCGTAATCGACCATATCATCGTCGTTGCGCAGACCCAGCACGCCTCGTTTGACCTGAATGTCACATTCCGTGCCGGTCGCGTAGGCGACGCTCTGCGCAACGCGCTTGAGATTGTCGATGATGTAGGTTCGGGTCTCTTCTTTCTGGCAGCGAATGGTGCCGGCGAGATGCGCGCTTTCTGCGACGATGCCCTTGGCGGTCCCGGCCTGAAAGATGCCGATAGAGCAGACGCACGGGTCAAATGGGTCCGTATGCCGCGACATAAAGCTTTCCATCGCGGTTACAAATTTTGCCCCGGCAGAGAGCGCGTCGATGCACTCGTTGGGGCGGCCGGCGTGGCCGCCTTTCCCGATGAATGTGAGGTCAAAGGAATCGGTGGAGGCGGCGACAGGCCCCTTTTTCAGCGCGACAAAGCCGGCCGGATAGTCATTGGAGACGTGCTGCCCGAATGCGGCGATGATTTTGTCGGCAAGGCCGGTGTTTTGAATTTGCGGCACCATTTTGACGGCGCCGCCGAGGCCGGGCCCCTCTTCTGCGGGCTGAAAAATCAGCAGGATGTCCGTCGGGAGCTCGTCCGCGTATTCCTGGAGGATCTTTGCCGTGCCGAGCAGCATGGCGGTGTGCCCGTCGTGCCCGCAGGCGTGCATTTTGCCGGGAACCTGGGAGCAATAGGGGAGGCCGGTCTCTTCCTGCAGCGGGAGCGCGTCCATATCTGCCCGCAGGGCGACGATCCGGTCGTGGTTTTGCCCACGGATGAGTCCCAGAACGCCGAGCTCAGACGGGAGGATCGCAATGTGCTCCCGCTCGAGGAAGGTCTTTACCAGCTTTTCCGTTTCTCCGGTGTCAAATCCGGTTTCAGGATGTTTGTGGATCGTGCGGCGCAGTTCAATGACCTCCGGCAGGATCTCGGCGGCGCGCGCCTTCATGGCGGTGTGCAGGGAGGTGTGGAATGCTTCGTTCATGATGTAGCCTTACACCTGACTCAGTAGCCGATCGCGGTGCCGATCACCAGCATAATGGCGCCGAGCACGGACACGATCAGGAAAATGGGCAGGACAAATTTCAGGTAGGATTCGAACTTTTCGTTTGCGGCAAACACATAGGCCATCATGCTGGCAGACGTCGGCCAGATCATGTTGGACAGGCCGTCACCCATCTGGAACGCAAGGATTGCGGTCTGACGGCTGACGCCGATGAGGTCGGACAGCGGCGCCATGATCGGCATCATGGCAGCAGCCTGTCCGCTGCCGGAGTTGATAAAGAAATTGACGATGGTCTGGATCAGGAACATGATAACAGCGCTGAGACCGGCGGGCAGACCGCCGAGAATGCTGGACATGCCGTACACCATGGTGTCGATGATGTTGCCCTGCGTCAGCACGAGCGAAACGGCTTTTGCCATGCCGAGCACGAGCGCGGCGGTGAACATTTCCTTGCCGTATTTCGTGAACATGGCAGCAATTTCATTGGGCTTGTAACCGGCCACAAGGCCGCCGATGATGCCGATGATGATATACAGGCCGGCCATCTGTACCATGCTCAGACTGAACTTAACGGTCAGTACCACAACGGCGACGACGGCGACAAACAGCGTGAAGACAACCCACTTGTCGCGTGTGGTCGCGGCTTTCTGCATGTTTTCGTTTTGCAGCTCCTGCGTATCCGGCTTATAGCTGCTCAGGCTGGCGCTCGGATTCTTTCTTACCTTTTCTGCATAGATGACGACATAGATCAGGCCGGCGAGACCGAGGACGAGCCAGGTGATGGTGCGGAACGTCATGCCGGAGTAGATTGGCAGCTCACAGATCTGCTGCGCGACAACGACGGTGTTCGGGTTGGTTGGGCCGACCGCGAAGCCGACCAGCGCGCCGACGGCGACAACGCCCAGCGCGGTCATGACATCATAGCCGACAGCGAGGCACAGCGTAACCACGAGCGGGATGAAGGCGATTGGAGAGTTTACGGAACCGGTCAGGCCGCCCCGGACGAAGAAGAACGCGTAGAAAATGATCAGCATGACCACGTGGCCTTTTGCACCGACCTTGCTGATGAAAGAGCCGAACACTCTCTCCAGCGCGCCCGTGGACGTCAGAATGCCCATGCCGGCGACGCACATATAGATTAGAATGACGATGTTCGCCATGGAGACGAAGCCCTGCGGGATCGCGACAAACATATCAAACAGGTTGACCGGCGTCTGATCGATCCGGTGATAGGTGCCAGGGATGACCATTTTGACGTTATCTACGGTTTCACGGTCAAATTGACCAGCGGGGACGATATAGGTCAGCACGGTCGCCAGCAGGATTATGATAAAGAGAATGATATAGACATGTGGGATGGCGTGCTTCTTTTTGGACAATGAATTTGTGGCAGGTTTCATGGTTGCTCGGTCCTTTCTGAAGTGGCAGCATGTTAACAGTTTGTTTACACGTGTCGGATGAGGCATATTATAGTCCGAAAGAATAAAAATGCAACATATATTTGAAATTTTTTCGTAAATTTTCGCGTTTTTAGAGCTTTTATGAATAATTATGCTTGCTTTGCGCCGGCGTTTGGGCAGATTCACAGAATTTCTGGAACGGAAATCCTGCTGTGCTTCCGCAGCTGGGCACAGTAAGGGAGTGCTGCTTCTTGGAGAAAAATATCGGCACAAAAACCACCGCATCCCCGTTGATTTGCTCCGCGAAATATGTTACGCTCTCAGTGCTGGAAGCCCGGCACTGGCCGGGAAATTTTCGTTTATGGGAAGACAGGTATGGACTATTATCTTCTTGCGGATATGACGGTGCAGATTGGCTACGAGCTCGCGGCCGCCGGGGCGGAGACGTACCGGGTCGAGGAGACCATGCGCCGTGTGATCGAGGCATATGGCACGGAGGGACAGGCGTTTGCCATCCCGAACTGTGTTGCGGTGAGCTTCGTGACGCCGAATACGAAGCCGCTGACCATCATGAAGCGCGTGGGCTACCATGGCAACGACCTCGAGCGCATTGAAAAGCTCAACGCGCTCAGCCGGCGCATCTGCGCCGAGGTGCCGGATCCGGAGACGGCGCAGCGCTGGCTCAAAGAGACGACGGCCGCCGTCCGCAGCTACGCCGTGTGGATATATTACCTCGGCAATTTCATGGCGGCAGCGGGCTTTTGCTGCGTATTTGGCGGCACGGTGCGCGACTGGCTCTGGGCAGGGCTGAGCGGCCTGACCATCGGCTTTGTGACGCGCTGTATGGACCGGCTGGAGGTCAACCCGTTTTTCAGCACCATTGCGGCGTCCTTTCTCATGGCGCTGCCGGCGTATGTCGCTGCCGGCCTCGGCTGGCTCGACTGCGTGGCGGTCGTCATCATCGGCGCGCTGATGCTGCTCGTGCCCGGACTGCTCATCACAAATTCGATGCGCGACATCATCTACGGCGACACGAGCTCCGGCGTCAGCCGCATCGTGCAGGTGCTGCTCTCGGCGTTCGCCATCGCGCTTGGCACGGCGGCGGCGTGGCACGTCACGACGCCGATCTACGGACATGCGGAGGCGGCCGCAGCGCTGACCTATCCGCTCTGGGCGCAGGGTCTCGCGACGTTTGTCGCCTGCCTTGGATTTGTGATCCTGTTTAATGTCCACGACTGGGGCAGCGTTTTGTGCGCGCTCGGCAGCGCGCTGACATGGATCGTGTACCTGCTGTGCAGCAGGGCCGGGTTCAGTATCTACAGCGCCAACTTCTTTTCCGAGGTCGTGGCCGCCGTGTATTCCGAGGGCATGGGGCGCTGGCGCAAGTGCCCGGTCACGTCGTATCTGGTCATTTCCAGCATTCCGCTGCTGCCTGGCGCCGGTATTTATTATACGATGAGCATCGGCCTTTCGGGCTCCGTGCAGGCGGCGCTGCAAAAGGGACTGGAGACGGCCGGGATAGCGGGCAGTCTGGCAGTTGGCATCCTGCTGGTGTCGACGGTGTTTCGTGCAGTAAATGCACGCAGGCGCCGCGCATCTGCACCCGGACGCGAATAAACAGGGGGGCGCACCATGGAAAAATCGACTGTACTATTGTTTGATATTGATAATACACTGCTGGACTTCAGCGCCGGTGCGATGCAGGCAATGGAGGAGATCTTCCGCGCGGCAGGACTGCCGTATGCGCCGGAGATGTTCGCCGTGTTTCAGGTGGAGAACGACAAGCTCTGGGCGCGGATCGAGCGCGGCGAGCTGACGATCGCCGGGCTGCGGGACGTGCGCTGGCAGACGATCCTGGCGCGGCTCGGGCTGGAGGCTGACGGCGCGGCGATGGAGGATGCGTTCCGCGACCGTCTGCATGAGAGCGCGGTCCCGGTCGCGGGCGCGCCGGAGGTGCTGGCGCGGCTGCATGGGAAATACCGCCTGTGCGCTGCAAGCAACGGGCCGTATGCGCAGCAGGTGAACCGTCTGCGCCGGGCCGGGATGCTCGATGCGTTTGAGCGGCTGTTCATCTCCGGGCAGATGGGCGCAGAGAAGCCGAGCCGGGTATTCTTTGACCGGTGTCTTGCGCAGCTGCCCGGTGTTCGGTCGGAACAGTGCCTGATGATCGGTGATTCGCTCACGGCGGACATTGCGGGCGGCAGGGCAGCGGGGATGCGCACCTGCTGGTTCGACCCCGCCGACCGCGGTGCAGCCATGCCGCCGCAGGCGGACTGGCGCATCACGCGGCTGGAGGAATTGTTCGATATTCTCTAAGAAAGCGCAAAAAGCAGACCGCCCTCGCTTTGCTGAGCGAGGGCGGCTTTCCTATATGCATACAAAAACGCGGGTGCAGATCACTCTGCACCCGCGCGGGTTTTGTGCGGTTTTCGGGGTCAGCCGAAGATCAGATCTTCATGCAGACGTCCCATGCACGCCAGATGACGGTGCGCAGGTTGCCGATGGCAACGCAGTCACCGACGCGGTGCACGTGACGGCCCTTGTCGCCAACCGGAGCCGGCACGAAGCCGATGCCGTTGATGACGTTGTCGCAAGCGACCTCGAAGGTCTTGCCGTCCTGACCCTTGACGGTAACGCCGCCGTCGTGGATCTCGGTGATGGTGGAGTGCAGGTAGGTCGGAACCTTGTGGTACTCCATCGCGTCACGCAGGAAGGAGGTGTTGGCAAGGCAGGTAGCCTGAGCAGCAACCAGGTCGCCGGCGTACTCGACAATGATCGGGTGCTTGCCCTGGAGGATCAGGTCGTAAGCCGCCTCGCAGGAGGACTGGCCGCCGCCGAAGAACAGGACCTTGTCGCCGACTTCCTTCTTCTCCTTGAGCAGTTCGGTGAAGCTCATGGTCTTCTCGAAGCCCGGGATCATGGGCATGGTTCTCGGCACGGAGCCGGTGGCCACGATGATCTCGTCAAAGCCGCGCATGGTGCCAAGGTCGGTGACCTCGGTGTTGAAGCGGATGTCGATGCCCTGCTTCGCGACTTCCTTCTTGTACCACTCAATGAGTTCCTTGTCGTTCTCTTTGAAGCTCATCGCGGAAGCGGTGAGGAACAGGCCGCCGAGCTCGTTGGTCTTTTCGAAGAGGACCGGCTTGTGGCCGCGCTTCTTGAGCACGAGCGCGCACTCCATGCCGCCGAT
>ERZ791577.135-NODE-135-length-44789-cov-14.653954_pt1 | contig 44789 bp, 43 predicted proteins | sample MGYA00509969_ERZ791577 | MGnify/ENA primary metagenome ERZ791577 (study PRJEB30046, sample SAMN00791917) | human gut metagenome | study: EMG produced TPA metagenomics assembly of the A metagenome-wide association study of gut microbiota in type 2... | reverse complement strand
ACGGCGAAAAAATCAGTGACGCATACGAATGGAACCGTTCGATGAAAGCCTGCCGTGAACTGGAAAGGAAGTTCGGACTGAAGCAGGTGGAGAACAAACGGAAGGAATTGCTTGAACCGTACCTGAAAAAAGCGGACTACCAAAGCGGTGATGTAAAGAAGCAGGTGTCCAATATCGTAAAGAGCGTGTTCGGTTCTTACCGTTTCCAGTCTTTCGGGGAGTACAGCGCATTGCTCTCCTGCTTCAATATCGAAACGAAGCAAGTGAAAGGCGAATTTGATGGAGTGCCTTATAACGGTATCGTCTATACCATGACGGATGACAAGGGCAAACCACTATGTACGCCCATCAAGTCTTCCCTTATCGGGAAACGCTACGGGTATGAGGGACTGGAAAAGCGTATCGGTTACAACATTCGTGAGTATAAGGCAAAAAAATGGCAGCCGAAGATTCGGAACGAAGTGGCTCTTGCCATGCACGGTTGCCGTGGCGACCGGGAGACATTTGTCCGTCTGCTTGCCGGGAAAGGCATAGATACGGTATTCCGTGAGAACGATGAAGGACGCATCTATGGTGCGACCTTCATCGACCACAAGAACCGGGAGGTCTGTAACGGCTCCCGGCTCGGCAAGGAGTTCTCGGCAAACGCCTTTGAGCGGCTCTTTAATAATCCGGACAGCATCCCGGATTTGGATGCGCACATGCCGGACACCGGTCTGCAAAGCGGATTCTCCTCCGATATGGAAAGTGCCATCGAACAGGCTTTCGGGATATTCAACCTGGAAGCGAACGGTCCCGATCCGCAGGAAGAGGTTCTCGCCCGGAGGCTGCAACGTAAAAAGAAGAAAAAACGCCGCTCACGGGGAATATCCTAATTACCGAATTTACCAACATTAAAAATCAGTTTATCATGCAACAGGAAGATGATTTGAGAGGACTGGCCAAGGTCATGGAGTTCATGCGTGCCATATCCATTGTTTTTATTGTCATTCACGTCTATTGGTTCTGTTACCGATCATTTGTGGATATGGGTATCAATATAGGCGTGGTTGACAGGATACTGCTTAATTTTCAGCGAACGGCGGGGCTGTTCAGCAACCTGCTTATAACGAAAGTGTTTGCCGTCATATTCCTTGCACTCTCGTGTCTGGGCACAAAAGGAGTGAAAAACCAGAAAATGACATGGAACAGGATATATGCCGCTTTCCTTTCGGGGATGGTGCTGTTTTTCATGAACTGGTGGATGCTCGACCTGCCGTTCACCCCGACAGCCAATGCCGTCATATATACGGCAACGCTTACCGCAGGATATATCCTTCTCTTGATGTCGGGTATGTGGATAAGCCGTATGTTGAAGAATAATCTGATGGAGGACGTGTTCAATACCGCCAATGAGAGCTTCATGCAGGAAACAAGGCTCATGGAGAACGAGTATTCCGTCAACCTGCCCACGAAATTTGTCTATCAGGGCAAGGAATGGGACGGATGGATAAACATCGTCAACCCGTTCCGTGCTTCCATCGTGCTTGGAACGCCCGGTTCGGGTAAGAGTTACGCAGTGGTGAATAATTTTATCAAACAGCAGATTTCCAAAGGATTCGCTCTATATCTGTATGATTACAAATTTGACGACCTTTCCGTAATAGTCTATAACGAACTGCTGAAGAACCTGGATAAATACAAGGTCAGACCGGAATTCTATGTGATAAACTTTGACGATCCGAGACGCAGCCACAGATGCAATCCCATAAACCCGAAATTCATGGCCGATATCAGTGATGCCTACGAATCAGCCTATACCATTCTCCTGAATTTGAACAAGATCTGGATACAGAAACAGGGTGATTTTTTCGTGGAGTCCCCGATAATCCTGCTTGCCGCCATTATTTGGTACTTGCGGATTTACAAGGACGGCAAGTATTGTACCTTTCCCCATGCGATAGAATTCTTAAACAAACCGTATGCTGATATTTTCACGATTTTGACCTCGTATCCCTCACTGGAAAACTACCTTTCCCCCTTTATGGACGCCTGGCAAGGAGGAGCTCAAGATCAGCTCCAGGGCCAGATAGCAAGCGCGAAAATCCCGCTATCGAGGATGATTTCGCCACAGCTTTACTGGGTCATGACAGGCGATGACTTCACGTTGGATTTGAATAATCCTGAACATCCTAAAATCCTATGCGTGGGAAATAATCCGGACAGACAAAACATCTATTCGGCCGCATTGGGGCTATACAACTCCCGTATCGTGAAACTGGTAAACAAGAAAGGACAGCTCAAGAGTTCCATTATCATTGACGAGCTACCGACCATCTATTTCCGTGGTATCGACAACCTGATAGCCACAGCACGAAGCAACAAAGTGGCGGTGTGTCTCGGCTTTCAGGATTTCTCACAGCTTACCCGTGACTACGGTGACAAAGAGGCGAAGGTAATCCAAAATACGGTGGGAAATATATTCTCAGGGCAGGTGGTCGGGGAAACGGCAAAAAGCCTGTCGGAACGTTTTGGCAAAATACTCCAGCAACGACAATCCATCTCTATTAACCGGCAGGACACATCCACTTCCATTAACACGCAGTTGGATTCGCTGATACCTGCATCCAAGATTGCCAACCTCTCGCAGGGCACATTCGTGGGCAGTGTGGCGGACAACTTCGGGGAAGAAATTGACCAGAAGATTTTCCACGCACGGATTATTGTCGATAGCGAAAAGGTAGCGGCGGAAACAAAGGCTTACAAGAAGATACCTGTCATCAACGAGTTCAAGGACGAGAATGGCAACGACATCATGCAGCAGCAGATTGACCGCAACTATTCCCAAATCAAGGCGGATGTGGTGCAGATAATCGAGGATGAGATGTTTAGGATAAAAAATGACCCTGATTTGAAACATCTGATTCCACAGGATGAAGGCGATAAGGAATAATATAGACCGCTTTTTTATTTCAGCCTGCAAAGGTAGCCCCGTGCCTGTCTGGATTGAGCAAGGCCGGGTCCTTACGGGTTTCCGCAAAAATCTTCCGCGCTGCGCTTGCGGTATTTTTCCGGAAAGCCTTGCACAATCCGGCACGGGACAGCGAGGCAGGCAAGAAATAAAAAATCGGCTCACGAGCCGTGAAATGTCTAACTTAAAAATAAAAGATATGAGCAGAAGCAACTTCACCCCGATGAAAAGATTCCACGAAATCCTTGGCCGTTATGGTCTGAGACTGATGGAAGTCGGAACAAATCACCTGAGAGTATTTTCCGGAGGCCGGAAACTTTTCGATTACTATCCGCTGCGTATGAAACTCTTCGATTACCGGCAGTGGCAACAACTGACCTACCCGTCACTCATTGAGGGAACAGACAAGTGGGAAACGGAGCTTGACGAAATTATAAACAGACTTATGGTAGCACCTCAATAATCAGCAGGACTATGAATGACAACAACAGTAAAACGCTCATTTGGGATAACATTCCCGAATGGGCGATTTATTCATTGGAGTATGGCATTGAAGAAGATTTGTTTCTTACCGATGAAGACAAAAAATTGATAACCAAATTTATCGGTGAAAATTTTCCAAACGGATATGCCATGTCAGTGGATTGGGAATCATACAAGGAGTTCGACCGTTTTCCTGCATTCGGAAAACCGTGCAAGACTTATACGGTCAAGTTCTGTAATTTATAAATCAGAAAAACATGAGAAAGATAACATTGAGCGAATACAATGCCATTCCGGAAAACTATCGTGGGATTTGGACTGTCGAACGTTGGGATTTGCCTGATTGGGCAGAATTACGCAAAAAACATATCGGCAAACGTACCATGATGGTTTATGATAAAGGTACATGCCTGCTGGTAGAGGGAATCGGCTTTGAAATCGTGGATGATTCCGGCTGGAAAAAGCCGGATGAAATCAGAAAAGACATAGATATGCTTTACCAAGAGTTCTGTAACATGCGTAAATGCGAACCGCATTATGCAGATTGCATCATACGTTGGCAGGACACTCTGGATACATTGGAAACAAGAATTGCATTGTCCATGGATCCCGATACGGAATGGGATGGAGAAATCTTCTATTATTGCAACAGCCGGAACGAATTGAAATCACTCACAGAAAAAGGTTGCTCAGATTTTGTCATTGCTGATTGCTTCGGCTTCGGAATGTATGAAAAGCCGATGCAGGAAATCTGAACATATTGAAAAAAGTAATGAAATACCAATAAAAACAAGAAATCTCAGCCATAATGACCGAGATTTCTTTTCTTCCTTTTTATAGTGCAGATGCGACGACTAAGCTCGCACGGGCACTTTTAGTATTGCAAAGGTAAGGATTCTTTTTTATTCAACCAAATAATATGAATTCAACTTTCTATTTTGGAAACCTGCGCTATAACTTTTTGGGCTTCGGGAGTCTGAATGGAACTGATAAGATTTTGAATATCATTCTTCAAATCCTTTTTCCGCGATTGTGAGATACGCCCCAGTATATACCTAACAACATCTATGCCACCTTTAATATTGTGTCTGCATTCGGCAGAAATGTCAGCAGGCAAACGTTTGATTCCTTTAGGAAAGTCCATACGGTAAATACAACCTCCGTGTGCACATTTGTTACGAAGTACACGTATAGTTTCCATATAGTTATAAAAAACACCTCTTGAACAGCCATAGGCATTAGCGACCAGATCTTTCGCTTCCGCTTCTTTCAGCGAATCATATAATGTTATGATATTGCCTATTGTCATAAACTCGATTGTTTTCCATGCAGGAGCATATATCCCCGGATGGTTGGCATGATGGCGTTGGATAATGGGGTTTTTACGCATAACCGCATATACCTGTTCTTCAAAATCGTTAACGAATTTAGAGGTTACATACTTACGATTGACAAACCAGCAGGGGTCATCAATGTATTTCAGCGATATGTTGTAGATGAGTTTTGTACGGATATTGACCTCAATACGGTCAAGAGCATTGAGCAACAATCTCCTGAGTCTGGTATCAAACTCATAAAGGTCATAGACACTTTTAAATGTAGTACCCGGTTTTAACTGATGGTCACGATGTTCCAGACATGGGAACTTTATTTCGTATGGAAAAGAATAGAATCCAAGTCGGTAATAACCCACATCAAGGAGAATCTCTTTCGCTTTCTCCTCATCATCAAATGTCATTCCATTTGATTTCAGTCTGGCTATTTGTTGGTCTATCGTATATGCTTTTTTCATTGAATTCATTGAATATTTATTTTAAATGCGAAATTACTCATTTTTCTTAAAACATACATCCAATGTGCTGATTGATTTATAGAAAGATAAATCGTGCCAAGCATTATTCCATATTCCTCCATAAAATTCCATCATTATTCCGCTTCACTTGGCAAGTCCCTTCAAGAAGATAACTCGGAGGATGATACCTTCCACGTTCAAGCCTCCGGTTTTCGGGACACAAAATTCCCTTTGGTAATTTTCCGCCCGAAAAAACGCTCCGGTATCATCGTCCGAGTTGGGGAAAAGGTCCGGGACTTAGCAAGCGAAGCGACCTACGACGCATAGGACAAAACCAAAAAGACAAATGACGGCGGTCTTTTGCCGATGCTGATGTCGCAATGGATTACGCTGTCAATATCTACCATACAAAAATGATCTTCCGGTCATATGGAGCAACGGAAGGAAGTGGGGACTAAAGACAGCTCGCTCTCCACTCTGCATAATACATTTCTCTTTATCGCTTTCCTTTTGTTTCCGGCTTTTCTACCGCTTCCGCCTTTTCTGTTTGTTGGGGCTTACCTCCTGTGTGTTCCTTCTTTCTTTTTTGTTTTATCGGACTCAGTATATTTCCCGCACTTTTACCCTGATTCTTCCGTTTTTCAGCCTTTCGTCTTCCCGCCTATGGTGAAACGTGATGACATACGATGAAACGGATAGTTCAACGCATTGAAATATAATGTTTTATCAAAATTATGCCTATATATTTGCGGTGACAACAATAGTTTTCAACTCTAAAAATCACAGTTATGGCAAAGAAAAATGTAAGGGACGAACCCATGAAAACACAAGTCACCGAGAATGACCAGCTGAGTGACATTGTCTTCATTCTCGACAAGATGGAACTGCTGTTGCAGGCTATATCCGAAATTGACAAGAACGGCAGGTACAAGACGGTTCCGGCAGACAAGGAACACCGGAACTCCTTTCTGAAAATAGACCGTTATGCCAGCATGTTCGAGAATTTTCTGAAAAACTTCTGGAGCCAGTTCAAGGACCCGACCCGTTTCGGACTGCTCACCATCAAGGAGGACACCCTGGACAGCCCTGAAGTCAGACAGGCGGTGGAAGACATAGCCGCAGGCAGGAAATCGGATGCGGTGGATGAATTTCTGAAGAAATACGAGATTGTACCACGCACCAAGGAAAACCAAAGTATAAACAATCAAAATCAAGAAGAAATGGCAAAGAAAGACCAGACACAGCAGCAGGCCGCCCCGGAAACCGGGCAGCAGCCAAAGTACCGCTACAATGAATCAATGATCAACTGGGAGGAACTGAAACACTTCGGACTGTCCCGGGAGGAACTTCAGGAGCGCGGACTCCTTGACCAGATGCTCAAGGGATACAAAACCAACCAGGTCGTACCCATCAGCATGAATTTCGGTTCCGCCGTTTTGCGCACGGACGCACGACTGTCATTCCAGCAATCCGTGGGAGGTCCCATCGTATTGGGCATCCACGGTATCCGTCAGAAACCCGAACTTGACCGTCCTTATTTCGGACACATCTTTTCCGAAGAGGACAAGAAGAACCTGCTTGAAACAGGCAACATGGGGCGTGTCGTGGAACTGAAGGGACGTAACGGGGAATACATCCCTTCCTTCGTGAGCATTGACAAACTTACCAACGAGGTGGTTGCCATGCGTGTGGAAAATGCGTTCATCCCGAAGGAAATCAAGGGAGTGCAGCTGACCGAACAGGAACAGAACGACCTGAGGGAAGGCAAGAAGATATTCGTTGAAGGGATGATTTCCAACGGTGGAAAGGAATTTGATGCCCATATCCAGATCAATGCCGAGCGCAGGGGTATCGAATACATCTTCGAGAATGACAAGCTGTTCAACCGCCAGTCGCTGGGTGGCGTGGAACTGACCAAACAGCAGATCGAAGACCTCAATCTGGGAAAAGCCATCTTCGTTGAGGGAATGGCACGCAAGGACGGTGAGATATTCTCCTCGTATGTAAAGCTGGACGAAGCCACCGGCAGACCATCTTATACACGTTACAACCCGGACTCTCCGGAAGGCGCACGTGAAATCTACATCCCGAAAGAAATCAACGGAGTGAAGATAACTCCGGAAGAACAGCAGCAGCTCAGGGAGGGCAAGGTCATCTTCCTCAATGACATGGTCAACCACAAGGGCGAGGAATTCTCCTCATTCATCAAGGCAGACCTGGAAACCGGACGGCTCAGCTATTCACGCACACCGGACGGCTTCGAGCAGCGTGCGGAGTTCAAGATTCCGGACAAGGTATGGGACGTGCAGCTGAACCGCCAGCAGCGTGCCGACCTCCAGAGCGGCAAGGCCGTGCTGGTAGAGGGCATCAAGGGCTATGACGGAAAGACCATCTCCCAGTATGTCAAGGCGAACTTCAATCAGGGCAGACTGGACTTCTACAACGAGAATCCGGACCGCAAGCGTGACGCTTCACAGCGGAATGTCGTGGCCAACACCCAGAAACAGGGACAGGAGGCGAAGCAAAGCAGTCGCAGATCCAAAGGTGCAAGCATGGCCTGAAGTAAAACGAATGTATAATCCAAAAGAATCAGAAACATGGAAATGAACAATGGAAACAATGCGCCTTTCAAGGCGGAAGACGTGAACTGGGAAGAACTGGCCGGAATCGGCATCCTCAAGGACGAACTGGAAATGTCGGGAGAACTTGAAACGCTGCTCAGCGGGAAGAAAACGAAAGTAATGTCACTCAGCCTTGTACTCCTCGGTGTGGACGTGGTGATGGATGCCACCCTGCAACTGATACGCAAGGACGGTGAACCGCTGATGGAAATCCTTGGCGTGAAGCCGGTGGCATAGCATCCGCTTTTCACCCGATACGACAATCAACCATCAAATGTCAAACCGCCGTTCCCCGTCATCCATGGCGGTCGCGGGGAACGGCTTTAATTTTACAAAAAAATGAAGATGAAAGCAATCATAGCAGAAAAACCGAGTGTGGGAATGGATATAGCCCGTGTGGTCGGGGCTACCGAAAAGATGGACGGCTACTGTACAGGCAACGGATACATGGTGACATGGGCTATGGGGCACCTCGTGCAACTTGCCCTGCCCGGCACGTATGGCTATACGAAGACAACCGCCGCTGACCTCCCGATGCTGCCGGACCCGTTCCGGCTTGTTTCCAGACTGATCCGCACGGACAGGGGCACGGTGACAGATCTGGCCGCTTCCCGGCAGTTGAAAATCATCGAGGGGGTATTCTCCAGATGCGAGAGCATCATTGTGGCAACCGATGCCGGACGAGAGGGTGAACTGATATTCCGTTGGATATATGACTATCTGGGATGCACCAAGCCGTTCATGCGTCTGTGGATTTCATCGCTGACAGACGAGGCTATCCGGGAAGGTATGGCCAATCTCAGAAACGGCAGCGACTATGACAGTCTCCAGGCGGCCGCTGACTGCCGGGCAAAGGCTGACTGGCTGGTGGGTATGAACGCCAGCCGAGCGTTGGCGATAGCCACAAGTTCGGCCAACAATTCCATCGGACGGGTGCAGACTCCGACACTCGCCATGATATGTACCCGTTTCAAGGAGAACCGGAATTTCGTGTCCGTTCCTTATTGGCTACTGCATATCACGCTGACACAGGGAGAGGCGCACCGGCAATTCATCCATACGGAGGAATTCAAGGACAAGGCAGCAGCAGAAGCAGCATTCGGCAACATCGGCACCGGTTCTCAGGCGACAGTCACACGACTGGAACGCAAGAGGGTCTTCCGGCAGCCACCGCTTCTCTACGACCTGACATCCCTGCAGAAAGACTGCAACACCCATTATGACCTGACGGCAGAAAAGACCCTTTCCATAGCCCAGTCCTTGTATGAGAAGAAACTCATTTCCTATCCGAGAACCGGCAGCCGCCATATTCCGGAAGATGTCATGCGGATCATTCCTTCCCTGCTGGAAAAAATCACATCCATACCGGATTTCAAGGCATACGGGGAATCCTTTGACTTGTCCGACCTCAATACCCGGTGTGTGGACGACACCAAAGTGACGGACCATCATGCACTGATCATTACCGGTATCATCCCGAACGAGCTCTCCGAAGCGGAATCGGTGGTTTATACCCTGATAGCCGGCAGGATGCTGGAATCCTTTTCGCCACCCTGCGAGAAAGAGCAGCTGACCATGGAATGCACCTGTGAGGGAATGGTCTTCCGTTCACGTTCCTCTTCCGTCATCCGTCCGGGATGGTGCGGCGTTTTCTCACGGAGGGAGGAAAGAGACGGTAACGAACCGGAAGGGAAAGTCGGTACGGCTGTATTTGCCGAAGGTGAAACCCTTCCCGTCATGGGCCGGGGACTGGCGCAGAAGAAGACCCTACCCAAGCCGCTCTACACGGAAGCGACCCTGTTGGGTGCCATGGAGACTTGCGGAAAGGACATTACCGATGAAGAGGCGAAAGAGGCCGTAAAGGATGCCGGAATCGGTACACCTGCCACACGGGCAGCCATCATTACCACCCTGTTCAAAAGGGACTATATAGAACGATCCGGAAAGAGTATCCGTCCTACGGAAAAAGGGCTCTATCTGTTCGAGGCAGTAAAGGATATGCAGGTGGCGAATGTGGAAATGACAGGCTACTGGGAGAAGGCACTGGCTCAGATTGAAGGGCATACGCTCGATACGGAAACCTTCATGCGTTCCATCCGTGACTACACGCACAAGGCGACCGGTGAAATACTCCGTCTCGAATTTCCTCTGCCTAAATCACGTTCCTTCACCTGTCCCAAATGCAAGTGTGCTCATGTCATCATTCGGGGGAAGGCGGCCAAATGTGACAAGGAAGGTTGCGGACTGATGGTATTCCGCCGTTTTCTGAACAAGGAACTGACCGACCAGCATCTGGAACAGCTTTTTTCTTCAGGCTCCACCCGGCTCATCAAGGGGTTCAAAGGGAAAAAGGGAATCTCATTCGATGCCATGGTCGCCTTTGACGAGAGCTTTAACCTGAAACTTGTTTTTCCAAAGCCCAAAGGTGGAAAAGGGAAATGATCCAGTCATTCCATTTCCGGGACAAAGGTAGCGGACCGCCGTTTTCCACCTGCAAGGTCGAGCCTTGCAGGTTTCGGGGAAAATCATCCTCGCCGGGCTCCGGTATTTTCCCCGAAAACCTTGCCTGTGGAGGCGGTTCGCTTTCCGGCCCCCGAAATTGGAAATGACTTGTTTCACCGATTAACACTATATGGTCATGAGAACAAAAGATTTTATCGAAAGGTTGAGAACAGACAAACGGATCAGGATGGCGGCGTTGGTGCTTGTTGCCTTTGCCATATTCAGTTATCTGTATTCACGGGGAATATCCCCCGTATGGGCAGCGGTAGCCATTGTCTGCTTCAGGGGATTCTTCAGGTTTCTGTATATGATAGCCTGCCTGCTGGTGGCCGCTGCCATACTTTTCTGCATCCTCAGTTATCTGGTCTTTTAGCAAACAGGAGGAAACATGAACCGGATATGCTTTACCTATTATAATGTAAGATTCCGACAGAAACTGTGTACGGAACGGAGCTGCCTTGGGGGCGGCTCTTTTTGTATCTGCTATGTCCGTCATATCGGAAAAGTAGAAACAGCAGGAACAGGAAGGATGAAAATACAGCCATTGACAGACCGAAGAACTACAGGGCAAAGGTGGCAAATGCTTCTGTACGGACGACAAGGTCAGGCCCCTTGCGGGGTTTCCCGGGAAAAATCATCCTCGCTCTGCTGCGGTATTTTTCCCGAAAACCTTGTCTTTCCGGAAGCATTTGCAGTAAAGGCCCTTGTAGTTCAACGGGCTGCCAAAGCCCGGATATTCACAATTTAAATAAAAGGAGTATGCAACAGACAATCATCGCAAGACAGTCACCAGCTCCGGCATGGATTCCGGTGATAGAGAAAAAGAAAAAAATCCGGATACCGGAACCGCACATCAAGCTGCCCGGCAGGGGAGCGACAGGTCCCGTACCTGTCTCCACGCTGTTGAATCCGGTATTGGAAATCTGCAACCATCCCGACAGGAACAGGCTTTTGGCTGATTTTTTCCGGGAATATTGAAACAAATCGTTTTATCTTTAAATAATTTAAGTTATGTTTTTCACAGCAATCCACCAGATGATGACAGAAAACGTGGATCTCACGATTGTCATCCGCAAAGCGAACGGACAACTGACCGTTGCCACATTACCCAAGTCAAACGGGCTCAAGGACGAGGCTCAGAACCAGATTGTACCGCTGACCGTTACAGGTACACCTCAGGAACTTGACGCAGGATTCCTTCAGACCGTCACACGGCCGATGCAGAAAGCCAGTGGTCTGATTGCGAACATGGTTCAGTTCGAGGCACAGGCGGACAAGGCGGCAGCCAACAGCAAGGCCGCCAAGGAAGCGAAATCCAAGGAGTCAAAGGAAGAGAGAGAAAAACGGGAAAAATACGAGAAGCTGATAAAGAAGGCGGAAGAAATGACTACCGCCAAGAATTATCGGGAAGCCCTCAACCTGCTCGGACAGGCAAAATCCCATGCGAATGAAGCACAGCTGAAAGGGATTGAAGAAAAGATTCAGGCTGTCGACAAGGAAATGAACAAGGGAAGCCTCTTTGACCTGATGGAGCAGCAGCCCCAACCGGAACAGCAGCCGTTAGTACAGAACCGTACACAACCGCAACCGCAGCAAGTCATGCAGCCACAACCGGCTTATGCCCCTGCTCGGCAAGCTCCAGCAAGCAGGCAACCGCAAAGGCAGGCTCCTATGCAACAGCCGGAAAGACCGGAATTCGGACAGCCTCCTGTACAGCAGGCACAACAACAGTCCGGACTGTGGCCGATACAGCAACCGGAACAGCAGCCGGTACGCCAGCCACTGCAACCGCATCCTCACTATGCTTCACAAAATACGGGAGCGGGACAGGATATGTATGGAACGCATCCGGCAACGGGAGGATGGCAGGATGAATCCTTCCCACAGGAGGATGAACAGCAGCAGCCTTACTTCTCCGATTCTGAACAACCGGCCTACAATCCGAAAGACTACGAGGATTACATAGACTTTCCGCAATCCATGCTGGAACCGAAATATTCACCTTATCAGACCCGATAAACTATGGCACTTCAAATCAAAGGGATGTCACGTACATTCAAATTCAAGAAAGGAACAGAGTATGTAACCCTTCAAGACCCGAACCCGAATCTTTCTCCGGATATGGTCATGAGTTATTATTCCAACTTCTATCCGGAACTGACGACGGCAACCGTACATGGTCCCGTCATCCGGGATGACAAGACGGAATACGAGTTCAAGACAACCATCGGGACAAAAGGTTGACGGTTATGGATAAAGACAACAACAAAAAACAGAAGAAATCATGTGTACCATTGGACGGACAGCAGGCGGAACGGCTGGCGAGGCTCATCATCGGACAGACCGTGCGCAATATCCGGTATGGAACGGACAGGAAAGAAAGGATAACGGCGCCAAGTGGTGCCGTTTCTCTTTTCTGAACACCACGTTTCTGCCCAGACAGCTGCCGAGTCTCTTCGTGGAAGACACCGGAGGAAACAGGTACAATCTCATCACGCAGGAAAATTACGAATTCCTGCGTGATTCTTATTTCAGGTATGCCTGCCTCTTGGGAAAGGAAGCGGTACATACTCCGGGACGTACATTCGGAGAAGGAATCGCAAAACTACACGAAGAAATGGAAGTCCTTGTCGGAGAAGAACTGAATGTCAATATAGAAGAGCAAAACGGACGGTTGCTGTTTAGGCTCTGGAAAACCCATCGTTGGGGTGTACTGACATTGTATTATTTCCCGGTGAAATTCCTGGAAGCTCTCGGCCCGGAACTGAGACGTATCTCCATCACGTTTATCCATAAACTGATGAAGGCAAACGGAATACAGACCGTGCTGGACGAGGATGACACGGACTATGTGCTGATTTGGCTCTCGGAAGAAGTTCCGGACGAGACAGCGGAGGAAAGGAGAAAACGGCTGAAACTCCTGCGCTCCTACGAGAACGGCAAGGTACAAGCGTTGCTCCGGAGGGTGGAAAACAGGTGTTACTACAAGAACCTTCCGAAAGCACTTGACCGGTATGAGCCCCAAAACGACTATGAGCGGTCGCTGGTCTCCGCCATGAAGGAGGGGTTGGACTTCCTGTCACCGGAGCATGGCATCATGCAATACAGTTACGACCCATTCTATGAAGAGGAGCCTGAATGCCTGCCGATGTATCTCCACCAGCAGATCCGTGTAGTCTATGACAGCGACGATATGGTGACAGACTACCTGGTGGATTACTACAATTCATACAGCAGGGAGACCTACGACATCATACCTGCAACGACACTCGCCCTATCACCGGAAACTGAAAAGTTGTTCTGCATGGATGACTATCCGGAGCGATTTCTCCAATGGGCGGACAAATTCATCAACATAATCATTTGAACATCATGATAGAGACAAACGAACTTACAAGAACCTTAAAGACCTTGCTTATCCCCAAGGCGGCACTGATTGCCTACGCCTCGGAAAATGAGAAGAATTTCTTTCTGGAGGTACGGGATATAGACGAACGGGGGAATATGACGGAAGGAAGACCGGTGACCCTGGAATTCATGAACGAACTGGTGAAGGGGTATTCGGAAAGGCACGGCAGCACGCCCTACGGAAAAATACCGTCCAACCTGATGTATTGCGATTCACGCAAGGGAAGCGAACGGTATGTATGGTACAATCCTCCGGGTAAAAGGATGATGTTCTTCAGCCCGGGACTTGAAATCGAGAACGCGGAATACAACCTGCCGGGAGTGATTTACAAGGCGGGGGAACACGGGATGAATATATATGCCTACAAGGGCGATACACCCGACAAGGATACGCCACTATATGCCGCACCGTTCTTCAACGTGACCGGATCCAGCGTCTGCCTGGGTTCTGCCAATTTGGAGAAACCGAAAGATATGACCTACGAAAAGCTACTGCAATACTGGGAAAAGAAATTCTGGCTGACGGAGTTCTCCCATTTGGGAGGCAACGGAAACCCGACCCGATCAAACCTTGTATTGGTGACGAAAGCAGCCAGGAACAGACCTTTCGACCTCGAAGAGTTAAAACCATTGAACAATCTGAAACTTAAAGACATCCTGAAATGAAAAGAGTACACTATATTGACAACTATCTGGTAAACCCGCAGCATCCGGTAACGGTAAATCTGATTGGAGCGGGAGGAACAGGCTCGCAGGTACTAACCTGTCTGGCCCGGCTTGATGTGGCATTGAGAGGACTCGGACATCCGGGGCTGTTCGTGACCCTGTATGACCCCGACATCGTGACGGAAGCCAACATCGGTCGTCAGCTTTTCAGTCCGTCTGATCTGGGACAGAACAAGGCGCAATGCCTTGTCTCCCGGATAAACAATTTCTTCGGCAACGACTGGAAGGCGCAGCCGGACATCTATCCGACCGTATTGAAGGATGCCCGACGGGATAATCTGGCCAATATCACAATCACTTGTACGGACAACATCAAATCCCGGATAGACCTGTGGAACCTGTTGAAGGCTTTGCCACAACCGACATACTGCACTTACGAAACCCCTTTGTATTGGATGGATTTCGGAAACACGCAGACCACGGGACAGGTCGTTATGGGTACGGTGCCGAAAAAAATAAAACAGCCGGCATCCAAACTGTATGAAACGGTCAGTTCTCTGAAGGTAATCACCCGTTTCGTGCGGTACTCTCGGGTAAAGGAAGAAGACTCCGGTCCGAGCTGCTCGCTGGCAGAAGCATTGGACAAGCAGGACCTGTTCATCAACTCCACACTGGCGCAACTCGGCTGCAACATCCTGTGGAAGATGTTCCGTAATGGTATGATTGAGCATCATGGGCTGTATCTGAACCTGGAAACGATGAAAGTGAATCCGATAAATGTTTAAGTAGTATTTTCTAAACAGATTTTTAACGATGTGTAAAAGGCATATAGGAAAAGTTGATTTTGTTTTTGAATAGTATACTTTTTGCATAGCATTCAAAAACAAAATCAACTTTTTATAATCCATTAAATAAAAAACAATATCTTTGTAATCGAAATAGAAAACTTAATTTACTATGAATGCAGAACAAAGAAATAAAATAAATAAATTACTGCTTTCTGCTACTCCTAAGGGACTTTTATTCTCTGATTGGTTGAAAAAAAACGGATATTCCGACCAATTAATAAAAAGATATCGGGAATCTGGCTGGCTTGCGATGTTGTCCAAGGGAGTCATGTATCGCAAAGGAGACAACTTGTCTGCATATGTTTCATTGGCTTGTTACAACAGACAAGTGGGCAAGACATTCCGAGTTGCAGCACATTCCGAGTTGGAACTGTTTGGCTTTAATCACTATGTGTTTATGGGAAACCATTACTGATAACAACACACAACAGACAACGTGTTCCGGAATGGATGCGTAGTGATGTGTTCGATAAGATTATAAAACCATTTTTTACTGATACTTTTTCAATTCCGCAGGTCACAACGATTAATTCTGACGAAACAGATCTGATGGTTTCCATTCCCGAACAAGCATTTTTAGAGTGTCTGTTGCTCGTACCTCAACAATATTCTTACATACATGGATCTATTCTATATAATAAAACAAATGACAATGCTACACCCCGAAAAGCTACAACTACTGCTTGAAACGACCAAAAGTCTAAAAGTAAAACGCATGTTCCTTTATATGGCGGAAAAAGCAGGACATAATTGGCAAAATGCATTAGACATGTCAAAAATAAAGCTAGGAACCTCCAAGTAACAACTGGTTAAAAATGGGGCTTATATCTCCAAATATAAAATAACTGTTCCTAAAGAATTGAAAGAATATGAATGATGTATGTAAAAAACAAACTATGTTATTGATAAAGATAAGCATTATTGTCGTTTATGTATTGTATCAAACCTTTTGCCGTGCATGAAGGTCCGGCTTTATTGGCAATATAAAGCTATCTTATAAAACCTTATATTTCAACATATTTTATATTAAACAAAAATGAATATATCTGCAACTGGCTATTTATATTGTTATACCGCTTGCCTTATTTATATCCTTTCATCTGTAATCTGCGGTGTGATTCGATGGTTTCACATGTGCCATCCTTATGATCGTAATGCTGATTATTTTTATCCTGGAAGAAAACAAGCACTCTTCTTTTATTCTGCTTTACTGCTTCAACTTCCCTATTTGCTTTGGCCTGATTCACCGGATACATGGACTTATGTCCGTGTTTTTGGAATGTTATATTACCCTGTATGTTTTTCTATGCTGTTTTTACGTTACTTCCGTGGAGAACAGCATCATAAAAAATTACGTAGAGCCTTAATTTCCGTTTTACCGTTGGCTTGGATTGTGTTTGGCTTTGTTCAGGCTATTATCGGTGGGTTAGGTTTTAGAACTTCTTGGACTGGCTGGATAGATTTGGCGATAGTCATCGGCATGGTCTATACGAGTTATCTCATGCGTATCGTTTGGTGGCTCAGACAGAAGATTCGCCTTTATCAACAAAATCACTATTCAAATGATGAGGATTTCCCTTACCGGTTTGCGCGACGGGTGTTATTTGTTCCATTGGTATGGCTGATGGCCATGTGGGTACTGTTTGTCACCGACAGTCCTTCTGTTAAAGTAGTTGTTGATTTGCTTTGTTCCATCATGCATGTCTGGTTGTTGATCCTGATCTTGCATCCGCATTGGAATTTGACACTTGAAGAAACACAGGAGGTAGAACGCCAACAGAATGCTTTGATGAATGAAATTGTTACCATGCGGCAACAGGCTACAGAAGCCGATTCAATTGAAGTTGCGGTGGATAAGAATCCTTCTATTTTAGAACCACGCCAACAGAAACATTTCTCTGACGAACATAAAAAAGCACTACGTGAGAAGGTCATTACACTAGTCAAAGACAAGGAACTGTTCAAGCAGCCCAACCTGAAGTTAAATGATCTGGCAGCAGAAGTGGGTTCCAATTGTACTTATCTCTACAAAGCTTTTAGCCAAGACAAACAACAGGGAACTTTCTATCATATTGTCAATGCCATGCGTGTGCAACGATGCAAGGAATTATTGCTGAAAAATCCTGCAATTGACCAATACGACCTGATGGCTGGCAGCGGCTTCAATTCCATCAGTACATTTTATCGTGTATTCAAGACTTTTACAGGACATACTCCCAAAATGTGGGTGAAACGGGAGTGTTCCAAGTAATTTTGAAACAGCAAAGAATAGTAACGGTTAATTCTCAATTTCTGATAAATAAGTTCATTTATCAGAAATTGAGAGTTTTTTCATTGAATGAAAGCAAAGATAATGCACGAAATACTAATAATTGCGAGTTGATTTGAGAAAAATCAAGAGTTGGTGTCTTGGAGGTATTTCTAATTTTGAAAACAATCACAGGTGAAAAACAAAATGAAATCGATTACTTTTAAATATATTATAAATACGAAGTGCCCTCAACAAACACTTCACAATTTAATTTTTATCAAATGAAGAAAATTATTAGCAGTGTGCCTCTCAAGCGAGGTTTGTTGTTTTGTTCTATGTGTGTGTGCACATTGTGGCTACCTTCTTGTAGTGATGACTACGACGATGCGTGGATTAAGGAAGCCACAGAAGATTTAAAAGACCGTGTTACTGCCCTTGAAGAATGGCAGAAATCCGTCAACACGGACATCCGGTCATTGCAAAGCCTTGTCGCGGCCCTTGAAGACAAGGATTATGTTACGGCGGTTACACCTCTTGAGGACGGAACGGGCTACGTCATCTCATTCCTCAAAAGCGGCAATGTAACCATCAAGCACGGCGAGCGTGGCGAGCAAGGAGAAAAGGGCGAGGACGGAACAACGCCCGTTATCAGCGTGAAGCAGGACTCTGACGGGAAACACTACTGGACTGTGAACGGCGAGTGGCTGCTTGATAATGGAAACAAAATGCCCGTAACCGGAGAGAAAGGAGACAAGGGAGATAAGGGGGATAAAGGCGATGCCGGAAGCAATGGAAACGACGGTCTGACACCATACATCGGCAATAACGGAAATTGGTGGATAGGTACGACGGACACCGGAGTAAAAGCTCAAGGCAATGCTGGAACTGACGGGCAGACACCTCATATCGGCGACAATGGCAACTGGTGGATAGGCACGACGGACACGGGTGTAAAGGCACAAGGTAGTGCCGGTACTGACGCCATCGCTCCGCGAGTCCGTATCAACACGGATACAAACTTATGGGAAATCTCGACCGACGGCGGTAAAACGTGGACTTCAACCGGAGTAAAGGCAACGGGAGACAAAGGTAACACCGGAGCACAAGGGCCGCAGGGCGATGCAATTTTTGCAAAAGATGGCATTGATTATACGAGTGACCCTGATAATGTAATCTTCACATTGGCTGATGGCACTAAGGTAACTTTGCCACGTACCTCTGCATTGACGGTGGGCTTCGACAGCTATGAAACATTCATGCTAACCCCGACCGCGAATGTTATCGACATCATCCTGCCGGAAACATTGAAAGAAGAAGATTATACCGCTCTCGTAGCTGAAGTGAAGAACGAAATGGGAGTGGGTATGGATATTCAGACCCGTGTGGCTTCATCGCCTTGGCAGGTAACACTGACTAAACCGACATTTACGAATGGGAAATATCAAAATAATGCAAAAGTAACTGTGACAGCCACCAGTGCGAACAACGGCGATAAGGCTATCCTTAAAATTACGCTTATCGACAACAGAGGAAAGGAAATCTCCGCTTCGAGAGTGCTGGAATATTTCGACGGTGTAATAGTGGACATATCGGCAGGAGAACTAAGTAATGTCTTGAGCGGCATCACTCTCACAAGTATTAATGCGCTTAAAGTGACCGGTACTTTAAATGAAACCGACTTTGAATATATCCGTGAAAATCTTACCGCCTTAGAAGTTCTCGACCTTTCCGGTACGAATATGACAGCATTCCCGAACAGGGGTTTGGCTTTTTATAACGGCGACAACACAACACTGAAAGAGGTTATCCTGCCGGAAGGGCTTATCTCCATTGAAGAGGCAGCTTTCGCAAACTGCACCGCTCTTGAGAAACTCAATGTTCCCTCTACTGTTAACACTCTCGGACGTTGGATACTCGAAAATACCAAGGTGACCTCTTTCACGATTCCCCAAGGGGTGACTGAAATTCCTGCGAGTTGCTTCTATAGGAGTGCCATTACCACCATCAACATTCCCTCGTCTGTAAAGACAATCGGTAATTGGGCATTTCAAGATGCAAAACTCACTGAGGTGGTTATCCCTTCATCCGTTACGTCAATAGGAAAATGGGCATTCGGATGCGAAAACAGCAACCCGACACTACAATCAGTTGTCATCGAAGCTAATATAACTGAAATACCGGAATGCTGTTTCTATTTGCAAACGAAGCTTACATCCCTGTCATTGCCTGAAGGAATTACTTCCATTGGAAATGATGCGTTTACTCAATGCAAAATCACTTCGCTTACTTTGCCTGCCTCACTGAAAACAATCGGAGCAAGAGCCTTTTCCAATAATCGCATTACCCAACTGACAATTCCGGACAAAGTAGAGACGATAGAAAATGATGCTTTTGCTTATAACTCAATTGGCAACATTGACTTTCCCGCCACGTTGGTTTCACTTCATGCAACTGCATTCAACTGGAAATCAATGAATGAGGTTATTTGTCGGGCTCTGTCTGTTCCACAGACTCCTCAAACAGACGAATTTAATAACAGCTGGCGTCCGTTCTATCAGATAAACGAAAATTGCGTAATGAAAGTTCCTGCCGAATCGTTGGACAATTACAAAAATGCTTGGGGAAAATACATCACTTCAATTACAGCAATTGAGAAACATTAAATACGGATTGCTCTTGTAAACAATAAAGGTGTGTCAAAGAGCAATATTGAAATGACTAAGCCCCATAATTAACTCCCAAATTCTGATAAATAGGTTAATTTATCAGAATTTGGGAGTTAATTATAGGAAGAATACTCGAATAACGCATAAAATACCAATAATTGAGAGCTATTTTGAAAAAATCAAGAGTTGGCAATATTAGAGTGTTTTTACTTTTGCATAGAGATCTGGAGAAATGCAAAACAATTGGTAAATCTGTCTTGATTTGCACATTTTATCATGTCCATTTACCGTCTGTCGCCAAACATAAGATTAATGACAACTTATTATATAATTTACATACCTCACTTATAAAAAAGTATATGAAAACAACAAATTTCTTTTATCGCATCTCTGTTGGTGTTATATGTGGCAGTGCTCTGGCTCTCTCTGCTTGTAACGATGAATTAACAAATACTGTAGATAATGAACCGGTAGCAGCAAATGTTACCGCACAAATATGTACGGAAACTCGTGCGTCAGGAACTTCTTGGACCAATAATGATGCTATCGGCATCAGCAGCATCGGTCAGACATCGGCCTGCACCAATGTCAAGTACGTTACCGCAAACGGTGATGGAATTTTTACAGGAACTCCTATCTATTTTCAAGATGCGCAATCTTCAGTTACCTTCAGTGCATACTATCCATTTAGCGGCTCTGAGGGTACTGGTGCAGGTATTTTAGCAAATAGCACACAATCTGATAATCAGTCTGCTGAAAATCAGCCAAACATTGACTATTTATGGGCTACCGCCACTGCCAATAAAGAACATCCTACAGTCAATTTTATCTTTAGTCATCAGATGAGCAAACTGACACTAGTATTTCAGAATGGTATAGATACAGAAGTGTCAGGCATTACAACCTACACATTGAAAGGATTGAAAATGGAGGGTACGTTTGATACAGGTACGGGGAAGGCTATTGCAAAAGAAGACGCAAATACAGAAAATTTGACTGTCGCAACAAGCGGCGTAATTAGTGGTTCTGCACTTCCGTCTCTGATTTTATATCCACAGGTAATAACAGACAAGTTGGAGCTGAGCATTATGAATGGAGGGAAGAGTTATAGTTGTGATTTGACAGTGACAAATAATGCCTTGGCAAATGGAAAGGATTACCAATACACCATCACTCTTACCAAAGAACAGTTGAAGGTGACAAGTTCAAGTATTGAACCTTGGATTACGGAAAAGCACAGCGGTACAGCAACGATAGAGTAACCTAACTGAAAAAACAATGGATATGACATTTCTGGGTTGTTTTTATGGTAAATACATGCCTTGTTTCAAGAATATAGGCAGGATATTCTCCTGCCTGCTGCTTACGGCTTGCGCCAACGAGGTTGAAACTCTATATACCGGTCACCGACTGCCGGAAGGAACGTTCTCCTTGCAGCTAACCGCCAAGGTTGGTGACATGTCCACCCGGGTCGCCGGTGGCATGGAGGCATGGAGCGGTGACGGCTCCGAACTGATTGCTGTGCGGATGGAGGACAACGGGCAGGCCATAGGAAAGTATGTCATCAAAGACTTGTCAGGTCAAGCGCAACCTGCCACCGGAACACCCCCACTCTACTGGCAAAGTACGGAAGAAACTACTGTCGAAGCCTGGTATCCTTTTGCAGAAAGTGAAAAGACATATCAGTTGAGCGACCAGTCTCAAGGATATGCAGATTTGGATTTTCTGTATGGATATACTCTTGGGAATTATGCTCAGCCGGTGAAACTTACATTTTATCATCAATTGGCTAAAGTGAAATATACCCTGGTGGCAGGAAAAGGAATTACTGACGAAATGTTGAAGATTGCAACAGTCAAATTATTGGGAGAAAATTCTGTCAAGGTTAAGGGAGGAAAACTGACAGAAACACCTTCTCATGCTGACCGGGAGATTATTCCGATGATGAATGGTCTTTCGGGTGAGGCACTGTTGCCACCGCAAGACATGGCTGGAAAAAAGTTTATCTGTGTAAATCTTGGCAATACTTCTTTTTATTACACTCCGCAGTTGAATGAGGCTAATCTCACAGCAGGAGTATGCCATGATTATACCATTACAGTTCTGCATGACGGGATTACTGTACAGCTTTCAGACAATGCCTCCTGGCAGGCAGGAGCCGATGAAAATATAGCTTTGGAAGAAAACTGTATAATCTACAATGGCACAGAATCTGAACCTAAAATAGGTGATTACTACTATACAGACGGCACTTGGAGCGACGGAGGGCTGCGTAAGCTCTATCCCAGCAACGGAACAATGGAGTTTCTTGCTAAAAAGCCTAATCAGGTTTCGGGCAAGCAGGTTATTGGGACAATCTTTGCCCTGGGCCATTCGCCTTATGACCATTCCGATTATACACAATCTGGCATCGGCAAGGCACAGTGCAATGGCTATGTGGTGGCACGGGCAGATGTCTCTACATCGTCTGATTATTACGGCAACGTGCTGCAGAATGAGCATCTTTATCCAACGGATGAGGACGGAAATGCTCTGGACAATTTTTCTTCACCGCAAACAGATTGGAGTGGCTATGCCTATACGCAGAAATATGTGGAAGCTGCCAATGGAAATCTGGATGACAAGCAGTATGACTATCGGGCAGTGAAACATGCCGTGGTGACCTATCTCCAGAACCATGATAAGCACATCGCTCCGAAAAAGTCCACCGGATGGTTTCTGCCTTCCATCGGTCAGCTTCGACAAATATTCTTGGTGCAGCATCAGGGCGGATACCACAGCCAACTGAAGCTGGAAACCGCAGCTCCTTATTTTTCTTCCTCCCTGCATTATAATCAAGGCAATATGCCACTGGGGATGTCGTATGTCACGCAAATTAAAAACATTAATAACAGTACCAAAGGTTATGTGCGCCCTATTCTGGCTTTCTAAAAAGGAGAATCTAATATTTCTAAATAAAGGATGAATATGATGATATGTATATTGAAACGTTTATCGGTGGGTGTCGTGATGATGGTAATAACCATTGCCTGCTCGCATGAGGAGGAGTATGTTTGCGAACAGATGACACAGGCACTTTCTTTTCGCATTGCTGACACCGGCTATCAAGAGGAGGGAAAAAACTTACATTCCCGTGCGATTGATACAGACTACCAAACCCGATTCTCTACAGGAGATGCTTGTGGACTCTATGTGGTGACGGATAATGGAGTGGTGGGCAATAACATCAAGCTGTTGGCCGAGAGGGATGCAGCATCCGGCAGTGTTACCTGGAAATCGGATGTCTTGTTGAGTGTAAAATGGAAAGATGCTGTTTTCTTCCTTTATTACCCTTATCAGGAGGATATGAAGGGAAAAGTGGCAGATGCATCGCTGGCAGCTGAGAGCGACGAAGCGTTTTTTGCTCCGCTGATTGCTGATTGGAAACCGCAAGACAATCAAAGTACCTACGCCGCATATACGGCTTCTGACTTGATGACTGCACGGGGGACAGTATCTGCCACGATGTCAGGAGAGCAGCAAGTGAGTTTTTCACTGAAACATCGCATGGCACTGGCTGTCGTAGAGTTGCCTGTCACGACCTACCGTTTTACTAACTATACCGACATCCCCGATTACTCTGCTTCTATGCCAGTTTCTTTTTCAGGGAATCAGAAGATGTATGCCCTAACCGATGGAACCTTGCGTCTGTTGGTCCGTCCCGAGGAGGAAGATGCACCAGTTTTGGAAGGCTTGTGTGATGACGGAATGAAGAAATTCTCCATTAACACTGCAAATATCACGTCCGGACTGTACAAGACATTCAAAGTGGATGGTGGCAGAAAAATACAGGATTATACTCTGCAGATGAGCGATGTGCTGGCACATCTGGGGAATCACTCGTGGTATGTTATTCCCTATGAAGCTTATACGGACGCCCCCGATAAAGGTAATGCTATTGGAGTGGTGATAAAAGTGGGTCGTCATAACGGCGATTGCTCCGATTACACACAGCCGTTGGCGGCGGGAGGTCCCTTGCTGAGTGCTTCCACCTTTCATGGCTATGCTGCTGCACTCAACGACCTAAGTGCCGAGCAGATAGAGTGGGGTCCCAGTACCGTTGGCTTGCCAAACTACCCAGTGGATGCTCAAGGAAACCCTCAGAATAATTACAACAATGAAACCTACAAACAAGATTGGAGTGGCTATGCTTATACGCAGGCAATTATTAAGCAGGCTGGAGGGCAGGAGCAACTTCTTGTATATCCGGCTGTCTATAGGGCTGTTACAGCGTTTGAAAACAAGTACCCGGCACCTGTCAACACAAGTGGCTGGTTTCTGCCCTCCATCGGACAGTTATGGAATGTATATAGTCACACCGGTGTTTTAGGTGTTGTGCAAAATGAATTGAGTACGTTCGGACACTACTGGTCTTCATCGGTGCATTATTACCAAACGGAATGCATCCTGACAATAAGAATACAAAACTCTTTGGGAGATGTATATGGTAAGTATCCAACAGATATTGGGTTGGTGCGTCCTGTTCTGGCTTTTTAGTATATAAATTAACGTGAGTTCGATGAATTATAAGTACTTGTAAAATTGGTGATTAGCGAAAATTGTTGTATCTTTATAGTGCTGAATTACAAAGAATTACAAACAATAATCGCTATGATCACCGAAAGCAAAGTTATAGAATTATTTTGTATGGCAGATGAATTCTGCAAGTTTTTTGATGCCATGATGACGAAATATACGCTTAAACCGGCAACAAAACGCAAATATCACCGTGATTCCACCATGTCCAAGGCGGAAATCATGCTCATCTTGATTCTTTTTCATGATTCGGGATACCGTTGTCTGAAGCATTTCTATCTGGAAAAGGTCTGCAAGCATATGCGGCATCTTTTTCCAAAGGTTGTTTCTTATAATCGTTTTGTTGAACTGGAAAAAGAGGTGGCTATCCCTCTGGCTCTGTTTATCAAGAAGGTACTTTTGGGCAAGTGCACAGGCATCAGTTTCGTTGACAGTACCCCCTTACGGGTATGCAAGAACCAGAGAATCCATATCCATAAAACGTTCAAGGGAATAGCACAAAGAGGAAAATGTTCCATGGGCTGGTTCTTCGGATTCAAACTGCATCTGATATGCAATGAGCGTGGAGAGCTCCTGAACTTCATGATTACTCCCGGAGATGTGGATGACCGTAAATCTCTTGAATACAAGTCTTTTGTGGAATTTATTTATGGGAAGCTTGTTGGTGATAAAGGATACATCGGCAAGAATCTATTTGAAAGACTATTCGTTGACGGCATACAACTTATAACCAAACTGAAAAGCAATATGAAAGGATCATTGATACCACTTTCAGACAAACTACTCCTCAGGAAACGAGCCATTATCGAAACCGTCAATGACGAACTCAAAAATATAGCACAAGTGGAACATTCAAGGCATAGAGCCTTTGATAACTTTATCGTCAACCTTCTTTCCGGCATTGCTGCATATTGTTGCTTTCCAAAGAAGCCGTGTATCAATGTTTCACGAACGGTTGACACACAGCTTGCATTGTTCTGAATTCGTCGAACTCACGTTAAATTAAATAATAATTTTAAAAATCTTTACAAAATGAAACTAACAAATTTATTTGCTGTTGCAATTATAACAGTAGCAATTGCGTCATGTAACAATGAAGAATCAACTATGCCACAAAATGATAGGGTGGCTGTACAGTTTGGTAGTAGTATCAAAGCAAGTACTCGTGCGGTGGACGAAACTTGGACTTCTGGAGACCCAATCGGTATATTCATGACCAAGGCTGGCGAGACGCTTTCTGACGATGCTATTTGTGAGGAAGCGAACAATGTGGCTTACCAGACCACCGAGGGAAATGGTGCGTTCACACCGGTTGTGGAAACTGAGATTATTTATTACCCTATGGATGGAGATGTGGATTTCTATGCCTACTATCCGTATACTGAAGTGACTAACTATGTTGTGAATCTCAATGTGTCAGACCAAAATAATCAAGAGACGCTCGATTTTATGTATGCAACGGCTAGAAACTGTAATAAATCGACACCGCAGGTGACGCTGGACTTTAACCATCAGTTGAGTAACCTCATTCTGGAAGTGCAGCCGGGTGAAGGACTTACACAAGAAGACTTGGCTGCGCTGACGGTTAAGGTGAAAGAGCAGAACACGACAGGTTCCTATAATCTTGTCGACGGACTAATTTCCAACGAAGGTACTCCTGCCGACATTGCAATGAAGACAATTGTGGCTGGCAAGAAATATGTTGCCATTCTGTTACCGGAGACCAGCGATAGCCGTGAAATTGAATTTAACCTCAATAACGGCAAGGATGCCCCTTTCACATGGACAATGACAGGTAAGCTGGAAGGCAATAAAAAATATCATTATACTACCATGAAATTGAGCCGTACTGCAGCAGAAGGTTCTGGTACTATCAAACCTTGGGAACAGGCAGGCGATTCTGAGGAGCATGAGGCCAAGTAATTAACATTCAAAACTTATTCAATGAAAAAATATTGTTATATCTGTGTAGCAGCCTTCCTTCAATGGGTCCTGGTTGCTTGCACAGACTTGCAGGAAACCATAAACAACGACAATCCTGTGGCAGCTGTAGTTCATGCCGACATAGCCTCGGACAGCTACACCCGCACTACGGTGGATGATACCGGCTGGCAGGTGGGCGATGCAATCGGTGTCTTTGTCACTTCAGCCGGCAACACTACCGGAGAGAATGTGAAGTATGTGGCTGCGGATACCGAGGGGAATTTCTCGTCCGGACAGCCCATCTATTTCATGGACGGGGATGAGGCCGTTTTCTCAGCCTATTATCCTTATATAGAAAGTTCGAAGATAGCAGCCGACGGTTGGATGATGAACGATTGGGTTATTGACTACACTTACCCCGACTGGACGATGAAGTATGATTTCCTTTTTGCAACGGGGGCTATGGCCGGCAAAGAGGCACCTACAGTCCGCTTTACGGAAGATGGTCCTGAGGCCGACCACCGGTTTCAGCATAAGATGAGCATGATGGAACTGAAGGTCAAGACCGGATTCCAGGTGGAGGGTTCGGCATGTAATCTGAAGTACATTCATCTGTATAATCTCTATTCCAGAGGGAAAATCAATGTGAGAACCGGACTCACGGAGGCCACGGGCATTCGTGACATGCGCATCTTGCATTTGTCCGAAGATTTGGACAGTGAAGCGACCTGCCGCTTTTTAGTTTTTCCGCAACCTTTGGTTGATGACCGGTTGCACCTGGAGCTGATAGTCAACCGGCAGGGTGATGAGGGGAGTACGACGTATGCCACCTCGCTGTCCATGCCCGATGGCTTTGCAAGCGGTAAAAAATATGCCTACACCCTAGTGGTGACGGATACGCACATCTACCTGGAAAGTGTCTCTGTCACACCTTGGGAGAAGTATGACGGTGGCAGTCTGGATGCTGAAAGCGGCAACTGATTGTTCACCCCAATAGAAAGTAATACAAAGAATTTATGAAGAAGATGAAACACATGTGCGTTGCCGTGCTGGCAGTGTCCGTTTGAGGCCTGGCAGCCTGCACGCAGCACGAAGAAATGCCACCTGCCTGGAGCGGGCAGACCATCAACCTGTCTTTCTCGCTGGGCGATGTGCAGACACGGGTCGATGCATTGGGTGAAGGCGGTGCCTGGGAGGCTGGCGACAAGATACGCGTAGAGGCTTCTACGACGTCACGGACTACCTCTGCCAGTTTGGTTTATGATGCAGAGAGCGGCTCTTGGTCGCACCATGACGAGTTGCGCTGGCTGGACGACGATATGCACACCCTGACAGCCATGTATCCGGCAGCACAAGCCATGAGCCGGTATGACCAGGTGACAGACCAGCGTACCTGGAGCGATTTGAAGTCGGCCGATATCATCACCGGTTTCTGGTACGGTGCTCCCCGGACGGAAAATCTTTCCATTCCGATGAAGCACCGCATGACCCGGATTACCATAGAATATCACATGGGTACGGCCGACTACCCGTATTCAAGCATCGATGAACTGCAAATCTATGTTCCGCACAGCGTCGCTATCTTTGATGTGGACTACGGGAAAAGTGATATGGTACTGACACCCAATGATTCTCCTGTCTGGGTGAAAGCCTATAATCAAAACAACGGCCAGTTTTCTGCCATCATCATCCCGTGTTCTTACAACGAGGGGGACACTTTCCTGAAATTCAGCCTCATTGCTTACGGCGACTTCAAGGTACCGCTCAAGTCGGCCCGGGAGTTTAAGGAAGGAGGACATTACACCTTCCGGCTCAACGTGGGCAAAGACCGGATTGATTTGACAGAAATATCGGTGGATGAACAATTTCCAGGCACTGGCTGGAACGATGAAGTAGAACTAAACGGATAGGAGGATATATGCGTATGTACAAACTGTTTTCATACATTGTTTGCGTGGCTGCAGCTCTGGCCGTGGCAGCCTGCACCCATGAAATGGAAGAGCTGGCCGCCCCGTCAGAAACCGTCAGCCTGCAGTTCGTGGTGGGCGATTTCCCGGCATTCGGTGAGGCTGAGACCCGTGCCATCGGCACGCCCGATGTGGGGAAGACCGCCTGGGAATTTGGCGATGAACTGCAGATCAGAATCGACAATTCGCAGATGGGATACACACCCTGCGCCACCCTGGTGAACAATGAAGACGGGTGGGAAATCAAGGATGGAAACATCTGCTACAGGGACGGCATTACTGATGTGAAAGGCACCGTGCTCTATGCTCCGGACTATAAGATGCTGAAAGACGGTACCGTCCAGCGCAAAGATGGAGCCGGTGGTGGTAGAAACGAATACATCGTGGGCACCTGCACGGTGGACGTTCAGAATAGGGCGGTACACATTGATTTCAGTCAGGCTCAGCGTAACTACGCTCGCCTGCGCATTGCCTCGGTTCCCCACAAGTCGCTGAGGGTGAGATTCACCAAATTTGCAGCTTGTCCCGATACGGAAGCATTTGCCTATGACTACAACAACGTAGTTACCGACCAGCATGGCAATGCCTTTTTTTACGGCAGAATGGAGCAGAACGGACAGATTCAGGTGAGGTACGGAGAGACCCTTCTGACGACTTACACCTTTAGCCAGGCTACGGAAACCGGCAAAAGCTATGCGCTGAACGCTCCGTTCATTTCGGCTGAGGCCATGGGATATGAAGACATCTTGAATGCTGTTCAGGCACAAGTGGATGCCAATCAGACAGACATCAAGATTCTTTTCTCGGAATCGGCAGGTGGGAGGGAGCTTACGGCCATTTCCGAAGTCATCAGAAATCAATCTGAAGGCAGCATCGACCTCACGGTGATGGGGATGAAGTCTGTTCCTACAAAAGGGTTCTCCTATTGGAACGTGCTCAGATCGCTGCAAGTGCCCGATGTGGAAGAAGCTGGACTAGAGGCTTTCAAGAATTGCTCCGGGCTGGAGGTATTGACCGCACCGAAGCTCACCACCCTTCATTCCGGTGTCTTCCGCAGTTGTCCCAAGCTCGTGAGTGTCACCTTGGGTGCCGTGACCTATGCCGACGAAAGTCAAGAAGCTGTTTTCGATTCCGACCGTACATCCGGCATCTACCTGAATGTCTCTGACAAGCAGCGCATTTTGGAAAAAGGTACCGATAACATCTGGCGGAGCACGGAAGATTCCTATTTTAGCTCCTCCCAACATGATGCCCGCATGTTTATGGACCATACGTTTCAGGAAGTCATCGTGTGGTGGTAGTAAAATTGCATATTAAGCATAGACTTCAAGAGTAGTTGGGAGTATAAAGTGAATGGGAGAAAATATTGTTTTTTATTTTAAGTGAAAAAGATAAGGCATTATATGCCAATGCAATAGGTGTAGGATATAAGCATTGTATCATAGAACACCCAATCAATAGATTATTCGGTTCTTGCTTAAAATTTGATTCAATTTTGGAAAAACGAATTAAACTGTGGTCTTAAACCAATAAACGGACCTCGTTGAGATTTTTCAATAATAAGATTCATTTAATACAATGAGAATATCATTACAGTATAAAATACTATCAGGCTACATTATTTTTTTGGCGGTCATCGTAAGCATGACCGCCATTTTGTTACATGAACATAATCAAGTGTCCGGGATAGAATCTGAAATGAAATACATCCACCAGGTGCAGTGTGATGTTTATGCCATCCACCGTCATATCACACTCCTTGCCATGCGTGAAGAAACCGCTCTCGCATGGCAAGAGGCAGATTTTACCGATTACCGATCGCTTCGTCTACATGTAGATATCCTGCTGCAAACCATGTACCGTGAGAACAGTGAGTTTGTCAACCGTGCGCAAATAGACACGTTGCGCCATTTGCTTGCCAGTAAAGAGGAACATTTGTACCAAATAATGCAGTTGTTCCATGTGCAGAACAGTTCAGGCGGTCTACAGCTTACCCGTCTGCCGAAAGGGATAGAAGCTAAAACCATAACCCGCAAAAAGAGGGGTATTGCCGGACTATTCGGAGCGAAAGAGACTGTGGAAGTAACTCCCTCCGCATCCGTAACACTTAATAAACTGAATAAAGAACTACAATCCATGCAGGAGGAATGGCAGCAGGACATAACCTCCTATACTGACAGCCTAAGCAACCACAACAAGGAACTCAACCGAAAGCTGCGCACCCTGATAGCTACGATGGACAACCAGACAGGGCATATCCTAGAAACCAAAGTCCGAAATCTGGAAGCTTCTTATGACCGTTCGGTAAGTATTATCACGGGGCTGATCATCACAGCCATCCTGCTTCTCTGCATTTCCTACTTAATTATCCAAAGAGATTTGCAAGAAAAGAGAAGGACGAAAATACAATTGGAAGAGACAATCGAACAGAATACAGCATTATTGGATATGCGCAAGAACATCATCCTTACTTTATCGCATGATATCCGAACTCCTTTGAATATTATTACCGGTAACACTGAACTGGCAATGAACACGCTGGAAAAGAAGCGGCGAAACATCTACCTAAAAAATATATGGGATGTATGTCTCCATGTGGCACACCTTCTCAACAATCTGCTAGATGTATACCAACTAAACGAGGCAAACGAGAAATGCAAAAATATTCCGTTTAACCTTCATGAAATACTGGAACGTACAGCTGCGGCATTCTCACATATGGCCAACAACAAGGGTATCCGGTTTGTCAGTGATTTCAAGGATACAAATGTCAGACTATATGGCGATGCGGTCCGCATAGAACAGATCATGCACAACCTGCTTGCCAATGCGGTCAAGTTCACAGAATTCGGCACAATCAGTTTCCATGTCCATTATCAGAACGGGATTCTGACGCAGGAAATCAAGGATACCGGCATTGGTATGACCGAGGAGACGCTTTCACGCATCTTCCGTCCGTTCGAGCGCAAGGATTCTGCCGCCAATGCCGACGGACACGGCTTGGGGCTATCCATCACGCAAGGGCTCGTAAAGCTGCTTGATGGAAATATCAGGGTAACAAGTTCCATCGAGCAGGGAAGCACATTCCGTGTAACCCTTCCGCTTCGGCAAACAGACGAAGCGGTGGAGAACGAGGAGCCGGTGGAGCTGCATTTTGAACACCTTCCTCATCGTGTACTAATCATCGATGACAACATCATGCAGAGGGATGTCATCAAGCAGATGCTGGAACGCAACGGTATAGCATGTACGGCATGCGCTTCAGTCAAGGAGGTGGTCAAGGCCATGCGCGACATGGATTACGACGTACTTCTCTCTGACATACAGATGCCCGGTACCGACGGGTTCGAGCTGCTTGCTCTTTTACGTGGCTCAACCATCGGCAATTCGCGTACAATACCCGTAGTCGCCATGACCGCACGCAGCGATTACGGGAAAAAAGACTATCAGGAAGCCGGATTTGCGGCCTGCATCTACAAACCGTTCTTTCTTTCGGATTTGCTGGGCCTGCTTTCGACCATAAAGACTTGCCGGAAGGATGAAAACCGGAAGGTGGACTTCAGCACGATGCTGGCAGAGGTCGATGACAAGGCAAAACTGTTAGGCTCCTTTATTGAGCAGTCAAGACAGGATGCGGATGAACTCGCTTCGGCCATGCATGGCAATGACCGAAAAAGGCTGCGTGAGATTGCCCACCGTATGCAGCCGATGTGGGAGCTGTTGCAGATGGAAGATACCTTGTCCGCCTATCGGAGTCTGCTGAAAGACAGCACCACAGGCGATGACACCGTACGGGAACATACAAAACGAATCATGGAATATACCGCCATGCTGATAGCGGAAGCGGAGAACGAAATAAAAAAGCTGGAAAATGAAACGGAAAATACTGATAGTTGAGGACAATATAAGCCTGTCGCAGATGCAGAAGGACTGGTTTGCACAGGCGGGGTATGATGCAGTGACGGCCATGAACGAGCCGGTTGCCCGCTCGTTGATACGTAAGACTACATTCGATTTGATTCTTTCGGATGTGCGTCTGCCGGAAGGAGACGGCATCTCCCTGCTGGAATGGCTACGCAAGGAAAAGAGGGATATCCCATTCATCATCACAACCGAATATGTATCGGTCTCGGATGTGGTACGTACCATCAAACTGGGTGCAATAGACTACCTGCCCAAACCGGTACACAGGGAGCATCTGCTGGAACTGGCCGAGGATGTGTTCCGGCCTATGGTTACGGTACGGAAGAAGGAGAAGGTGCTGTTTCACCGGACAAGTCCGAAAATAGAACGGGTGGAAAAATACGCCCGGCTGGTGGCCCCTTCTGAAATGGCTGTAATGATACTTGGCGCCAACGGAACCGGCAAGGAATCGGTGGCACAGGGCATCCATCAGGGCAGCGAACGGTGGAACAAGCCATTCGTGGCGGTGAATTGCGGAGCATTGCCCCGTGAACTGGCGGCTTCGCTTCTCTTCGGACATGAGAAGGGGGCGTTTACCGGTGCCGATACCTCCAAGGCAGGTTACTTCGACATGGCGAAAGGCGGAACATTATTTTTGGATGAGATCGGAACAATGTCCTATGAAATTCAATCCATGCTTCTCCGTGTGTTGCAAGAAAGCACCTATACGCCAATCGGCAGCAGTAAGGAACGGATAGCGGATGTGCGGATTGTCTCTGCCACAAACGAGGATTTGCAGCAGGCTATCAAGCAGGGGCGGTTCAGGGAAGACCTCTATCACCGTTTGAACGAATTTGAAATTCAACAGCCTTCGTTGGCTGAATGCCCGGAGGACATTCTTCCCTTGGCCGAGTTTTTCCGTGAACGCTATTCAAGGGAGCTGAAACGGGAAACAAGCGGTTTTTCCGATGATGCCAGGAGCAGGATGCTTGCCTATCCGTGGCCGGGTAATGTGCGTGAACTGCAAAACCGGGTGAAACGTTCCGTGCTTATTTCGGAATCACCGGTATTGGAAATGGAAGGGTTGGATACAGAAATCCATCAACATGATAATGAATCAACTGCCACACCTGCTATCCGCCCGCTGAAAGACGAAACGCAGGAGAAAATGAACATCATCAATGCCCTTAAAGCCTGCAACGGACACCGGGAACAGGCGGCAGCGATGCTCAAGATAAATCCGGCAACGCTGTACAGAAAGATGAAAAAATCCGGGCTGAATTAAAAAATGATGTCCGTAGCTAATGTAAATCTCGCTGAATATGTGTACTTTTGCAAGTAAATAGAGAAAAAGCGGCATATCGTCTGTGAGACGGTTGCCGATTGTATATAACATAAGAGCGCAAGCTTCTCAGACAGAAATCTGGTAAATTGACGTTAAAGGAGAATGATTGCGTAATGCTTATGCTATGCTTTGTCATAGCGTGGTATTGCGTATTCTCCTTTAGGCTTTACCAGAGCCGCTGTCTGAGTGCGTGATAACCACGCTTCTTTTTTTGACAGATGGCATGGCAAAGATACAGGCTGTAACGGTAATGACGCTGGACGGTTTCCTGCCGGAACCTGACAACGTGCTGACGCAATGGGTAATGAACCATAGAAAAGGGTTTGTTCATTGGCGGAAACACTGCAATGCCTGGATTTTACCTCACTCCATTCTGGATCTGCTCTACGAGAAAGACCACAAAAATGCTTCTTTTACCTATCTGGCAGAAGTTCATGATGCAGAATCACTTGAACTTCTGCGGGGACTTTTCCACTACAATCTTGTGGATGAATTTATAGTTTATCTGTTTCCTTATTCTATAGGAAAGGGACATTCCGTACAGAACATTCTTCCTTCCCGGCAGTGGCAGTTGCATAAAGCCGTTGCTTTTTCCAACGGTATCTGCCGCATGATTTACCGCAATCCTTGCAGGATGTAACTTGCATTTTGCGAGATTTCTTGCATCCTGCAAGGTCTTATTTCCATCATTTCTTTTCTCTGATAAATTTTATTTTGCTGTATTTCAATGGAATATCGATGCCATTCTATGAAATATGGTGCCATTGGCATGCCGTTAGCCCTATATCATGATATAACCTGTTGCGCGACAAGGTGTAATCATCCGATTATTTACACTCAAAGACAGACCGTATTATGATACAGATAGACCGTGAAACCTTCCAGATGATGATCCATCAGATCATGGAACGGTTCGACAAGATTGAAGACAGACTGAACCGCATGAACCGCCAGACTTCCGCCCTTGACGGCGACAAGCTGCTGGACAATCAGGACATGTGCGAGCTGCTCGGCATAACCAAGCGCACCCTCGCACGGTACCGCCAGAAGAAACTCGTGGCGTATTACATGATTGACGGGCGTACCTATTACAAGTCTTCTGAGGTAGAGGCATTCCTCAACCAGAAGGGGAAACGTATGCCGGCAAGACTGAAAAACCAGGTGGAATAATAAAACAGAAAAGAATATGGAACTTGTATGTATTGACAAACAGACTTTTGAAGAGCTGCGTATCCGCTTCTGCAAATTTGAGGAACGGATGACACACATTTGCCAACCGGTAGAGGACCTCGGTCTGAAAAACTGGCTGGACAACCAGGAAGTGTGCAATGTGCTCCGCATCAACAAAAAGACTCTTCAGGCATATCGGGCCAAAGGGATACTTCCCTTCAGCCGTATAAAGAACAAGCTCTTCTACAAGCCGGAAGATATACAGAGATTGTTGGATTTGAGTTATCACCCTTTAATAAAGAGCAGATTATGAGCTATCATTTCATAGACAAGAAAGACCCGCACATTGATGTGATGTTTCAGGGATTGGAGAAATTGGAGAAGATGCTTTCGGTATTGGAGGAAATCCCGAGAACGCTCTTCAACGGTGAACGCTTCCTTACGGATGAGGAACTTTCCAATGTCCTGCGGGTGAGCAGACGCACATTGCAGGAATACCGTACATTCGGTGTAATCCCTTACTACCTGGTACAGGGAAAGGCTCTCTATAAAGAGTCCGACATTATGAAAATACTGGACGATGCCTATAAGCGGTGCCGGGAAGAACAACGCTGGGTATAGCTGGCATCATTAAAGTCAGAACGGAGAAACGACCTGCCGGGTTGCGGTTGTTTCTCCGTTCTCCTTTTCATACGACTTACGATTTCCGTTTCCGTTTTTTCTTTGTCGTGAAATCCTCTTCACATAATTCTATTCTGTTACCGAATCCGGTGGCTCTCAAGCGTTTCATATCCTCGTCCACTTTTGTGTCCGTAACCTGCGCGTAAATTTGCGTGGTGGAAATGGAGGTATGTCCCATCATACGGCTTACCGTCTCTATCGGGACACCCAACGAGAGAGTGATGTGGGTTCCGTAATTATGCCGGGCCTGGTGGAAGGTCAAATCAAATCCATAGGCCTTTCCCAATTCTTTTGTCAGCATGATAAAATAACAGCGTCCGTAAATGTTGAACACCTTGTCTCCGGTTCTCTGGCTACGGTACTTCTCTATGATTTGAAGAGGAATATCCAGCAGACGCACAGAGGAAAGCGTATCGGTCTTTTGGCGGTGGATATGAATCCACCAAGTGCCGTCGTCTGCCTGCGTAATATCATTTAGTGACAACTTCTTCAAATCCGCATATGCCAGTCCGGTAAAAGTCGAAAAGATGAACATATCCCTCACGAATTGTAATTGTGGCTTTTCTACGGGAGTGGTCATCAATGTCTTGAGGTCCTCCAACTTCATGTGGCGGCTTCTTCTTTTGGGGAGTTCGGGGTGCAGACGACAGTATGGATCCCGTCTCAACGTGCCCTGGCTGACAGCCCACATCGTAAGTTTCTTTAACCGGTACAGATGCTCATGCACGCTTTTGGGCTTCAGGTTGCGGTCGGTGCGCAGAAAGACTTCAAAATCGTCATAAAACACCCTGTCAAGACTTCGTAACGTGACATCTTCCATACCCTTCTTTTCCCGGACAAATGCGGAAAGATGTTTGTATGAACGCTGATAAGACTCATATGTCTCCCGTATGCGGTCTATCCCGACACGTTTCTTGAATTCCTCATTATGCTCCCTGAAGAGAGCCAGCAGGGTAAGCGGCTTCTGTCCGATACCTTTGACTGCATTCTTGACCAGTTCTGCCGTGATGAAACCCAGGCTGTTCTTTATCCGATCATAATGTCCGGCTATCTCGCTTGTCAGGTCATCTATGGCGCGGTTCACAGTAACGGCATTCTCGCTTCGTCCATCTGCACGCCCTTTCTCCGGATTCCAGATAACCGGATTGACAGATACTTTGGTACCTATCTGAGCCCATTCGGCATCGATGCTCACTTTGCACAACAACTGGCACATCCCGTCCTTGCGTACTTTTGTTCGGTTGATATAAAACAACACGGCAAATGTGCTGCGACGTTTGGTATTCTGTTTCTCAATATACTGTTCCATATACTTTCCATTTAAGGGTTTATTAAATGACGACAGAGAAGCGTTCTGAAATTTTCCGGTTCAGTGCCTTTGTATCGGCATCTATCTTGTCATCGGTAACTTTCGCATAAATCTGTGTAGTTTCTATCTGACTGTGTCCGAGCATTTTGCTTACTGTTTCAAGGGGTACGCCATGGGAAAGTGTTATTTCCGTAGCGTATGTATGACGGGCGGCATGAAAGACCAGCGGACGGTTTATGTGGCAGATTTGCGCAATCTCTTTCAAATAATGGTTCAGCATGGAATTGCAGTACATCGGCAGCAACTTGTCATCGGGAGCAGTGTCGCTGTACTTCTTCAGAATCTGTAGCGGCAAATCAAGCAGCGGAATCTCAAATTCTATTTTGGTTTTCTGTCTGGCACTTTTTATCCACCATGTTCCATCTTCTGCTGAACATAGGTTGCTTTTAGTCAGCAGACACATATCTCTATATGAAATCCCGGTAAAACAGGAAAACAAAAACATATCACGGACATGGTATAATGTCTGTCTGTGAAGCGGAGTGGTCATGATTCTATATAACTCTTCTGCCGTGAGATATTTCTGTACGGCTTTAGGACGCACCGGCTCGTATCCCAAAAACGGACTGGCGGTAATGATACCGTCAGCGATGGCCTCGCCGACAATCGTTTTCAGTTGTACGGTCAGATTGATGATTGTTCCGGGGGCGAGATTGCGTTCTGTCCGAAGGTATAAATCATACTTGTCAATAAAGGAACGGTCCAGCGCAGAGAACGGGATATCGGAAAGTTTGTATTTTGCCTGCAAGAATCTTTCAATATGGTTGTAGGCATTCCGGTAAGCACGCAGACTTCCTATGGTGCGGTTTACTCCCACGCGCTTTTCAAAACAATTGATAAATCGTCTGAAGTAGCCCAAAAGAGTTTCCTGTTCGCTGGCCATTCCAAGCAGAATACTTTTTACCTCTTCTGCTGTCACACCGTCACGTACAGCCGACAGTTCTGAGTAGATACTTAAAGCCATCGCACGAATCTCGTCCAAACGGTTGTTTATTTCCTTTGCCGCCACACTCTTGCCTGATGCACGTCCGGAAGTCCAGCGCGACTGTGACACTTTCATTTTCACACTGAATGCCGCTTCCGAGTATTTCCCGACACTTAACTTAGCCATTACAGGGCAGTTTCCGTCAACATCCGCCTCGCTCTTTTTTAGGTAGAACGATACCTTTACATTTGCCTGATTCATAACTAATTCCTTTGTTTGCAAAATTATTATATAGCGAGCAAATGAATGGCATGAAAAATATAGCGGAACGGAGAATAAGGTCCTTCGCCTAACAAACAAACCCTGTTTTTTTTTCTAATACGGAAAAATATGACTAAGTTTGCATGATAGACATAGCAAGAAACATCGTTCCATGCAGTGATAAACAGGATATGAAAAGTAGAAATGGAAGCTATTTCCAACTCTCTTTTTCAACCCGGAAAAGGCAACGGATAAGTAGCGATTTGTTTTCCTAACTCCCTCAAAAACGGTCAAAAACCACAATTGGAAGAATCTGGAACAAAGCTACATATTTCTATAGTTCTCAAACACTTTGCACTATTTTCTCAAAAGTTATCCGTATGTGGGCGAGTTTCGCTATATTTGCCCACATAATCAATAGACAACGACTATGAACGAGCATTATGTTATCAACCTAGGACGCCAACTAGGCAGTGGAGGAAAAGAGATAGGCGAAAAACTGGCCCAAGAGTTTGGTATCGCCTTTTACGATAAAGAATTAATCAAACTAGCTTCGGAAGAGAGCGGCCTATGCAAGGAATTCTTTGAAAAAGCAGATGAAAAAGCTTCTCAAAGCATTATCGGCGGTCTGTTCGGAACACGTTTTCCTTTTATCAGCGACGGAGCCATTCCCTATGGCAGTTGTCTGAGCAATGACGCTTTGTTCAAAATACAAAGCGACGTAATACGTGAACTGGCTGAAAAACAATCGTGTCTGTTTGTCGGCAGATGTGCCGACTACATTTTGCGTGACCATCCCCGTTGCGTTAATATATTCGTTTCTGCTTCCAAAGAAGCACGCATCGAAAGATTGATGCATATCCATCATATTTCTACAGAAGCCGCTGAAGAATTGATGGAAAAAGCAGATAAAAAACGGTCGGCTTACTATAATTATTATAGTTACAAAACGTGGGGAGCTGCCGAAACTTATCACTTATGCATTGATTCGTCCGTATTGGGGATTGATGGAACAGTACAATTCATCAAACAGTTTGTAAAATTAAAGTTAGGATTTTAACTACTTTAAAAATGGTATACAGACAATTCAAAGGGTTACCCCAGCTATAATGAAGGGACATGCCTGATTTTTTATTCCGTATTTAAAATAATTCAGGCACATCCCTTTATATTATACCATGGCAGGATAAATCAGAAAACATCAATCTTCAAACTTTTCCTATAAAATCAACCAATTCATTCACTTACGCAACATATCCCATAAGATTCCTATCGCCAATAATATAGAAATGATTACTATGAGCAGTTTCAAATATGCAGGGCTAATAATTAGCATAATTATCAGTCTGATATCCTGTACACACAACAAGAACTACCCCACAGCCTTCCAACCCGAATTGGCAAAGGCAGAAGCAATGATGTACAGATATCCCGACAGCGCACTGCATATATTACAGGGCATACAACCTGACATTCCTTCTGAAAATGAACAATATGCCACATGGGCATTATTGATGACACAAGCTCAATATAAAAACCAAATTGAACAATCCGATTCTTTAATAAATATCGCTTACTCTTATTTCACCAAACATGATAATGCACAAAGAAAGGCATTGGCGCTATATTATAAAGGTATCTTGCGCCATGAAAGTCATCATGCCGAAGATGCATTGTCATTTTATCTAGAAGCAACAACTGAAATAGAGAAAACAAATGATTATCAATTAGGCTTTCTTATCAATTCAGAGGTAGGACTAATGTATCTGTATCGAAAACTAAATGATTATGCTATGGAATATTTTGAAAAAGCACATCATAATGCCGAACTATCCGACAACCAAACATACATAGCTTTCTCTTTCATATATATCGCCAGAGCATTTTCACAGAAAAAACAATATAATAAAGCGATAGAATATTATGAAAAAGCCATAAAAATAGGACAAGTGAATAACTATCCTACCATATTGGCAAGCGCCATGAACGAAACCAGTTTTTTATTTCTTAAAACAGGAGAAAATAAAAAGGCTCTTCAGTATGCAAAAGATTGTATTAAAATAAAAAAGACTGATCAAAGAATATTTTCATTGGGAGATACTTATCGCTATTTAAAAATGTACGATTCTGCATATTTTTACCTAAACCAAGCTTGCCTGTCACCTAATATCCATACAGCCCGTAGCGCCTATCAAGCACTATATTATATTAGTCAAGAAGAAAAAGATTACAAAAAGGCAGTAGAATACAGTAATAAGCTATGGTTCTATCAAGATTCAATAGGTAAAACAGATCGCAATAAAGCATTAATAGAGATGCAAGAAAAATATGATCAGCAAAAAATAATCAATGAAAATAATCTGTCACAAATAAAGAAAGACCGGATCATACGCAATGTGCTCATTGCCTTAATCATTTTGTCTTTCATCATAGCAATAACAAACTATCTATACCAACGAAAAATAGTTTCTCAAAAACAAGAGATATCGGAGAAAGAAGAAAAAATTCGTTATTTCACTATGAAAATACATGAAAATGAGACATTGATAAACCGCAACAAAATGCGGATAGAAGAACTTACGATCCAAATGGAAGGAAGCCAAGAGATAAAAGAACAATGGAAAGAACAAAATAAAATACGACAAGAAATACAACAACAGAATGAAACGCTGAAACTGGAGAACAATAACCTGCAAAATCATATAAGCAATTATGCCCAGTCATTAAAAGAAAAATCGAAAGAACTGGAAGCTATGGAACATCTATCAAAAGAAAACCAGTATCTACATAAACGCGAGGCTTTTTTATGTAACCAACTCATTAATCAGACAGAATTATTCAATAAACTAAAAACAACAAAGTATATAGACAACAAACTATGGCAAGAAATAAAAGAAAAAATAGATTTATTATTCGATAACTATACTAAAAGACTATGTCATCAGATACCTTCCTTAACAGACGGTGATATACAAATATGCTGTTTGATAAAACTACGGTTCAGCAACGGTGACATCGCCAATATGTTAGCCATCTCGCCCACATCTGTGTCCAAAAGAAAATTAAGATTAAAAGAACGCATCGTACAAGAAATAGGTTCATTAGGCGAAAATCAAAGCCTTGATTTATGGCTTATGGAATACTAAAAATAAACAATTGTCTATATCGCCCTCCTATAAAAAAAGGTAATAAGCTAGTTATTAACTTATTACCTTTTTCCATTTGTCCACATGATATCTGCACGTTTTTAAGATTTATCCTCTAACTTTGCCCCAAACAAAACAATTAAAACAAACATAAAGTCATGAAGTTAAAAAGTATAAAGAAAAAGATATGGAGTATAGTTATTATCATAACTACATTAATAGGTATTTTGCCTGCACAGGCCAATACAACAGAAACTCCTGTTAAAGATGTAGAATTGGATGGCAGATGGGATGATCCTATTAGAAGTGCTGCTACCAATTGCCCCATAACTGTATTTACCGATGGCTATCTCCTTACCCTCAAGAACGCGTCACCCGACCGTGATATGACCATCCGCATCACAGATATGGCAAAAGGGGGCGTCGTTTATGAAAATGATATTCCTGAAGTACAGAGCGCTTACATCACAATTTCTATTGCAAATTTCCCTGCAGAAGAATATAAACTAGAAATAACAGGTACACCTTCCGGACATTTAACGGGATATTTCACTAAAGAGTGACAGACCTGTTTTCATAACCCAACTAAAGTATACTTAAACCACTAACTTGATTCATTAGAAATTGGAACATGAAAGTTCCAATTTCTATGAATATAATTTGTCCAAAAAGTTCATTAAACAAATCCATATTAACGCAATAATATATGCTGAATTTCCTTCTTGACATAGCACCGGACAAAAGCCAGTTATTGCTAACCATCAAATTAGCAGGGATATTGCGGGAAAAGAAACAAGAGGTATACTATACCTACACCTCAAACCCTGCTTTTACGCCTGTACTATATGATAAAGGAATAAGCAACTGCGTACTTTATCCAGATGATTTCCGTTGGTTAAAGCCCGACCTAACGCTTCTGGATTGTCGGCATGCAGCACATGCCTCCCTCTATCGGCAGCTAGCCATTGACTATATTTTCATAGCCATGCAGTTGCCTGACCAAAAAAACATACAGGACAAAGATATTTCTATACTTTATCTGCCATCCACTCCCTACCTGTCATCCGGTTCCGGACCACGTTTGGAAACATTGACAAAGAGATTGCAGGATATTAAAAAAGACAAAGAAAGAAATATTATTGTCGGATTATTAGGAAAAGGAAATAAAAATTCAAAGATTCTAGAAGATTTTTATAGAGTTATAAAAAGAAGTTCCATCAGAAATCCCCGGTACCAATTCATATTATTGACCGACATACCAAATGTATATCAATCGTCTGAATTGCCCGACAACATGGAATTATTCCGCACGCTGAACCTTAACACCATATTACCATTATGCGATTTGGCTTTGACCGACTCACATTCTGACGCATGGCTGGATTGTACCTTTGCTCAAATACCGGTACTGAAATATTCGCCTAAAGATATGATAAACATAACTCCGATGAAATTGGAGCAACAAATAGAATATGCATTACAAAATAAAACAACACTAACACAAAAGGCGAAAGAGTTATGCGATTTCTTTGAGCGTAAGAATCGGGAAATAAACAAAATAGCCGATATGTTAATAGAAAGAGCAGGACGTAACAGATATAACTCATGCAGACTCCGGCCGCACACTTATTAAAGTAATTCAGCGTTCATACCTACTTCCACGTCCAAATGAACGTTAATCGCTCCAATGAATTTCTTTTTTTAAGTGATTGCGGCCGCTCCATGAGTTTTCTCTTATAAAACAAACCGGGTTATGACAGAATACGAACTTGATAAAATAAAGAAATCATTTGTCCGTTCCAATGCCAAGTGCCCTGTAGAGGTAGCTTGCCTGCTCACTGTTATAAAATATTACAACGGAAAAGAAACGGACATACATACATTGACCGAATGGTGCAAAATAAATGGAAAGCTTACCTTGGCAGGAATGAAACAAGGGGCTATATATTCCGGCATGAAAGCCGAAATATGTTTGCAAAACATTCATCAATTAACACAAAGAAAACTTCCCATCATCCTTTTCACTCTCAATGATTTCAATGTACCAGGATATGTAGTCTGTTACGGCATTCATGAATCCCGATTCATTATCTGGGAACCGGAATTCGGACTCATGCAATATTGGGCGGACGAAATGAAAACATTATGGATAAAAGGAATAGCCCTGACCCTCTTTCCCACACAAGATTTTATGAATTCGGCAAATCTCCATCTAAAATGGTGGGAAATATATAGCTGGAGCAAACTATGGAAAAGAAAGGTAGAACATTGGTACGAATATATATGGTTAAACGTACCTTTATTCCGCCAAATGGTATATAAGCTGGGTAAGAACAAATGAGATGTGAAAAGTAGGCACTCATAATCTTTCCTTCTCACTCTCTCCGGCACCACTACCCTTATATTTATTACGCGTAGCATTAAATTTATAGCGTACCGTCAGCATCACTTTCCTACTATCATAATTATTAATTTGCAAAGAAGATGCCCGGTTATAATACATACGGTTTCCCGACTTCATGCCATGAAACAAATCCGTACCACTCAGTTTCACAGACATCCTATCCCCCCAAAAGAACTTTGTAACCCCGGCATCCACATAAAAAATATTCTTGGTTTCCGAACAATTCTCCATATCGCCTTTACTTTGATAATTCATTTCCACCGAAGCCATCCAGCCGTGATTAAAATTAAATGTATTATTAAAAGCCCCCGTAAACATCGGTTTGTTCATCTTCAGCAATCCATCGGTAGTCTCCAGATCCAGCCATTGTTTCTGCACTCCCCAATTCAATTGCGGCGACCAGATTCCAAACTTAGGCGCCAATGACAAGAATGCCGAAACAGATTTCAAGCTATGGAGATTTTTGAAAGAAATAAGCGTTACCGCCGGATTATACTCCATTTGTTCCCCCCAGTAAATGATTGCATTTCTTCTGTCATTATAATCCAGACTGAACTGCATAAACTTCCATGTCCCCATCAAAGAAACGTTATGCACCACCTCATGTTCCAATAACGGATTGCCGGACTGAAGCGTGAACCTATTGGCATACGTCACATTATTGCTCAACTGCTGGTAGGACGGACGACGCGTCTTTGCCGCATAACTAAGCTGCAACTGCACTCCGCCTATTTCAGAACCCAATGAAACACTCGGAAAGAAATTACTGAAATTCCGGCTTTGTCCTTCCATATATTTCCCATCCTCATAATAATCAAAGTTCACCCACTCATAACGTCCCCCCACGGAGAGTTGCCCTATGGGGGTATTGCGGCTATACTCTAAAAACGGACTGATATTCTGCTCTTTCAGTTCACTGAATGAAGTCGGCAC
>ERZ791577.17-NODE-17-length-82892-cov-10.814032_pt1 | contig 82892 bp, 53 predicted proteins | sample MGYA00509969_ERZ791577 | MGnify/ENA primary metagenome ERZ791577 (study PRJEB30046, sample SAMN00791917) | human gut metagenome | study: EMG produced TPA metagenomics assembly of the A metagenome-wide association study of gut microbiota in type 2... | reverse complement strand
ACTTTGAGCTTAGAGAACTATAAAATTACTGATAATCAGCCACTTAACCAAATTTTATTAGTTATAATGGAGGCGGGAGACGGTGGAGAGACAGATACGAAATACTGCGGACAGGATAAGGAGATACGTGCAGGGTTTGGATGGGGTGATATCGGTTATGCACTTCTTTCGTGTCCAATCGGGCACTCGATTCAGGCTATGCGTTCTTTCAAAGGGCATACAGCTTGTGCTGGATGGAAAAATGGTGTGTGGCAGGTTGCAGCCTTGTGGCTGCCGGAGAGAGGAGAGAAACTCCCGGATACATCGTTTTCCAGCAATGCCAAATTATATTTTGTATATACGTTAAGGCGTATCCTTATTTAAGACTTTCCTGTAAGAGATTGCAGAGAAAGTCTTTTTTTATGGTAGCTTTTCGGCTGCTGGTTTTCATTTTATTAGTAATAAGGATATAAAGTAATGGATTTTATAATAGATTTTATCCTGCACATCGACCATTATATGGTGGAGATGGTGCAGCAGTATCATACGTGGACTTATGCCATATTGTTTGCTGTTATTTTTTGTGAGACGGGACTGGTGGTCACGCCCTTTTTGCCGGGCGATTCCTTGCTTTTTGTGGGGGGCGCCATTGCCGCTGTTCCCTCCGTTCCGCTCGATGTCAATTTATTGTTCCTGATATTGTTTGCATCTGCGGTCTTAGGAGATTCCTGCAATTATATGATAGGGCGCTTTTTGGGAAAACGACTGTTTCATAATCCGGATTCCAGAATATTCAAGCAAAGTTATTTGGACAAGACTCATGAATTTTATAAAAAATACGGAGGGAAAACAATCATCATAGCCCGTTTCGTTCCTATTGTCCGTACGTTTGCTCCTTTTGTGGCCGGAATGGGGCGTATGCATTATTATTATTTCATGATGTATAATGTCGTTGGAGGAGGGCTTTGGGTGGCATCGTTTTGCTATGCGGGTTACTTTTTCGGAGACTTGCCTTTCGTACAAGACAATCTGAAAATTCTCATTGTGGCTATTATTGTAATTTCGATTTTGCCGGCCGTAGTGGAGGTATTGCGAGAGAAAATGAAGAAGACGAAATAGAATTTAAACACTTGATTTTATGAAAAATTCCTTTTTTAACAGCTTCGTACCGAAGCAACCTAATTTTTTCTGTTTGCTGAAACAGCTTGCTGATATTCTGTCTGAGGCAGCCGATGTGCTGACGGAGAGTGTGGAACAGGGCAAACCGGAAGAACGGGAGACATATTACAGACGGGTGAAAGAAGTCGAACGTAAGGGGGATATGGTGACCCATCAGGTGCTTGACGAACTGGAAACGACGTTCATTACTCCTCTTGACCGCGAGGACATCAATGCCCTGGCCTCTGGCATAGACGATGTGATAGACTGCGTGAACAGTTGTGCCAAGCGTATCAATATTTATAATCCCCGTGTTTTGGGCGATAGTGCAAGAGAATTATGTCATTTCATACAGCAAGAGGCAGCTTGTATTTGCAAGGCGGTGGAAGAATTGAATGTGTTCCGGAAGAATCCGGCTCGTTTGCGGGGGCTTTGTGTCGAACTTCATGATTTGGAGAATCAGGCAGACGATGTCTATGAGTTTTTTATCCGAAGGCTTTTTGAAGAAGAGAAGGACAGCATAGAGTTGATAAAGATCAAAGAAATCATGCAGGAACTGGAGCGGACAACCGATGCGGCCGAGCATGTGGGAAAGATTCTGAAGAATCTGATCGTGAAGTATGTATAAATGAAAGGCAAGAACCATGGAGTTATTATTGATTATCATTGTACTGTCTCTCTTGTTCGACTATATCAATGGGTTTCATGATGCAGCCAATTCGATTGCTACCATTGTGTCTACTAAGGTGTTGACTCCTTTTCAAGCTGTGTTGTGGGCTGCCGCTTTCAATTTTGTGGCTTTCTTCATTGCCAAGTATGTTATCGGTGGTTTCGGGATAGCCAATACCGTATCGAAGACGGTCATGGAGGAATATATCACTTTGCCGATTATCCTGTCTGGTGTGATTGCCGCTATTATATGGAATTTGTTTACATGGTGGAAGGGTATTCCTTCTTCCTCTTCCCATACGTTGATTGGTGGTTTTGCCGGTGCGGCTATCATGGCCAGCGGTTTCGGCTCTATACAGTTGGATATCATATTGAAGATTGCGGCTTTTATTTTTCTGGCTCCTTTGATTGGTATGATAGTGGCATTGGGATTCACGATTCTCGTATTGCACGCATGCCGGAAAGCGCATCCACATACGGCCGAGGTGTGGTTTAAGAAGTTGCAACTCGTGTCTTCAGCCTTGTTCAGCATCGGACATGGGTTGAACGATTCCCAAAAGGTGATGGGTATTATTGCGGCAGCCATGATTGCCGGTCATTCCGAAGGGTTGGGAATGGGAATACGCAGTATAGAAGATTTGCCCGACTGGGTAGCTTTTTCTTGTTTCACGGCCATCTCGTTGGGTACTATGTCCGGGGGATGGAAAATAGTGCGGACTATGGGAACGCGTATCACCAAGGTGACACCTTTTGAAGGGGTTATTGCGGAAACAGCCGGTGCTTTTACGCTTTATCTGACGGAATACCTGAAAATTCCGGTAAGTACGACTCATACGATAACGGGAGCCATCATCGGCGTTGGAGCCACTAAGAGGCTTTCTGCTGTGCGATGGGGCGTGACAAGGAGTTTGATGACAGCTTGGGTGTTGACGATTCCCGTGAGTGCTTTGTTGGCTGCTGCTGTCTATTGGAGCGTGACTTTATGGCTGTAAATGCGGGATTGCCAATTGGGGGAAACGTGTCAGTTTTCCCCCAATTGGTCGTATGAGGTTTGCAGGATAGCCATACCTTTTTCTTCACGTGCACCATCGGGAGCAGGTTCGTTGTAGACCGGTTTTCGGGCTGCATTGTCGAAAATGGTCACACCGGTACTGTCCTTGAACATGAATCCGTCGCTGAACGTGGAGTAAGCGAAGGGATAGGTGTAGGATGTCGAAAAGATATTGCGGCTGTATTTGAAGTCTTGATGTGGCAAACCAAGTTGTCCGAGCAGTGTGGCGGGCATGTCGCTTTGGTTCATTAAGGTATGGATGACGGCCGGTGCTTTTATGGCTCCGCCTAACCATAGCATGGGGATGTGGTAGAAGGTGGGCGACGTGACATTGAAAGTGGGTGAGCTGCCGTGGTCGGGCAGGCAGATGACCAGCAGGTTGTTCCACACCGGAAGTTGTTTCAGACGGTCGATAAATTCACCCAAGCAATGATCGGTATAGGCAAAAGAGTTTTGCCGTTTGTCTTTTAACCGGTTGTAGGGGACTTCGAACGGTTCGTGGCTGCTGAGAGTCAAGAATCCGGTATGCCACAGTCGGTCGGCCGGTCGGGATTCGAGCATTTCATACAGCCGGTCGAATGTGTATTCGTCGTGCGCGCCCCAGGAGCTTGAAGTGCGTTCCTGTAGGCTGAAGTCCGTGTCACTGGTCAGGTGTTGGTAGCCCGTAGTTGTGAAATAACTTCTCATGTTGGTAAAGTTAATGTCACCGCCGTAGAGGAAGTCCGTCTGGTATCCTGCTTGTTGCAACGTACGGGCTATGCCGGGCAAAAGGCGTGACTTGGCCGGGAGTTTCATAATGGAGGTGGTGGGGTAACTGATATGCCCGCTTAACGTGCTGACCAGTCCGCGGTCGGTGCGGAAACTGTTGGCATATACGTTGTCGAAAAAGATGCCCTCACGAATGAGCCGGCTTATATTCGGTGACACGTTTTTAGCTCCGCCCAGTTCTTCTATATATTCTCCTCCAAATCCTTCAAGGATGATGATGAGTATATTGGGGCGTGTGGCGCGTAGCAGTTGCCGGGTGCAGTCTTCTGTCGAGGCCGGATAAAGCGGTGCATAGCAGGCGGCCCGTTTATGTTCGTCTAAGTAATTGTATTTCTCGGCGAAGTTTTCGGATTTGTTCCAAGAATACATCAGGCTGAAAGCCGGGTTTACGGCAGCATGGTTCATGTAGGTGTTTTCACTGAAATAAGCGTTGCCGATATTCATGGTGGAACGTCCTATCCCTCCTCGTATGGCCAAAAAGATAAGGCCGCCTAATAGTACGTATGTGAAATTGTGAAGCAGCATTTTCAGGTTAATGGGCAAAACAGGGAATGTTTTGGGCGTAAGACGGGTGCAAGTCCATGACAAGAGAACGGAGAAGACCGTAATCCAAAGCAGGCGCATGACGACATAGCCGGTGGAGACACTGGCCATAGCCTGTTTGGGAGCGTCCATGTAATTGAAGATCGTGGCGTCGAGCTTGAATTTCCAGAATGTGTAGAGTGATGTGTCTGCCACACAAATCAGCGAGAGCAGAATGGCAATAAGGATGAAATAAGGGCGTAATACGGCTTTGGTCTTCATGCGACGCATCCAAATGCTGAGCCATACGACGAGGAATGGAAAGATGAGCAAGTATCCCGTTGTAGAAGCATCCAGCCCCAACCCGTGGACGATGACCTGGAACAGATCGCCTGCCGGCAAAGGCTCGTTCAAATAGACGAATACGATTTTCTGCAACACAAAGAACAGCAGGAAGGCTAAAAACAATTTAATAAGGTAAGATATACGTTGTTTCATCGTTTTTCTTTTTTAGGATACACAAATAGAGATGATTATTTTCTGCCGAAATCGGCCGGGACTTCACCCCATCGTTCCGTCTCCCATTTCAGGATGGGGATGTCTGTTTTGTGGGTCTTGAGCCAGGTTTCAGCCCGTTCTATCATTTGATAGAGAGCTTCTGTACGGGGGCTGCGTTCCAACTTGGTCTTGCAACGCTTTTGCTTGACCCAACCGATGGCGTTTCGGCTGTCTGAGAAAACCGGCATCCGGATATTTTTCTGTTCCATCAGAGCCAAGGCATGTACAATGGCCAGAAATTCACCGATATTATTGGTGCCATACACCGGTCCGAAATGGAAGACGGTTTCGCCCGTACGGAGATAAACGCCTCGGTATTCCATCGGACCCGGGTTACCACTGCATGCCGCGTCGACTGCCAAAGCTTCGGCCGGGACTTCGGGCGGAAGGGGTAACACGGTGTCGTGCCGATAAGACGGCACGTCTGTCGGTGCGTTTCCGGAAACTGCCGGAGCGGTAGTCTTTTTTTTCAGGATATAAAGATAAGGAGAGGTGTTGTAAGCTCTTTCGGCTTCCTCTTGGGTGTCGAAAGATTTATAAATGGCCCCTTCGAAGCCATTGATTTGCAGTTTGCAGTCAGTCCAGGACGTGTAAATGCCCGGACTGACTCCATGCCAAACTACATAGAATTTCTTTTTCCCCATCGCAAGAGGAGGTTTTTTACATGCGTTCAGGCACTTCTATGCCCAACAAGCCCATGCCCGTACGTATGATTTTGCTGATTTCGGCAGACAGTACCAGACGGAACGTTTTCTTGTTTTCGTCCTCTTCATGCAAGATGCTGAAATCGTGATAGAATTGGTTGTATTCTTTCACCAAGTCGTAGCAATAGTTGGCAATGCAGCTTGGATTATAGTCGGAACCTGCTTGTTTTACTACGTTCGGGAAGTCGGCCAGCATTTGAATCAAGCTGATTTCTTTCTCGCTCAAATCCGTTTGGGCTGACAGCGTTTCGGGGATGGAGATGCCCGCTTCGGAGGCTTTGCGCAGGATGGAACGGATACGTGCGTACGTATATTGGATGAACGGTCCGGTATTTCCGTTGAAATCGATGCTTTCAGCCGGATTGAACAACATGTTCTTTCGTGCGTCCACCTTTAATATGAAGTATTTCAAGGCACCCAAACCGACAATCCGTGCAATCTCATTGGCTTCGTCCTCGCCCAAATCCGTAAGCTTGTTGATTTTGTCTTCCGACATCTTGCGTGCGCTACCTATCATCTCTGCCACCAAGTCGTCGGCATCCACGACCGTACCTTCGCGGCTTTTCATCTTACCGTTAGGCAATTCCACCATGCCGTATGAGAAATGTACAAGGTCTTTGCCCCACTCGAAACCGAGTTTGTCCAACAGGATGGAAAGCACTTGGAAGTGGTAGTTTTGCTCGTTGCCTACCACGTAAATCATTTTGTCTATGGGGTAGTCGCGGAACCGCAGTTTGGCCGTACCGATATCTTGTGTCATGTAGACGGAAGTCCCGTCGGAACGGAGCAGAAGTTTCTCGTCCAATCCTTCCGGAGTCAGGTCGGCCCATACGGAACCGTCTTCTTTGCGGAAAAACAGTCCTTTGTCAAGCCCTTCCAAAACTTTCTCTTTACCTTCGAGGTAAGTCTCCGATTCATAATATATCTTGTCGAAACTTACGCCAAGGGCTTTATAGGTGACATCGAAACCGGCATAGACCCATTCGTTCATTTTACGCCAAAGGGCACGGACTTCCGGATCATTGTTTTCCCATTTTACCAACATTTCGCGGGCTTCCTTGATGAGCGGGGCTTCATTTTTGGCTTCCTCCTCGCTCATACCCTCTTCCATAAGCTCCTTGATTTGTTCTTTATAGTGTTTGTCAAAAGCCACATAGTAGTCTCCGATGAGGTGGTCGCCTTTAATGCCGGTACTTTCCGGAGTGGCACCGTTCCCGTATTTCAGCCACGCCAACATGCTTTTGCAGATATGTATGCCGCGGTCGTTCACGATATTGGTTTTCACCACGCGATTGCCATTGGCTGCCATGATGTTGGCCAAGGCGCATCCTAACAGATTGTTGCGGACGTGTCCCAAATGCAAAGGCTTGTTGGTGTTGGGGGAAGAGTATTCTATCATGACCAACGGCGAATGGTCGGTCGCTTCGGTCAGGCCGAACTGTGCATCTTGATGGATATCGGTGAGCAGACCGATCCAACTGGCCGGAGCGATTACAAGGTTCAGAAAGCCTTTGACGGCATTGAAATCGGCTACGACGGAAGGGATTTCCGTTTTCAAGAAATGGCCAAGCTCCTGGGCTGTGTCTTCCGGTTTCTTACGAGATATTTTTAAAAAAGGGAAAACGACTAATGTCAGATGCCCTGCAAATTCTTTTTTTGTCTTTTGGAGTTGCACCGTTTCGGGAGCTATGTCCTGTCCGTATAAAGTTTTGATGCCGAGAACTACGGCTGATACGATTTTATTTTCTATCTCCATAACCTTGTTTTTACCTTATCATTCAGGCTGCAAAGATACATAATAAAAGGGAGAAGCAAAAGTTTGCTTCTCCCTTTTTTCCGCATAATAGATTTATTCTGATTACTGGAGTGCGTCAGCTAATTCCGCACCAGCTTTGAATTTAGCTATTTTCTTGGCTGCAATGGTGATTTGCTCTTTCGTTCTGGGGTTAATACCCGTGCGGGCCGGTCTTTCATTCACGGAGAATGTTCCGAAACCTACAAGTGCAATTTTGTCACCCTTCTTTAATGCTTCAGAGATAGCACTGATTGTTGCGTCTAAAGCTTTCTTGGCATCTGCCTTGTTCAAGCCTGCGTTCTCTGCAATGGCGTTGATAAGTTCTGTTTTGTTCATTTGATGAAATAATTTAGTAGATAATAATTCGCTTATTTTGTATCCTATCATGCAAATGTATGTAAATTAGCCGTTAAAACAAACTTTTTCATTGAAAAAATATTTCTTTTTATGAAAAAGCACAAGCTTGAAGGGATTATTTAAAATGAAATGGAATAAAATTAGTATTTTTGCGGTCTCAATGAATAATGAAAATAGAGTGTGAATATGATGAATATGCCTCCCGTAACGAAGAATCTGATTATAATCAATCTTTTGTTCTTCTTGGCTAAATTGGTAGCAGTGCGCTATGGTGTGGATTTGGATAATTTGCTGGGACTACACTTCTTTTTAGCTCCCGATTTCAACTTCTACCAGTTCTTTACGTATATGTTCATGCACGGTGGCGTCACGCATATCCTTTTTAATATGTTCGCCGTGTGGATGTTCGGTCGGGTGATGGAGTCTTATTGGGGCGGTCGTCGCTTCCTGCTTTATTATGTCGTGTGCGGCTTGGGTGCCGGTTTGGTTCAGGAAGGAGTGCAATATGTACAGTATCTGTGGCAAGGCTTGGGAGTGTACGATACGGTTAATATCGGCTATACCGTGATTTCCATGGGCGACTATTTGAATCGTTGGACCACTATCGGCGCCTCTGGTGCAGTCTATGGAATTTTGTTGGCTTTCGGCATGTCGTTTCCTAATGAACGCCTGTTTATTTTTCCGCTTCCCGTACCTATTAAAGCCAAGTTTTTTGTGATAGGTTATGCAGTCATAGAGTTGCTTTCCGCTTTGGGGAACTCCGGTGATGGAGTCGCTCATTTCGCCCATCTCGGAGGAATGATATTCGGTTTGTTGCTCATCTTGTATTGGAGGAGAAACAGCGGTGGAGGATATTATGGCAATCGCCCGTCTGCTGCGGAACGGTTGAAGAAATGGTTTGCCGGAGGACGAGACCGGTTTTCTTCTTATCGGAAGCCTAAAATGAATGTCTCTATGGGGGAGCGAAAGGATGATTATGAGTATAACGCTCGTAAAAAGGCAGAGGCGGAAGAGATAGACCATATTTTAGAGAAGGTACGTAAATCCGGATACACAAGTTTGACAGAGGAAGAAAAACGTAAGTTGTTTGATGCCAGTCAGCGTTGAAGATGAATACATTGAAACGTATATTGATACAGTTGTCAATCGGTGCAAACATAATGGCGGCTTTCATGTTGTGGGCCTGCGGACTGAGTTCCGGATTGAATCCGGCGGTTCATTCTCATGTGGCTTTATTCGGGTTGGGATTTCCGCTGCTATTGTTGCTTAATATAGCTTTTATCTTTTTTTGGCTGGTTTTTTCCATTCGTTACGTTTGGTTGCCTTTTGTCGGAATGTTGCTGTCTGTTTCCTATATATATGACTATTGTCCGGTGAACTGGCCTGAGAAGCACCCGGAAGACGCGCTTAAATTGCTTACTTATAATACAGAGTTCCTTGCCCGGGGAGAGAAGAATGCAGAAGGACGGTACCCGATCTTGGATTATCTTGCGGCTTCTGAGGCCGACATTATCTGTCTTCAGGAAGGAGTGGCACCTAAGAATCTTAAATCTGAGTATGTGGATAGCATCATGGCAAAGGCAGGTTATCATATTCGTCGTCTGCATGATGGAAAGGCTGAGCCTCAATTCGTCTATAGTCGTTTGCCTATATTGTCCGTACATCGGATAACCTATGAAAGTACGACCAATGGCAGTCTTGCCGTAGAATTACTATACGGTCAGGATACTGTATTGTTGGTGAATAACCATTTGGAGTCTTATAAGCTGACACCAGAGGATAAGATGAAATATAAGGAAATCATTAAAGATCCGGAGAATGGGCATGCGGAAAGTAATTCCAAAGAACTGGTTCGGAAGATGGCCGGGGCGAGTCGTTTGCGCGGACCGCAAGTTGATTCGGTTTTGAACTATGTCGAAAAATCAGGGAGAAGGGCTGTGATTGTCTGCGGTGATTTGAATGACTCTCCCATATCCTATTCTTGCCATCGCCTGTCTTCCCGGTTGAAAAGTGCATTCCGTCAATCGGGTAACGGACTGGGCTTGTCTTATAATCAGAAAGGATTCTATTTTCGCATCGATCATATCTTCGTTTCCGACTATTGGCAGACATACGAGACGCATGTGGACAAGACAGTTCCGTGGTCTGACCATTATCCGATGATTACTTACTTGAAAAAACACAAAAAAGAGGATTAGGGCATAAATAAATCTGTTAACTTGCGGCGTTAATGTGAAAAAAACGTTATATTTGCGCCTTTGTAGTCTGATTAGCTATTAAATAATAACATCATAATAATAAATTAAAATGCAAAACAAAGGATTTGTTAAAGTTTTCGCTTTACTGTTGACCCTTGTGTGCGTGTTCTATTTATCTTTTTCATTTGTAACTACTTATCAAATGAATAAGGTGGATGAGATTACGAAAACGCAAGGAGAGGAAGCTGGCGCGCACTATCTGGATTCCGTGATGAACAATCCGGTGTGGTTGGGTGCTTATTCGCTGAAGGACTGTCGCGAAATGGAGATTAGTCTGGGTTTGGACCTGAAAGGTGGTATGAATGTCATTCTGGAGGTGTCTGTTCCTGAAGTGGTAAAGGCTTTGGCCGACCATAAAGAAGACCCGGCATTCAACAAGGCGGTAGCGAAGGCTGCGGAAGGGGCTAAGAATAGCCAGAGTGATTTTATTACCTTATTTGTGAAAGAGTACAAAGCATTGGCACCGGATGGAAATTTGGCGGAATTGTTTGCTACGCAGCAGTTGAAAGGTAAAGTAACGACCAAGAGTTCCGACTCTGAAGTAGAGAAAGTGTTGCGTGCCGAAGTACAGTCTGCCATTGACAATTCTTATAATGTGCTCCGTACACGTATCGACCGTTTCGGTGTGGTACAGCCCAATATCCAGACATTGGAAGGACAGATGGGACGTATTATGGTGGAGATGCCGGGTGTGAAAGAACCGGAACGTGTGCGTAAATTGTTGCAAGGTAGTGCAAATCTGGAGTTTTGGGAAACCTATAATACGGAAGAGATTATCCCATTCCTGGCTACATTGGATACACGTTTGGCGGCAGAGCATGCTGCGACTGCAGAAACCGATACGGTTAAGGCAGACACTACGGCAATGGCTGAATTGACACCGGCTGAAAAAGTGGACGCTACGGATTCTACGAAGAAAGCTCCTGTGAAGGATTTGGCTGCGGCTCTGAAGGGAAATAGCGGAACTCCGGCAGAGAAGGCTGGGGCTGCTGTGGACGAACAGGCTATGAAGAACCATCCTTTGGCTTCTGTGCTGCAATTGGCTCAAGGCCCTATGGGATGTGTAGTGGGTTATGCCAGTTGGCGTGATACGGCTACCGTCAATCGCTATATCACTTCTGCCGTGGCAAAAGAAGTCTTGCCCAGTGACCTGAAACTTTATTGGGGAGTGAAGCCTGTAGGCAGTGGTAATATGGGAGACATTTTCGAGTTATATGCGATTAAGATTACGGAACGCAATGGTCGTGCGCCTTTGGAAGGTGATGTCGTGACAGAAGCTAAGGATGATTACGAACAGAATGGCCGTCCGTGCGTAAGCATGACGATGAATTCCGATGGTGCCCGTCGTTGGGCAGCTTTGACCAAGAAAAATGTGAAGCGCGCCATCGCCATTGTGCTCGACGGATATGTATATAGTGCTCCTACGGTGCAGAATGAGATTACCGGTGGTGTTTCCTCTATTACGGGACATTTCACGCTCGAAGATACGCGTGACCTTGCCAACGTGCTGAACACGGGTAAGATGCCGGCTCCTGCACATATCGTTTCCGAACAGTTTGTAGGTCCTACGTTGGGACAAGAGTCCATCAACCAAGGTATTACTTCATTTGTGATAGCTTTCATCCTGTTGATGATCTATATGTGTGGCATGTATGGTCTTATCCCCGGTATGGTAGCCAACGGCGCGTTGATATTGAACTTCTTCTTTACGTTGGGGGTTTTGACTTCATTCCAGGCTGCATTGACCATGTCCGGTATCGCCGGTATGGTGCTTTCTTTGGGTATGGCGGTAGATGCGAACGTGTTGATATATGAACGTACCAAAGAAGAGTTGCGTGCGGGGAAAGCTGTGAAACAAGCATTGTCGGACGGTTATTCCAATGCCTTCTCGGCCATCTTCGACTCCAACCTGACTTCTATCATTACGGGTATCATCCTGTATAATTTCGGAACAGGTCCTATCCGTGGATTTGCCACGACGTTGATTATCGGTATCCTGGTGTCTTTCTTTACGGCTGTTTTCTTGACCCGTATCGTGTACGAGCACTTCCTAAATAAGGAGAAATGGATGAACTTGACGTTTACAACGTCTCTTTCACGTAAGTTCTTGCATGATACGCATTACAAGTTCATGAGCTCTTATAAGAAATCCTTCACGATATTCGGGGTCTTGTTGGTGGTAGGTATCGCATCTTTGTTTGTACGCGGTTTGAGCAAAGGTATTGATTTCACCGGCGGACGTAACTTCGTAGTTGTGTTCGAAAAGCAGGTGGAGCCGGAAACTGTCCGCACCTTGTTGCAAAACAAGTTCGGGGATGCCAATATCCAGGTTATAGCCTTGGGTACAGACCATCAGACGGTACGTATATCCACAAACTATCGGATTGACGAAGAAGGTACGGAGGTGGATTCCGAAATAGAAGCAACGCTGTTCGAAACGCTCAAAGGCGGCGGTTTGTTGGCTTCGGATTTGGATTTGCAAACTTTCATCAACCGCGACGAGCGTGCCGGAGGTTCTATTATCAGTTCGGAAAAGGTAGGTCCTTCCGTAGCAGAAGACATAACCTATGGGGCTATTGTTTCTGTGGTATTGGCCTTGATTGCTATCTTCCTTTACATATTGTTGCGTTTCCGCAATGTGGCTTTCTCGGTCGGTGCAGTTGTGGCCTTGACGGTAGATACCTTGTTGATTATCGGAGCGTATTCGATTTGTTGGGGATGGGTGCCATTCTCTTTGGAAATCGACCAAACCTTTATCGGTGCGATTTTGACGGCTATCGGTTATTCTATTAATGATAAGGTGGTAGTATTCGACCGTATCCGCGAGTTCCTCCATCTGTATCCGAACCGCGACCGTCAGCGTTTGTTCAATGATTCTTTGAATACGACATTGACGCGTACCATCAATACTTCGTTGACCACGTTAGTCGTATTGTTGTGTATCTTCTTCTTGGGTGGAGAAAGTATCCGCAGTTTTGCTTTTGCCATGATTCTCGGTGTGGTAATCGGAACCTGTTCTTCCATCTTCATGGCGGCTCCGGTAGCTTTCCTGACTATGGGGCAACGCATCAAGGAGAACGATTCGGAAATGAAATAAAGAATTCGTTTATAAGTTGTTTGGATGCAGGGCAGGCTTAGGCTTGCCCTGTATTGTTTTGTGCCCGGACTCTCTTCAGTATATGATACTGGAGTATATCCGTCTGTTTTTGGTGCAAAGCTTTTTGGTAATGTTCCGGAAGGGCGGTTTCTTTGTCTTCAAAATAAAAGATGTGATATGATGGGATTAAAGAGTGTTTTGTTTTCCGGTATCCTTTTGTCCGTTATGGCAGTGGGTGTGCAGGCCAAGCCTGAAACCGGAAGCGGGTTGGACAAGTCTTTGTTGCCCCAACCGGTTTATTCCCCCGAACCGGGTTTGGTGGATTTATATTGGGCAGCTTGGGATTTGGCCTGGGGGCGGGTGAAGCATCAGGACGGGATTCCCCAGTCGCCCTATATGGATGAGAACCTGTGGGATGACACGATTTGGATTTGGGATACCGAGTTCATGGTGCTTTTTTGTCGCTATGCGCCTTCGCTATTCCCTGGCATACAGAGTTTGGATAACTTCTATAAGACGATATTGGACGGAGAGCCGGTCTCTTTAAAGATTTGGCATCCGGACAACCCTCCTTTTTTCGCGTGGGTGGAGTATGAGTACTATAAGATGACGGGCGACAAAAGGCGTTTGGAATATGTGTTAGAGGACAATCGTTACCTACAACGCCATTTTTATTGGTTTGAGAAACTGAAGAGGGGCAGTAGCCGTTTTTCCAAGATGCCGGTCATGTTGGAACGGAGGGAGAAAGGTTATTTGTGGGGCGACGTGCAGAGCGGTATGGACAATACTCCGCGTGGCCGGGGATGCAACGGGGAGATGCTGTGGATGGATGCTTTGGCCCAACAGGCTTTGGCTGCACTTTATATCGAAAGGATTGCCGAGGTCTTGGACGACCCGTCTACGGCCAAGGAGTTTGCCGGGGAGTATGCCGTGAAGAAGGACTTGCTCAATAAGTATTATTGGGATGCGGAGGATGGTTTTTATTATGACATAGAGGAGGCCACGGGCGACTTTGTGAAAGTGCGGACACCGGCTGTGTATTGGGCTATGTTGGCAGAAGTTCCAGGGCGGAAACAGGCGGCGCGTTTGGTGGAATATGCACAGGACGAGGATGAGTTCGGTGGTCAATATCCTTGGCCGTCCGTGTCGCGGAGTGATGCAGACTACAATGGGACGGTAGGAGATTACTGGAGGGGCGGTGTATGGCTGCCTTTGGCTTACATGTCAACCAAGGCACTTGAGACTTACGGTTATCATGATGTGGCACATGAGAATGCGTGCCGTTTGTTGGCGCAAATGTCCGAAACCTATAAGACTTTCGAGCCCCACTCCATTTGGGAATGTTATTCTCCGTCGGCAGCTCGTCCCGGACAGCGGGTGGACGGTGAGAATTTGACGTTGGTGGCTCAAGACTTTTGCGGATGGTCTGCCCTGGGGCCTATTTCTTTGTTTATTGAGAACGTGTTGGGGTTTTATAATATAGATGCCACGGCTCGGCTCGTGGAATGGCGTAAGACAGGTTGGGGCGAGCAAGGTATCCGGAATTTGAGGTTCGGCGATGTGCATACTGACATCGTGGCGGACGGGGATACCGTACGCGTGGTGTCTGATAAGGAATATGTATTGAAAGTGAATGGGAAGAAATACAAAGTAAAAGCCGGAACACAAGCTTTTACCTTGAAATAGACCGTGTACCCCCGCCGGGAATCGAACCCGGATTGGCGGTTTAGGAAACCGTAGTTCTATCCATTGAACTACAGGGGCTCTTTCTGTTTTGCAAAGTTAACAGTTTCTGCTTAAAAAGTCGAATACTTGGGACAAAACTTTCATAAGATAGAGGGAAAGGCTCGGTCTTTCTCTCTTTGCATATTTATGCATTTTTCTGTGCTTTTGCGAACTTTATGCTTTTGAAAAGTGAGAGAAGCACGATGAAATGCTATATAAATAAGCTTTTAGATTACGATTTTATAGTATAATCTGTATTCCGGAATGCTTTTAACAGCAAAATATTTTGTTTTTAAACATATCTTTGCGATATTTGCATTCCTAAGGTAGAAAGAATATACAGTAATCATATAAATGCTACAAAAAGTATGGCTGATAGATTAGAAGTAAAAGAGCTGGACCAGGTAGTGGTCCGTTTCTCTGGTGATTCCGGTGACGGTATGCAGTTGGCCGGGAATATTTTCTCTACGGTCTCGGCGACGGTAGGAAATGACATTTGTACGTTTCCCGATTATCCGGCTGATATCCGTGCTCCGCAGGGGTCGTTGACAGGAGTTTCCGGTTTCCAGGTACACATCGGTGCCCAGCGTGTGTACACACCGGGCGATAAGTGCGATGTGTTGGTGGCGATGAATGCGGCTGCGTTAAAGACCCAGTACAGATATGCCAAATCTACAGCATGTATTATTATCGACACCGATTGTTTCCAGGCCAAAGATTTGCAGAAGGCCGCTTTCACGACGGATAATCCGATAGAGGAGTTGGGCATCAAAAACGATGTGATTGCTGCCCCTATCACCCAGATGGTCAAAGCCTGTCTGGCTGACTCGGGCATGGACAACAAAGCTATTTTGAAATGCCGTAACATGTTTGCGCTCGGACTGGTGTGCTGGTTGTTCAACCGCGACCTGGAGATAGCGTTCAATATGTTGCGTGAGAAGTTTGCCAAAAAGCCCGCCGTGGCAGAAGCCAATATAAAGGTTATTCAGGCCGGATATGATTACGGGGCAAATACGCATGCTTCTGTGGCCCATACTTATAAAGTGGAATCCAAGACGAAAAAGCCCGGTAAGTATATGGACATCATGGGCAATAAGGCTACTGCATACGGATTTATCGCTGCGGCCGAGAAAGCCGGCAAGCGGCTTTTCTTGGGGTCGTATCCTATTACGCCGGCTACGGACGTGCTGCATGAATTGTCCAAACATAAAAGTTTGGGCGTGACCACAGTACAGTGCGAGGATGAGATTGCCGGTTGTGCCTCCTCCATCGGCGCTTCCTTTGCCGGTGCATTGGCAGTGACTTCTACTTCGGGGCCCGGCGTATGTTTGAAATCGGAAGCCATGAATCTGGCCGTGATTACGGAATTGCCGTTGGTGATACTGAACGTGCAGCGCGGAGGCCCGTCCACGGGCTTGCCCACGAAGAGCGAGCAGACGGATTTGTTGCAAGCCCTTTTCGGACGCAACGGCGAATCGCCGATGCCGGTCATTGCAGCCACTTCGCCTACGAATTGTTTCGATGCGGCCTATTATGCCTCGAAGATGGCTTTGGAGCACATGACGCCGGTGGTGTTGCTCACCGATGCTTTTGTGGCCAACGGTTCCGGTGCTTTCAAACTGCCCGATTTGAACGATTATCCCGATATTTGTCCCCCTTACGTCACTCCGGAAATGGCCGGGAGCTACACGCCATACATGCGTAATCCCGACACGCAAGTGCGTTACTGGGCCATACCCGGACAAGAAGGGTATATGCATATTCTCGGCGGGTTGGAGAAGGACGGCCGGACAGGAGCCATCAGCACCGATCCCGAGAACCACGACAAGATGTGTCGTTTGCGTGCAGAGAAAGTGGCCCGAATCCCGGTGCCTGATGTGGAGGTGCAGGGATGCGTGGACGATGCCGAACTGCTGATAGTAGGCTTTGGCGGTACTTACGGCCATTTGCATTCGGCCATGGATGAAATGGTGGCTACAGGCAAGAAAGTGGCTTTGGCTCATTTCTCTTACCTGAACCCCTTGCCTGCCAATACGGCGGAAGTGCTGAAGCGGTATAAGAAAGTCGTGGTAGCCGAGCAGAACTTAGGGCAATTTGCCGCATATCTGCGTATGAAAGTAGACGGTTTCGTGCCCTATCAGTTCAATCAGGTGAAAGGCCAGCCTTTTGTCGTGAGCGAGTTGGTGGCAGCCTTTACCGAGATTTACAACAAATAGTCAAACTTAGAAGAATAAAAGAAAATGAGCGAATATACAGCAAAAGATTATAAAAAGGGATTGCCGCGTTGGTGTCCCGGGTGTGGAGACCATTTTTTTCTGGCTTCTTTGCACAAGGCTATGGCCGAAATCGGAGTGCCTCCCTACGAGACAGCCGTGATTTCAGGTATCGGTTGCTCCAGCCGTCTGCCTTATTATATGAATACGTATGCCATGCAGACGATTCACGGACGTGCCGCCGCCATTGCCACCGGCTTCAAGGTGGCCAATCCGGATATCACCGTGTGGCAGATTTCCGGTGACGGCGACGGTCTGGCCATTGGCGGTAACCATTTCATCCATGCCGTCCGCCGCAACGTGGACATCAATATGATTCTGCTGAACAACCGGATTTATGGTCTCACGAAAGGGCAGTATTCTCCGACGTCTCCGAGAGGATTCGTCAGTAAATCCTCTCCTTACGGGACGGTGGAAGACCCGTTCAATCCGGCAGAGTTATGTTTCGGAGCGCGTGGTCATTTCTTTGCCCGTGCCGTGGCTACGGATGCCGCCGGGACGGTGGAAATCCTGAAAGCGGCATACGCCCACAAGGGAGCCGCCGTGTGCGAGATATTGCAAAACTGCGTGATATTCAACGACGGGACGCACGATACCGTTTACACCAAAGAAGGACGTGCCAAGCATGCCATTTATCTGGAACACGGCCAGCCGATGTTGTTCGGTGAAAATAAGGAATTCGGCTTGATGCAGGAAGGTTTCGGGTTGAAGGTCGTGAAGATAGGAGAGAACGGCGTGACGGAAAAAGACATCCTCGTGCATGATGCGCATTGCCAGGACAACACCTTGCACTTGAAGTTGGCTCTGATGGAAGGGCCTGATTTTCCGGTGGCATTGGGCGTGATTCGTGATGTGGAAGCTCCGACATACGACGAGGCGGTCAACCGGCAGATAGAAGAAGTGAAAGAAAAGAAAGCCTATCACAATTTCACGGAACTGCTCTATACGAACGATATTTGGGAGGTGAAGGAGTAAGTTCCCCGTGAAAGGGAAAGGAAAGAAAAGGCGGCTGTTCCTTATCGTGGGGCAGCCGCCTTTTTTGTTCCGTCTTTCTGTTTCGATAGGCGGGCGGCGGGCTGTCGGTTGTCAAAATCCGTTATATTTGCTTGCTTTTATGTAAGGTACTGGTTTTCAATCTGCAATAGGTCGGAAATTTTTGTCCGTCAAATGAAAAATCAATCTCAGGAGATTGGAAAATCGTTCCCCTGAGATTGATTTACCGTTTGGCGCAGAACGGTGCGCAGCTTTCTGCCAGGCCCCGTCCGTCATGCTTTTTTACTTCTTACAGTTTTCCGCCGTAGGCCAAATCGCCTGCATCGCCAAGTCCCGGGACGATGTACATGTGGTCGTTCAGCTCCGGGTCGATAGCTCCGCACCACAAGGTATAGTCCGTGTCTTTGAATGTTTCCGTGAGGTAGTCCACGCCCTTTCGGCTGGCTATCGCACTACATAAATGCACTTTTCCCGGTATGCCTTTGGTCTCGAATGCCTTGAGCCCCAATTCCATGCTTCCGCCCGTGGCCAGCATGGGATCGGCGATGATAAGCGTTTTGCCGTTCAGGTCCGGCGTGGCCAGATATTCGATATGTATGCCCACTTCGTGGCATTCTTTGTCTTTGTAGAAGCGGTAGGCCGACACGAATGCGTTGTCGGCCTCCTCAAACACATTCAGGAAGCCTTGATGGAAAGGGAGGCCGGCTCGGAAGATGGTTCCCAGTACGATAGGGTCGTTGTACAACAGCGTAGGCGCCGTGCCCAACGGGGTTTGTATGTCTTTGACGGAATAATCCAGCGTTTTACTGATTTCGTAAGCCATTACTTCCCCGATTCTTTCCAGATTGCGGCGGAACCGCGCCCTGTCTTTCTGAATGCATACGTCCCGGAGTTCCGACATGTATCTGTTGACAACCGTTTGTTGCTCTGCAAAGTTAATTACTTTCATATTTGGATGGATTTAAATATACTTGAGAACAAAAGTAACAAAAACTTCTTGAAAATGTAAACTCCGTGTAGCAAATATAGCTTTGGTTCTTAGGTTTTGGGAAATTTAACGGAAGAATGTTTTTGAATTAAGAAAAATAATATGCCGAAAGTTTCAGATGCACGCATTTCTTTGTAATTTTGTCAGCGCAAAAAGGAAGTTTTTTTTATAGTGAATTGATTTCTAACCAAATATTATTTTAGAAAATGGCAAATTTAGATTTGAGTAAGTACGGTATTACCGGTACTGTTGAGGTTCTCCACAATCCGTCATACGACGTATTGTTCCAGGAAGAAACCAAAGCTGGTTTGGAAGGTTTTGAAAAAGGTCAGGTAACGGAATTGGGTGCAGTGAATGTGATGACAGGTATTTATACCGGTCGTTCTCCCAAGGACAAGTTTATCGTAAAAGACGCTACTTCTGAGAACACCGTATGGTGGACTTCTGAAGAATATAAGAATGACAACAAGCCTGTAACTCCTGAGGCTTGGAAGGTATTGAAGGATTTGGCTGTGAAGGAGCTTTCAAATAAGAAATTGTTTGTTGTCGACGGTTTCTGCGGCGCTAACAAGGCTACTTGCCTGAAAGTGCGTTTCATCGTGGAAGTTGCATGGCAGGCTCACTTCGTAACGAACATGTTTATCCGTGCTACGGAAGAAGATTTGAAGGATTTCGAACCTGATTTCGTGGTTTACAACGCTTCTAAGACTAAGGTTGAAAACTACAAGGAACTGGGCTTGAACTCAGAAACAGCCGTAGTCTTCAACTTGACTTCAAAAGAGCAAGTCATCATCAACACTTGGTACGGTGGTGAAATGAAGAAGGGTATGTTCTCTATGATGAACTATTTCAATCCTTTGCGCGGTATCGCTTCTATGCACTGCTCTGCCAACACCAGCATGGACGGCACCAGCTCTGCTATCTTCTTCGGTTTGTCCGGTACCGGTAAGACGACTTTGTCTACCGACCCGAAACGTAAGTTAATCGGTGACGACGAGCACGGATGGGACGACGAAGGCGTATTCAACTACGAAGGCGGTTGCTATGCTAAAGTTATTAATCTGGATAAAGAATCCGAACCCGATATCTACAAGGCTATCAAACGTGACGCTTTGTTGGAGAATGTAACGGTAGATGCTAACGGCAAGATTGATTTTGCAGATAAGAGCGTAACGGAAAATACACGTGTATCTTATCCTATTTACCACATCGAGAATATCGTGAAGCCTATTTCCAAGGGTCCTCACGCAAAGCAGGTAATCTTCCTGTCTGCTGATGCCTTCGGTGTATTGCCTCCCGTTTCTATCTTGAACGACCAGCAGGCTCAATACTACTTCTTGTCTGGTTTTACTGCCAAGTTGGCCGGTACGGAACGTGGTATCACTGAACCGACTCCGACGTTCTCAGCTTGTTTCGGTGCTGCTTTCTTGAGCTTGCATCCTACGAAATATGCTGAAGAGCTCGTGAAGAAGATGAACAAGGTAGGTGCCAAGGCATATTTGGTGAACACGGGTTGGAACGGTACGGGCAAGCGTATTTCCATCCGCGATACTCGTGGTATCATCGATGCCATCTTGGACGGTTCTATCGACAAGGCTCCTACGAAGACTATTCCTTACTTCGATTTCGTTGTTCCTACGGAGTTGCCGGGTGTTGATCCGAAGATTCTCGATCCTCGCGACACTTACGCTGACGCTGCAGAGTGGACGAAGAAGGCTGAAGATTTGGCTGCCCGTTTCATCAAGAACTTTGCGAAGTTCACGGGTAACGAAGCCGGTAAGGCTTTGGTTGCAGCAGGTCCGAAGTTGTAATTTTACAGTAAAGCATAACATTGAAAGTCTGTCTGGATTCTTCAGGCAGACTTTTTTTGTTTCGGCGCATGAATGTTGTAAAACTAAAAAACTGTAAAAACAGGTAGATTCTTTACGGTTCGTTTTTAAACCCCTCCCACTTTTTTTATCTTTGCAATTAAAAACTTTATTCTTGATGATGAAGAAAATAACCTCATTACTGTTATTATGGGTCATGGTCTTGCCGCTTTGGGCACAGTTTCACGACCCGGTAAGTTTTTCTGTTTCCCAAAAGAAACTGTCTGACTCTGAATTCGAGATTGTTTTTACCGGAAAGGCGGAAGCGGGTTGGCATGTCTATTCTACGGACATTCCGGACGGCGGCCCTACTCCGGCTACCATTAATTTCGATGAACAGAAAGGAGTGGAGCCGGTAGGTAAGCTGACGGCACGTGGAAAGGTGCATAAGGCGTACGACAATCTTTTCGGAATGGAAGTCAGCTATATGGAAAATACGGCTGTTTTCGCGCAGAAAATGCGTATTACGGACGCTACTTATTCCGTGAAAGGGTATCTGAACTATGGGGCTTGTAACGATGAGAATTGCATGCCTCCCACCAATGTGGAGTTTGCTTTCACCGGTACGGGCAAGTCGGCGGCCAAGGCTCCGGCCGATAAGGACAAGAAGGAGAAAAGCGAGAAGGGGAATGAGGCGCTTGCGGCCGGGAAAGAAAAAAAGAACGGCAAGGTTGTGATAGGCGAAGCCGATACGGTCACGAATATTGTGGTGGCAGACACCTTGACATCGACCGTCCAAGGACAGGCGGCTGTGGCGGCAAGCGATTATTGGACACCGGTGGTCGACGAGTTGGCGGCTTTTGGCGAGGATGCTTCCAACGCGGCCAACCAGGCTTGGTGGAAGATATTCCTGTTGGGCTTTCTGGGAGGCTTGGTCGCTCTCTTGACACCTTGCGTGTGGCCTATTATCCCGATGACGGTAAGCTTTTTCCTGAAACGTTCGGGAGACAAGCGGAAGGGGATTCGTGACGCAGCCACTTACGGGGTGAGCATCGTGGTCATCTATGTGCTTTTAGGCTTGGTGATTACCGGAATATTCGGGGCCAGTGCTTTGAATGCCTTGTCTACCAATGCCGTTTTCAATATTTTCTTCTTCCTGATGCTGTTGGTGTTTGCCGCCAGTTTCTTCGGGGCATTTGAGATTACGCTGCCTTCTTCGTGGAGCAATGCGGTAGACAGCAAGGCGGAGTCGACCACGGGCTTGTTGAGCATCTTCCTGATGGCTTTCACCCTCGCTTTGGTCTCTTTTTCTTGTACGGGGCCGATTATCGGTTTTCTGTTGGTGGAAGTGTCCACGTCGGGCAGTATCCTTGCCCCGACCATCGGCATGTTGGGTTTTGCCATTGCCTTGGCCTTGCCTTTCACCCTGTTTGCCATGTTTCCGGCTTGGCTGAAGACGATGCCGAAATCCGGTAACTGGATGAATTGTGTGAAGGTGTCGCTCGGTTTCTTGGAATTGGCTTTTGCCTTGAAGTTCTTGTCGGTGGCAGATTTGGCTTACGGTTGGCATATCCTCGACCGCGAGGCTTTCCTGAGTTTGTGGATCGTGATTTTTGCTTTGTTGGGTGCTTATCTTATCGGTTGGCTGCGTTTTCCGCACGATGAAGATGAATATGATGAGTCCGGTAATGTCGTGGTCAATCATCGTACGTCGGTCACCCGTTTCTTCATGGCTTTGGTTTCCTTCTCTTTTGCCATTTACATGGTTCCCGGTTTGTGGGGAGCGCCGCTGAAGGCTATCAGTGCCTTTTCGCCTCCGATGAGCACGCAAGACTTCAACCTTTATGAGAACGAGGTGAAGGCTCAGTTCATGGATTATGATGCCGGGATGGAATATGCGCGCAGGCAAGGTAAGCCCGTGATGATAGACTTTACCGGATACGGTTGCGTGAACTGCCGCAAGATGGAGCTGGCTGTGTGGGCCGACCAGAAGGTCGCGGATATCATGCAGAACGATTACGTGCTAATCACGTTGTATGTGGATGAGAAGACCAAGCTGCCGGAACCTATTAAGGTGACAGAGAACGGTCAGGAACGTACTTTGCGTACGGTAGGTGACAAATGGAGCTATTTGCAACGCAGTAAGTTCGGGGCCAATGCCCAGCCGTTCTATGTATTGCTCGACAACGAAGGCAAGCCGTTGAACAAGTCATATTCGTACGACGAGGATGTCAATAAGTATATAGATTTCTTGCAGACCGGCTTAAAGAATTATAAGAACAAGTAGTTCTTGTATGGAGAATATCAGGGGATGTATCAGATACCAATGGTACATCCCTATTTTTATGTTTGGTTTTTAACGTTATTTTTCATCGGAATGAGCAAGGATTTGGCCGGTTCGCGGTTTGATAAACAGAATGTCGGATTTTTAAATTGGATGAAAAATGAAGAAAGTACATGCCTTATGGGTGTTGGCCTGCCTGTTGGCGGCTCCGGTTTTGTTTCAGTCTTGTTCGGACGATGATGACGAGGTTTATGTATGGTATCCTTATCTCAGTCCGAATGCTTTGGTGACGGTCAAGGGCGGAACGGATTCCTGTTTCTTGCAGTTGGACGATGAGACTACGCTTTGGCCGGTAAATCTGTCCTCTTCCCCTTTCGGAGAAAAGGAAGTGAGGGCTTTGGTTTATTTTACGGACGTAGATGGGGAAAAGCATTTCTGTACGCGTGCGGTCTATGTAAACTGGATGGACAGCATTCTGACGAAAAAAACGGTTCCGGATTCTGCTTTGGTGAACGATTCGCTGTATGGGAATGACCCAGTGGATATCGTAGATGATTGGGTGACTGTGGCAGAAGACGGTTATCTGACGCTGCGTTTCTCTACTTTGTGGGGCAATAGGGGGATTGCCCATAAGGTGAATTTATTGACCGGAGGTAATCCGGAGAATCCTTATGAGGTGGAGTTTCGTCACGATGCTTGCGGAGATGCGGGGAGTTGGCGAAGCGATGCGCTTGTGGCCTTTGATTTAGGGAAGCTTCCCGATACCGGAGGTCGTACGGTCAAACTGACGTTGGTTTGGCAGTCGTTTCGGGGGAGGAGAACAGCGGAATTCGATTATTGTACCCGTAAAAAGACAGGAAACGTAGCCAGACAAATAGAGCAAATGCAAAGAGGAGGTATGTTACGATAGTGTTGGAGGACAGATAACCGTTCGTTCAGAATGACGCGTATCGGAAACGGAGGCGAACAGGATTTGGTTCGAGATATACAGCGGGGCGACCGTGTAGCGATGAAATTATTATATTGTCGCTATGCGGGTTGCCTCACAGCCGTATGTTCCCGTTATGTGGCTTGTATGGACGATGTGAGAGACGTCCTTCAGGATTGTTTCGTGAAGATATTCACTTCCATTCACGGTTTCGAGTGGAGGGGTGAAGGCTCTCTCCGGGGATGGATGGTACGTATTGTGGTGAACGAGTCATTGAAATTCTTGAAGCGCAACCGGCAGTTGGAATCTCTTGACGATGGGTGGGACGTACCGGATACGGTAGAGGATGAGCCGGATGCGGAGGACATTCCTTCTGAAGTTCTTCAGGAAATGATTTGCCGTTTACCGGCAGGGTATAGGGCTGTTTTCAATTTGTATGTATTCGAAAAGAAAAGCCATAAAGAGATTGCGGCGATGCTGAATATAAAAGAGAGTACATCGGCTTCGCAACTGCATCGGGCAAAGGCGGTGTTGGTAAAGGAAGTTCAAAGATATAAAGCTCAGGTCAATGGAAGATAAATGGTTGAATGAATGGCAAAAGAAACTGGACGGTTACGAGGCCACCCCTCCCGACGGGCTGTGGGACGGGATAAACAAGGCTTTGGAAGAGCGATGCCTGTCCGTCTCCTCCTCTCGTGGAAGGCGTACCGTATGGCTTCGCCTGGCTGGGATAGCGGCGGCGTTGGCGATCGTTGTGCCCTTGGGAAGAAACGTATGCCGGCCGGTTTTTACGTCTCTTGTAGAAAAGCGCATTCAAACCGAAGACATTCTTCCGGAGCCGTCGGATGTCTTTTGGGCAAAAGTCCGGAGAGTGAAAAAGGAATCATATCGTGGTAAACCGTTCGGGAAAGATACGGTGACTTTCTGCGACCGTCCCATCGTATCAGAGGAAGGTCAGGAGATTTTAACGGAGGAGAGGAAAGAACTTGTAGCCGAAAGGGAAAAAACGGTTTCTGAAGACACTCTTGAGTATATGGAGAAAGCTTATCCTGACGGGATAGACCGGCATACTAAGTGGGTTGCAAACGTCGGGAAGGTTAAGAATGAAAGCTCGCATTTACTGGCCATAAGTCTTTTTGCATCCAATACACTCGGAAAATCGGTGATGAATCACGGGAACGGAGGGGTTGCCCTGATGGGAGCTATTCCCTCTTGGGAACACCCCGAGGCCATGGGATATGGAAAATATCCGGTGGCGGGTATAAAGTCCGCCCACCCGTACGTGGATGACTTTGTCCCGATGAAACATAAACAACCCGTCAGGTTCGGTGTGTCCGTTTGTTATGCCTTGAATGAAAGATTCGGTATAGAAAGCGGCCTTTCTTATACTTATCTTTCGTCAAGTCTTTCTTCTTCGGGAGAAGATTATAGTTATAAGGTACGGCAATCCTTACAATACGTAGGGATTCCCTTGAACTTTAAGGCCAGCTTGTGGAAGAAACGGTGGATGGATTTGTATCTGTCGGCCGGAGGAATGGCTGAGAAGTGCGTGGATGGAGATTCGGAAACGGATTATATGTGGCGAGGAAGGATAAAGTCGTCTACACATAAGGCTGTGAGGGAAAAACCTTGGCAATGTTCTGTAAATGCGAGTGCCGGGATGCAGTTTAACTTGTCGTCGGTGGTAGGTTTGTATGTGGAGCCGGGAGTGAGTTACTATTTTGATAATGGAAGTTCTGTTTCTAATATTTATAAGGAGAAACCATTGAATTTTAATTTGGAATTCGGACTTAGGTTTTCTCTCGGTTTGTGACATAAAGCTTCTCCTTTCCGAAGGTTGGGTCTGATAGTCTTGTACGTTCGGTTTTTATTTTGGAAAACTTTTGGCCTTCTTGTGGGCGAGGGTTTGGTTTGTAATATTCTGTTTATTAGATTGTTGATTGTTTTGTGGATTCTTGAATTGGAAAACTTTAGAATAAAAACCGCAAAAACTCTTGCACGAAAAAAGGAAAAGGTGTACCTTTGTCATTGTTCAGGTGCCCTGTTTGCCAGTCGGCCGACAGAGTGAAAAGGGAACGGGGTGAGAGTCCCCGACAGACCCGCTGCTGTGAACTCTTTTATGCGTTTCATGACATACTGCATCCACTGTTTCGTCGGGCGAAACGGGAAGGACATGAAACGAGAGTAAGTCAGAAGACCTGCCTGTGACATAGCCGTACGGACTCCGGGGATAAGGGAACGACGGCGGGAACGTAATAAGAAAGATACAAACTTTTAAGTGTCGAAGATACGGGGCTTCTTTTAGGAAAAGGAGGTAGGGATTTTTTCGGCCTGAAAAATAAATGCAATATGATACAGACAGTTGTGAAAAGGGACGGGCGCATTGTGGGGTTCAATGCCCGGAAAATCGGTGATGCCGTACGTAAGGCCATGGTACATACCGAGGCCGGTGAGAATGAAGAGCTGATTCATTTGATATGCGAACACGTGGCTAACCGTGGAAAGGTACAGATGACGGTGGAAGAGATTCAGGATGCCGTGGAAGTGGAATTGATGAAAAGCCGCCGTAAGGATGTGGCGCAGAAATATATCGCTTACCGTAACCAGCGCAGCATTGCCCGTAAGGCTAAAACGCGTGACATGTTCTTGGAGATCATCAATATCAAGTCCAACGACGTGACCCGCGAGAATGCCAACATGAATGCCGACACGCCGGCTGGCATGATGATGAAGTTTGCCAGCGAGACCACCAAACCTTTCGTAGACGACTACCTGTTGAGCGAAGAGGTGAAAGAGGCGGTCAAGCACAACTATCTGCACATTCATGACAAGGATTATTATCCCACCAAAAGCTTGACGTGCGTACAACATCCGCTCGACCACATCCTGAAGCATGGTTTCTCTGCCGGACACGGGGAGTCCCGTCCTGCCAAACGTATCGAGACGGCCAGTATTTTGGCCTGTATTTCTATGGAAACGGCACAGAATGAGATGCACGGCGGCCAAGCTATTCCTGCGCTTGATTTTTATCTGGCTCCTTTCGTGCGTGCCAGTTTCATCGAAGAAGTGAAGGTCTTGGAGGAGTTGAACACCGAAGACTACTCTCATTTATATCATAAGGAAGTGAACGACTTTGTCACTCGTCCTTTGGACGGTCTGACCGGCGACGCACGTATCCTCCAGCATGCGATGAACAAGACTGTGGCCCGGGTGCATCAGGCCATGGAAGCCTTTATCCACAATATGAATACTATCCATTCCCGTGGCGGGAACCAAGTGGTGTTCAGTTCCGTGAACTACGGTACGGATACCTCGGCCGAGGGACGTTGCATCATTCGCGAAATCCTGCGTAGTACTTACGAAGGGGTGGGCAACGGCGAAACGGCTATCTTTCCGATTCAAATCTGGAAAAAGAAGCGGGGTGTGAGTTATTTGCCTACCGACCGCAACTACGACCTTTACCAATATGCCTGCAAGGTGACGGCCCGTCGTTTTTTTCCGAATTTCATCAATCTGGACGCCACGTTCAACCGGCATGAACTGTGGCGTGCCGACGACCCGAAACGTTACCTGTATGAAACGGCTACAATGGGTTGCCGCACCCGCGTCTTTGAAAACCGTTTCGGGCCGAAGACCTCTATCGGACGGGGAAATATTTCTTTTTCAACCATCAATATCGTGCGTCTGGCTATCGAGTGCATGGAGATTGCGGATGAAGAAGAACGTATCGCCTGTTTCTTTGCCAAGCTCGACCACATGCTGGAGATCACGGCCCGTCAGTTGCATGAGCGCATGGAGTTCCAGAAGACAGCCTTTGCCAAGCAATTCCCGTTGGTGATGAGTGCGCTTTGGTTGGGATGCGAGAAGTTGAAGCCCAACGATACGATAGCTCCGGTGATTAACCAAGGGACGTTAGGCATCGGTTTCATCGGTTTGGCCGAATGCTTGGTCGCTTTGACCGGTAAGCATCATGGAGAGTCGGAAGAGGCACAGCAGCTCGGTCTGAAGATAGTGACCTATATGCGTGACCGTGCTAACGAGTTCTCGGAACTCTACCAGCATAATTACAGCGTGTTGGCCACTCCGGCTGAAGGATTGGCCGGAAGGTTTACCCGAGGTGACCGCAAACAGTTCGGTGTCTTGCCGGGTATTACCGACCGTGAGTATTATACCAATTCCAATCATGTACCGGTGTATTACAAGTGCAGTGCCCGTCATAAGGCCGAAGTTGAGGCGCCGTATCACGACCTGACGCGGGGCGGCCATATCTTCTACGTGGAAATCGACGGGGATGCCACTCACAATCCGGAAGTCATCATGCGCGTGGTGGACATGATGGACAAGTACAATATCGGTTACGGCTCGGTGAACCACAACCGTAACCGTTGCATGGCTTGCGGATACGAAAATGCCGAACCAGAGATGAAAGTGTGTCCCAAATGCGGCAGTGAGCATATCGACCGTCTGCAACGCATTACCGGTTACTTGGTCGGGACGACCGACCGTTGGAACAAGGCCAAGCTGGCCGAGTTGAACGACCGTGTGGTACATGAAAACCGATAAACGACGATGATTTCAGTCATAAAGATTGTTGAGGACACGACGGTGGACGGACCGGGGTTTCGCACGACGGTGTATGCCGCCGGTTGTCCCAATGCCTGTCCCGGCTGCCATAATCCGCAGTCGTGGGACATCGAGTCCGGAACCCTGATGACGACGGAAGAAATCATGCAGGTCATCCGGGCCGATGAGTTTGCGGACGTGACGTTCAGCGGCGGCGACCCGATGTTCCAGCCTGAAGGGTTTGCCGAACTGGCGGAAGCCGTGAAACGGGAGACCGGGAAAAACATCTGGTGTTATACCGGTTATAAGTTCGAACGGTTGCGGCATGACAGGCGGCAGGCTGAACTGCTGCAATACATCGACGTGTTGGTGGACGGGCCATACGTGGAATCCTTACGCGACCGTGACGCGTTGTTTCGCGGTAGCCGCAACCAACGTCTGATTGACGTGCAGGCCTCTTTACGCGAAGGCGAAGTCGTTTTGTACGCGCAATGACTTGGTTTTAACACAATATATGGGCATCCATTCCCATATATTGTGTATTTTTGCATTTACTTAATGGAGATAATGAAAAACGTACTCATTAGACTAACTTAAATCAACAGACATGAAAAGAATGCTCGTATGGACCATGGCCGGCATGTTGGCTGTGGGAGCCGGTGCCCAGACCGGTCGCGAACTTCCTTTCCAGAAGTGGGCGTTGACCCCGCCGATGGGTTGGAACTCGTGGGATTGTTACGGCCCCACCGTAGTGGAGGACGAAGTGAAGGCCAATACCGATTACATGGCAGAGAAGTTGGCCGTTTACGGTTGGGAATACGTGGTGGTGGATATCCGTTGGTTTGTGGAGAACGACAAGGCGGGAGGGTACAACCAAACCAATCCCATCTACGTGTACGACGAATGGGGGCGTTACACCCCGGCGCTCAACCGTTTCCCGTCGGCTGCCAACGGGGTGGGTTTCCGCGCCTTGGCCGACTATGTGCACGGCAAGGGACTGAAGTTCGGCATCCATCTGATGAGGGGATTGCCCAAAATTGCGGCAGAGAAGAAATTGCCCGTGAAAGGCACCAACGGCATCACCTGCGACATGATAGCCAGCAACGATTCCGCCTGCACGTGGTTGCGCGACAATTACAAGGTGGACTACCGCAAGCCCGGCGCACAGGAGTACTACAACTCGTGCTTTGAACTGTATGCCGAATGGGGTGTGGACTTTGTGAAGATAGACGACCTCTCCCGTCCGTACCATACGGCGGAGATAGAGATGATACGCAAAGCCATAGACCATTGCGGCCGCCCCATCGTGTTGAGCATCTCGCCGGGCGAAACGCCGTTGGAGAAAGTGGATCACGTGAAGACGCACGCGAACATGTGGCGTACGGTGGACGACTTCTGGGACAACTGGAGTCAGTTGAACTACCAGTTCCAAGTCTGTGCCAAGTGGGCGCCTTACATCGCACCGGGCACGTGGCCGGATGCGGACATGTTGCCGTTGGGCAAGATCAGCATCCGTGGCGAGCGCGGAGAGGAGCGGTGGACCAACTTCACACGCGACGAGCAGTACACGATGATGAACCTTTGGACGATATTCAAGTCGCCGCTGATGTTCGGAGGCGACCTGCCGCAGAACGACAAGGCTACCGATTCGTTGCTGACCAACCGCGACGTGCTTTACATGCACCATTATTCGGCCAACAACCGGCAGTTGTCCAAACGGGATAACCATATTGTTTGGGCGGCGGACGACCCGGCCAACGGCGACAAGTTCGTGGCTCTGTTCAATACGGGCGGTTCGGAGTTTGTCAATACCAAGGATGCCCTCTACCGCAGCGGTACGATTTCTTACCTGACCACGGGGTATGCCAAGGATGCGGATGTGGACCTGACGGGCATGAAGACGGGGCAGTTGGCCTTGGTGGTGTCCGATGACGGGGACGGCTACGACAGCGACCATGCCGACTGGATCGACCCGGTCGTGACGTTGGCAGACGGTTCCACCATCAAGCTGACCGACCGGAAGTACTTGCGCGGTACGTGCGGTTGGGGCAGCATCGGGGTCAACCGGAACCTCGAAGGCAATTCCCTGTCCATCAACGGCCAAAAGTATGACAACGGTTATGCGGTGCATGCCAATTCCATCCTGCTGTTCGATATTCCCGAAAACGCCGTACGTTTCACGGCTCTCGTGGGCTTGGATAATTCCGGCACCGACCAAGGCAGCAAGTCCTCGGTAGAGTTCATGGTGTTCGACGGCGACCCCACCATGCGCGAGGAGACCACGGACCAGTGGAGCGGCGGCAACGTGACGATAAAGATCGACCCGGGCAAACAGGCGGCTTGCAGCGGTTTCATCAGCCGGACCACTGCGCAGACCCGTGACATGGAGGCTGACATAGAGGGAGCGGAGAAGCTCTACTTGGTGGTGACGAACGGTGGTGACGGCCTGTCGTACGACCATGCCGACTGGGCGAATCCCGTCTTGGTGGACAAGGACGGCAAGGAGTTCTCCCTGACCGAGATCGCTTGGGAAGCCAATCCCGTGAACGGTTGGAACGCACCGAAAGTGAACAAGAATAACGAAGGCAACACGATTACCATGGGCGGACAGGCATACGACAAGGGATTCGGGGTGAATGCACCCTCCATGCTTACTTTCGTCCTGCCCGAAGGACATGGATATGTGAAGTTCAAGGCGACGGTAGGGTATGACGATGATGTGAAGGATGCCGCCGAGGGCGTGACGATGGAGTTCCGTGTCTTCACTGAAGACCCTGCGCCGGGCGAAGCCAGTCCCGTGGCGTTGGATTTGGTACAGTTGGGCTTTGCCGCCGACCAGCCTTGCCGTGTGAAAGAGATGTGGAAGGGCAAGGATGTGGGTACGTTCAAGAACGCCGAGTTCGCCCCCATTCTCCGTTCGCATGCCAGCGGCCTTTACCGCGTATCGGCCGTGGAACGTACCGAAGGAGCCTCCGTTGCGGTGGAAGTGCCCTCAGGGGAATTGACGGCAGGCGAGCCGTTCGAGGTGAAAATCACGGTATCCGGCGGTCCGTCCGAAGGAGCCTACGTGCAGTTGCTTTGCGGCGGTGAAATCATCGGTACGCTGCCCGTGGAGGCAGACGGTACGGCAAGATATACGGCCACCCTTTACGGGGGTACCTACATGCTTCAGGCCAAGTACAGCGGGACTACGGCTGTGGCTTCCGCCGTGTCGGACGAATGTCCGGTGACGGTGGGAGGGGCTTCCGAAGACCTGACGCACTTGCAGCAACGACTGCAAAGCTTGGTAGATGAGGCCAAGGCGATTGTGCCGGAAGAAATTGCCGGTGCGCTTCGTGCCCCTTTGGCACAAGCCATAGAGAAAGCCTCTCCCATAGAAGGAAAAACAAAAGCCGAGTTGGAAACGGCCATTTCCGCGTTGGTAGAGGCCGTGGATGCGGCCCGTCTGTCCATTCCGGTCATGACGGCCTTGCAGGCTGTGGTGGAGGATGCCACGGATTTTTTGAAGGCCATCAGCGCATCTGAGGCCAAAGACGCGTTGGTGGCGGCTATCAGCGAGGGGCAAGCTGTGTATGCGTCCGAAGCCAGTACGGTGGATGACATCGAGGCGGCGCGTCAGGCTTTGGCGCAGGCCTTGTCCGACACGAAGAAGACAGCCAAGCCTGTGGACGGGCAATGTTTCGACATGACGGAGTTCCTTGTCAATCCGAGTTTCGAGTCCGGAAAGGCGGGATGGCTGTTGGACAAGCAGACCGGCGGTTGGGAGTCTTTCGACACGTGGAACGACCGTCCCGCCCATGAGGGCTCCTATTTCATCAGCTTGGCTTACGGGAGCATTACGTCCATCGACTTGTATCAGGTCGTGGAGGGGCTTCCTGCCGGGGTGTACTCCGTGCAGGGTGCTTTGCGCAACACCGACGGGGCGGACTTGCTGACCGACCAACATATTTACGCAGAGGCACAAGCCGGTACATACGACTCCGAAGTCCTGTCCCACGTGGGCGGAGAGAACAATAATGATTGGTCTGACTTCACCGTGGCAGGCATCAGGTTGGGAGAAGGCGAGAGCCTGCGGCTGGGGGTGCGTTCGTCCGGAAGCGGGACGACGGCCGGATGGTTCCAGGCAGACGACTTCCGTTTGTTTTATTGGGGAACGAATCCGTCAGATGTCCGTGTCGTACAAGGCATGGTCGACGGGGTGACGGTTGTTTTGGGAGAAGATGGCGTGCGGCTTACGGCGGCTTCCGCTTGTAGCCTGCCGGTTTATACCGTGGGCGGCGTGCTTTATACGGTATGGACGCTTCAGGCCGGGACGCAAACCAAAGTACTGCCCCGTGGACAGTATGTGGTAAACGGGAAGGTGCTTTTTGTGAGATGACGGATTCTGTTTGACATGTCAACGCGACGGGCTGTGTCTGGTAAGAAAGGCACAGCCCGTTTGTTTTGTAGCGTCGCCCCATGGCAGGCCATGGCGTTTTGTCAGAATGTCAATCTTTGGCTCGCGAGAATCCTTTATTTGGCCCCAAGGCCGGACGTAGGGGAAAATATGCGATTCTCGTGCGTGGGCGGGGAAGCGATTTGTAAGCCATACGCGGTCTTTGCCTTTCACTGTGCGGGGTGGAAAAGCAAGGCATCCGGAAGCTGAAAAAAGAGGAGTAAGCAGGGAACGGCCAAAACCGGATGGTTTGTCATCCGTTTTTTGCCGGTGTCTACGTGGAAGATAGAGAAAAATTATCTTGCAAACGCACGTTTATACATTGCTTTCCGGCCGGTTTTGCATTCGAAAGCTTACGATTGTCGCACGGCATGAGGAGAAAAAAAGTGTTTTCTGCTCCGAACGAAAAATTAATCTCTTGAGATTGATTTCTTGTTTTGCTTAAGAAAATTGAAAAACAGGCCAAAAGTGTGAAAATATATATAGAAGTAGACGCAAAAAAGCCATGAAACAGGGATAAATCCCGCTTCCCTTCGAACTTAAAAATGCCATAATGCTTTCATTTTGTCTGTTGGAAGGTTGAAATGACAAACAAAACGTAGATTTTTGCCTTGACGCATCCGGCCACGTCCTTTTGTCAGGAACGTGGCCGGATGTGGTTGTTTATGGCTCGATATGGGAGAAGTTGTTCACTTCACCAGTACCTTGTTTCCTTTGATGACGTACATGCCTTTTTTCAGTTCTTTCAGAGCTTGGGATGCTTGCACGTTTTGGCGTACGAGTTGTCCATTAAGGGTGTACACGTCTACCTGGGAATCGCCTGTGGGGGTAATGCTCGGGATGCTGCTGCCGGAGGTCGTATTCACGTAGAGGGACACCGGTTGTTGTCCGCTTTTGTAGCAAGCGAAACGGGGCGATGAGGCATTGTATTGGATGGTGCGGTTCTTGTAAGCGTTGTTTTGTATGGAAGCTCGTCCTTCGCTTACGGTGATGGTCCACTGTGCATTGTCGCTTTCAGTTGATGCCGCGCCGTGCAGTTTGTTGTCGTTCGAGGTCAGCGACAGGTAAACTTGCGATGCGGCGTCATACAAGGTGTAGGCTCCTTTCGTTCCGCCGAGAATCATTTGGTAAGGCAATCCTTCACGGTCTACCTCTGTGTGTATCTTGTTGGCTTCGAAGGTAATGCAGCAAGAACTTCTGAAGTCCTTTTGGATGGCTCCCATGGCGGTAGACTTGTCCTCGCATACAATCAAGTAACGGTTTCCGGTTTGGAGTTCTTCCGCCGATGTGACTTTACGGAAAATTTGTATGCCCTCGTCTGGTGTGGTGTCGATGAGGGTGTAGGAAGCATTCACCGTCCCGCTCGTTTTATCATCTTTCATAGCGTAAGCTTCGATGGTGGTAGGTTCGGTGATTTCCACATAGACGGGTGGTTCTTCCGTACGTAGGTTACCGCCGTTCAGGGAGTAGACGATATAAGTACCCGCCGTGGCCGTATTGATCGTGACAATGGTTCCCTTGTCCACTCTGCCGGGTGTAGGGGTAAAGGTGGGGCTTTCCACGTCTGTGGCTGGAGGAGTCACTTCGCCGCCTTCATAATTGTCCGGGTCGAAATCCACGTGGGTCTTCTCGCCCCAAACGTATTGTTCCAGTCCCGGAAAGTCGATGTAAGGGTTGCGGTTGCCTTGTATGCCGTATACCTTATTGTTACGGGCTGTTTCTTTTTCGCTGACAGGGTCTTCCGCAGCCCAACGCAGCAGCATGTCGAGTGCCCATTGGGCAAAACCCGGATAGCTTTTGCCGTCCAGCATGTCGCTGTTCCAAGTGGTTATTCGGTTTTCGTAACAGGTGACCATATAGAAATAGGAGCGTGCGAAGTCTCCTTTGTATTCATCAGCCGGTTCGAACACGATGCCGCTGTAGCCGCTGACGGTGCTTTTCCCGAGTTTGCTGAACCCTCCGTTCGATTTGTATTTCTCGCCATTGGTTTCACCAAAAGGGTAGTTTCCTCTTTGGTTGTTCACATATCCGTCTGTGGGGTACAAGTGGAATAAGTCTGTATACATAGGATAGTCATCATTGAACCAGCTTTTGGGGAATGAGTGTTCCCGGTTATAGCAGTCCTCTTCCTTTTTATAAGTTCCGCATTGGTCGTCTATGAAGATGAAGTCGGAGCTGGAAGAATACATATCCCAAACTCTGCCGTCTTCACGTACATCTGTTTTTTGCATGTCCGTCCAAAGCTCTTTGTAACTTCGCTCCGTGTGTTCGGTAATAATGGAGAAGAGGGCGGTTTTCAGTCCGGAACCGTGAGTGCCTGTCGCAAACTCGTAATAACCAGCAGGGATTTGTGCCCATAACTGGAACAGGACGCAGAGGAGCGTCCAGGAAGATAGGAGTCTTTTCATGACTTGTTATTTTATATTAGCTTGCTAATTTACAGAAATTATCCTTTTCGAATGGGTTTGGAGCATATAAATTTTATGATTTAAGGAAATGCTGTATGGAAAATCTTCCCCAGATTTCATTTCTATTATTTGAAACGGTATTTTTAAGAATGTGAAGTCTTGGAAAATCTGTCTGTAGCTCTATCATATAAAATGTGCAAAACGGCTTTTTCAATCCGTTTTGCACATAATGAATTAACCGGAAGAGGTTCCGGACTTGTTTTTTTAGTCGCGGTTGGCGCGCTTACGTTCCGTATGGTCGAGAATAATCTTACGCATGCGCATACTTTTGGGCGTTACTTCCACGTACTCGTCTTCGCGAATATATTCCAAGGCTTCCTCCAACGAGAGGATGGTGGCCGGAACGATACGGGCCTTCTCATCGGAGCCGGAGGCACGCATGTTGGTCAACTGTTTGCTCTTGGTAACGTTCACCACCAGGTCGTTTTCGTGAATATGTTCTCCTACGATTTGTCCGGCGTAGACCGCATCCTGCGGTTCGATGAAGAATTTGCCTCGGTCTTGCAGGTTATTGATGGCGTAGGCGAAAGCCGTTCCGCTTTCGAGAGCAATCATTACTCCGTTGCTTCGGCGGCTGATGTCGCCTTTATAAGGTTGGTACTCTTTAAAGCGGTGGGCCATGATGGCTTCGCCCTGACTGGCCGTGAGTACATTGGTACGCAGACCGATGATACCACGCGAAGGAATATCGAATTCGATGTCTACGCGGTCGCCCCGTGTCTCCATAGAGGTCATTTCGCCTTTGCGGCGCGTCACCATATCGATCATCTTGCTGGAGAACTCTTCGGGTACGTTGATGGTCAGCTCTTCAATCGGTTCGCAACGCTGTCCGTCTATTTCCTTGTAGATGACTTGGGGTTGTCCTACTTGCAATTCATATCCTTCGCGGCGCATGGTTTCGATGAGCACCGAAAGATGGAGCACACCGCGTCCTGCCACGATCCAACGGTCGGTGTATCCGTCTGGCATGGAGACACGTAAGGCGAGGTTCTTCTCCAATTCTTTTTCCAATCGTTCGTTGATGTGGCGGCTGGTGCAGAACTTGCCTTCTTTTCCGAAGAACGGCGAGTCGTTGATGGTGAAGAGCATACTCATGGTCGGTTCGTCGATGGTAATGGTCGGCAACGGTTCTGGGTTTTCATAATCGCAGAGGGTATCGCCGATTTCAAAGTTTTCCAAACCGACGATGGCGCAGATGTCTCCCGAAGAAACTTCGGCTGTTCTTTGGCGTCCCATACCGGTAAAAGTATGCAGTTCTTTGATTTTGGTTTTCTCCCGACTACCGTCGCGGTGGCAGATGGTGATGTTCATGCCCTCTTTCAGGGTGCCGCGATGTACGCGTCCCACAGCGATACGTCCGGTATAGTTAGAATAATCCAACGAGGTGATGAGCATCTGCGGTGTTCCTTCTAATTGTTGGGGAGCCGGGATATGCTCTACAATCTGGTCGAGCAGGTAGAGGATGTCGCCGGTCGGTGTTTTCCAATCCTCGCCCATCCAGTTGTTTTTAGCCGACCCGTATATCACGGGGAAATCGAGCTGTTCTTCTGTCGCGTCCAGATCGCACATGAGGTCGAACACCATTTCGTACACCTCTTCGGGACGGCAGTTCGGTTTATCCACTTTGTTGATGACCACGATGGGCTTCAGGCCTATTTCGAGTGCTTTTTGCAACACAAAACGCGTTTGGGGCATCGGGCCTTCGAATGCGTCTACTAATAGGATACAGCCGTCGGCCATATTCAGCACACGTTCCACTTCGCCGCCGAAGTCGGAGTGTCCCGGTGTGTCGATAATATTGATTTTCGTACCTTTATAATTAATGGAAACATTCTTGGATAGAATGGTGATACCGCGTTCGCGTTCCAGTTCGTTGTTATCCAGCATCAATTCACCGGTCTGCTGATTTTCGCGGAACAGGTTGCCCGCCAGCAGCATCTTGTCCACCAACGTAGTCTTTCCATGGTCTACGTGGGCAATAATAGCAATGTTTCTAATGTTCTGCATACTTTTTACCTAAAATAACGGGGCAAAGTTACTACAAATAATTGGAAAAGTGCGGAGTAGGGGCAAAAAAAGAGGAAAAACTTTTGGTGTGAAAGGAAAATGTAGTACCTTTGCAACCGCTAAGAGTATTAATGGTTTTAAAAACTTGATTTTATGTATTTAGACTCAGCTAAAAAGCAAGAAATCTTTGGACAGTACGGGAAGTCTAACACTGATACTGGTTCTGCAGAGAGCCAGATTGCATTGTTTTCATACCGTATTTCCCACTTGACGGAGCACATGAAGCAGAACCGTAAAGATTATAGTACTGAAAGAGCTTTGACTATGATGGTAGGTAAGCGTCGCGCTTTGTTGAACTACCTGAAAGACCGTGATATCGAAAGATATCGTGCCATCGTCAAGGCTTTGGGCTTGCGTAAGTAATTTTGCGGTCCGCACTGAAGATTTAACCGCCTTCCTGATAGGGAGGCGGTTTTTTTTTATTATTTTTGCACGCGAACCAGAGTTTAAATTTTATATTATTATATCAGACATGAATAAAATAAAGAATTATTTGCCGGATGCGTTGGCCGTGGTGTTGTTCATCGCGATAGGCTTTTTGTATTTTTTCCAGCCGGTGACCGAGGGACTGGTTCTTACGGGACATGATCATAGCGGAGGTATCGGTGCGGGAGTAGAGATGCAAGAATATCAGAAACGCACGGGAGAACGCACCCGTTGGACGAATGCTCTGTTTTCAGGAATGCCTACTTATCAGATGGCGCCGAGTTATGATTCTATCGACACGTTGGTGGGATTACAGAAAATCTACCAGTTGGGTATGACCGGGGTGGTCATGTTTGTCTTCGTCATGCTGCTGGGCTTCTACATCTTGCTTCGTGCATTCGATTTCAAGGTTTGGATGGCGGCGTTGGGTGCTGTGCTGTGGGCCTTTTCTTCCTACTTCTTTATTATAATAGGTGCCGGGCACATTTGGAAAGTCATGGCTTTGGCTTATATTCCGCCCACGATAGCTGGTTTGGTGTTATGCTACCGTGGTAAATATTTGTGGGGTGGGGTAGTAACGGCTTTCTTCCTGGCTTTGCAAATCATGTCCAACCATGTGCAGATGAGTTACTACTTCTTGCCGGTAATGGGATTGATGGCTTTGGCTTATCTGATTCGGGCTGTGAAGGAAAAGAAATTGGCCGGTTGGTGCAAGGCTACCGGAATGTTGATTGTGGCCGGTCTCATCGGAGTGACCATCAATTCGTCCAATCTTTATCATACTTACCAATATAGTAAGGAAAGCATGCGGGGAAAGAGCGAATTGACGTACAAGAACAAACAGAATCCCGGAAACCAGACGAAAGACGGACTGGAGCGCGATTACATCACGCAGTGGAGCTATGGTATAGGGGAGACATGGTCGTTGCTTGTGCCCAATGTAAAGGGAGGGGCTTCTTTACCTTTGACTGCCAGTGAGAAAGCCATGGAGAAAGCTAATCCGCAATACACGCCCGTCTATCAGGCTCTGACTCAATATTGGGGCGAACAGCCGGGAACGAGTGGGCCGGTGTATGTAGGCGCCTTCGTACTGATGCTGTTTGTCTTGAGTTTGTTCGTGGTGAAAGGACCGATGAAATGGTGCCTGTTGGTGCTTACCGTCTTTTCCGTTATGTTGTCGTGGGGGCGTAATTTCATGGGACTTACGGATTTCTTCCTCGACTATGTTCCGATGTATGACAAGTTCCGTGCCGTGGCGTCCATATTGGTGGTGGCAGAGTTTACGATTCCGTTGTTGGCTATGCTGGGATTGAAAACGGTTTTGGAACAACCGGAAGTATTGAAAGCCAAGTTGAAATATGTGTATATCAGCTTTGCCCTGACCGGTGGCTTTGCATTGCTGTTTGCTTTGATGCCCGATGTCTTTTTCGGAAACTATATTTCGTCGTCCGAGATGACGATGCTACAGGATGCGGCAGGAAAAGGCTATATTCCACAGGATATGTTGGGCGGTATCCTCGGTAATTTGCATGATATGCGTAAGGCGGTGGTTGTGGCCGATTCCTGGCGCAGTTTCATCATCGTGGCGATAGGGCTGTTGTTGTTGTTGGCTTATAATGCTCGGAAAATCGGTGGAGGAGTGTTGGTTTGTGCCGTGTTTGTGCTTTGTCTGTTCGATTTGTGGCAAGTGGACAAGCGTTATCTGAACGACGGAATGTTCAGCGAACCGCTACAGACGGTGAACACGGTGGCCAAGACCCAGACTGATGAAATGATTCTGCAAGACCCGGACAAGTATTATCGTGTGATGAACCTGGCGGGAAGCCCGTTCAACGAAAACAGAACTTCTTATTATCATAAGAGTATCGGAGGTTATCATGCAGCCAAACTTCGGCGTTATCAGGAGATGATAGAAGAACATATCGCTCCGGAAATGGGACGCTTTGCCCGTGCTGCTGCAGCTACGCAGGGCGATTTGACCCGGGTGGACGGTGATACGATCTTTCCGGTGTTAAATATGCTTAATGTGAAATATGGCATAATGGGGCAAGAAGGCAGAGAGACTTTCCCGGTGCCCAATCCCCATGCTTACGGTAACGGGTGGTTTGTAAAAGACGTGCGTTATGTAGCCAATGCAGACGAGGAGATTTTAGGCTTGCATCAGGTGAATCCGAAAGAAACGGCTTTGGTGGCTGAAAAATATAAAGATGTATTGGGCGGGACGGAAGGCCGGCAGCCGGTAGACTCGCTGTCAACGGTGAAATTGACTGCTTACGATGCTAATGCTTTGACGTATGAAGTCAATTCACCAAACGGCGGAGTCGTCGTATTCTCGGAAATTTATTATCCCGGTTGGCAGGCTACGGTAGACGGTCAACCGGTAGAAATAGCTTGTGCCGATTACATTTTGCGTGCCATCAAAGTCGGTCCCGGGAAACATACGGTGGATTTCAAATTCGATCCGAAGAGTCTGCATGTGACAGAGACAGTAGCTAATGTGTCGTTAGTGGTATTGATGCTGGTGTTTTTGGGCTTGGCCGGATGTGCCATAGTGCGTAACCGTAGACGGGAGCACCGCGAAGTTTAAACCGTGTCGGGGATAATTCCATAAGCAGATTGCGGGATGAAATAACCCGCTTGGCGGATTTCATATAAAAACCGGAGGCATATTTCTCAAATGGAAATATGCCTCCGGTTTTTTGTGGGCTATAATGAACAGAAGAACGGGACGAGGAACGGAACGGTGAAGTCGATCGTCAGACCATGATAAATGGAAAGGGGGATGAAGGTCTGTCCGCATGTGCGGGATATTATCGGAAGAGTGGTGTCCCCCGTTGTGGCCCCTCCTACGCTGATGGGAGCCAACGGACCGAAAAACTGCCGGAACAGCGGAGCACAGAGCAAGGCCATGAGTTCCCTCAGGATATTATAGATAAGGGCAACGGTACCCATTTCCGCGTTGCGTGCCTCCGTGATGAGGATACTCGACAAGGAATAGTAACCGAATCCGGAACTGATGGCCAGCCAGTCGGTAAAGCTACGCCCTTGCAGCAGGCAGGCTGTCGCTACGGCTCCGGCCCATGTCCCGACTATCGTCAGAACCGGTAGCCACATCAGACGTTTGTCTATGCGGCGCAAGCTTTGGCGTATCTCGTTGCTTTGCCCGACGGTAAGCCCGACGCAGATGAGTAAGAGACACAGGGCGTAGAATCCGGCTTCGGCGGGGAGAGGAGGTAGCCAGTGAGAAACGCCTAAGGCACATCCGAGCGCGAAAAACGCCACGATGGTGAAGCTTCCGGCCAGTTGATGCCATAATGCCACGAGACGGTGCTTGTGCGAAAGCCCCCCTTTTTCGGCATCCTTTTCCCCTGTAGGAGTTTGGGTGGCCGGTATCGTTTTCCTACTTCCGCTCCATAATGCTGCCGCTGCCAAGGCACACCCTAAGGCTGTGCACAACGTGAGGATAAGGGCTTCCCATCCCAAGCGGTCCAAGGCCTGCATCAGTGTCGGATTTCCTCCGACTTCCACGCCCATCAGGAAGAGCAATCCCCATACGGTATAGGTCATCAGCCGTTCGAGGCCGGGTATCGGGTGGCGGCGCAGGAGGTATCCCACCGTAGCGCTGCCCCATAAAATGAATATGACGGTAAACATAGACTACAAAGTTCGCTATTTTTTCCGAAAAAGAGAGCTGTTTTCTTCCGTGAAAGGCTTTCGGACGCATAAAAAATGAAGGAACGGCTTACTTTTCCGTCGGATGGAGAACAAGGCCTTGAAATAAGCTGTAACTTTGCGGGCGTGAAATATGACGAACAAATGGAAAATCAAAGTATCACAAAAATTCAGGTACGTCCGCTCCAGATAGAAGACTACGGACAGTTGGCCCAGTCGTTCCGTCGTGTATATTCGGACGGCAGCGATGTGTTTTGGACCCATGAACAGATAGAGACGTTGTTACGCATCTTCCCCGAAGGGCAGGTGGTGACGGTAGCCGATGACAAGATTATCGGTTGTGCCCTTTCCATTATCGTGGATTATGATTTGGTGAAGGGAGACCATACATACGCTAAGGTTACGGGAAATGAGACGTTCAGCACGCATAATCCCAAGGGGAATATCCTTTATGGCATCGAGGTGTTCATCCATCCCGACTACCGCGGCCTGCGCTTGGCACGCCGTATGTATGAGTACCGCAAGGAGCTGTGCGAAAAGCTGAACCTGAAGGCCATCATGTTCGGCGGCCGTATTCCGAACTATCATAAATACGCCGACAAGATGAGGCCGAAGGAGTATATCGAACAGGTGCGCAAACGTGAGATATACGACCCCGTGCTGACCTTCCAGCTTTCCAACGACTTCCACGTGCGTAAGGTCATGACCAACTACTTGCCCAACGACGAGGAGTCCAAACATTACGCTTGCCTGCTCCAGTGGGACAATATCTATTATCAGCCCGAAACTTCAGAGACGCTTCCGGCCAAAACCACGGTCAGGGTCGGACTGGTGCAATGGCAGATGCGTGGCTATCGCACTATCGACGACTTGTTCGAACAGATAGAGTTCTTCGTAGACGCCGTTTCCGGTTACAAAAGCGATTTCATCCTTTTCCCCGAATATTTCAATGCACCGTTGATGGCGGAGTTCAACAACCTGAGCGAGTCGCAGGCCATTCGCGGACTGGCCGGTTACACCGATGAGATACGCGACCGTTTCTTACAGTTGGCCATCAGCTACAACATCAATATCATCACCGGGAGTATGCCTTTGCAGCGCGACGGCAACCTCTATAACGTAGGCTTCCTGTGCCGTCGCGACGGCAGTTATGAGATGTATGAGAAGATACATGTCACGCCCGACGAGACCAAGAGCTGGGGACTGTCCGGGGGCAGTATGCTGAAGACGTTCGATACGGATTGTGCCAAAATCGGCGTGTTGATTTGTTACGATGTGGAGTTCCCCGAACTGTCGCGCATTATGGCCGACCAAGGGATGCAAATCCTCTTCGTGCCCTATCTGACGGATACGCAGAACGCTTACTCGCGCGTACGGGTTTGTGCCCAGGCCCGTGCCATCGAGAACGAGTGCTTTGTGGTGATAGCCGGTAGCGTAGGCAACCTGCCGCGCGTGCACAACATGGATATACAGTATGCGCAATCCGGGGTGTTTACTCCGTGCGATTTTGCTTTCCCCACCGACGGACGCCGGGCGGAGGCTACGCCGAACACGGAAATGATTCTTGTGTCCGATGTCGATTTGGACCTTCTGAGCGAGCTGCATACTTACGGTGGTGTAAGGAATTTGAAAGACCGCCGGCGTGACCTTTATGAGGTACGTTTCAAGAGGTAAGGAACTCGAAAAAACGATTGGCTGAGAACGGAAAATCAATCTCCTGAGATTGATAAATCGTTTGGCGCAGAATGATTTTTCATTCTGCGCCAAACGATTTGTACTTTATAAGGCGTTGATAAACAGCTAAAAACGAGTCATGAACTCGATGACGAATTTGTCCTGCTCGGAAACCTTGGGGGTGGCACCCTCGTTGTAGAAATATTTCTCATAATTGATACGGATGTCCGAAATGAACGGTTTGGCGATGCTCAGGGTGATGCCGCCGGTGATACGTTTGCGTTCGGCATCGGTCAGTGTGAGATGTCCGTTCTCGTTGGCCGTACCGTCGCTATGGTCGCCCATGTAATCGAAGCGTCCGAGGAATGAGATTTTGCTGAATACTTTTTTCAGTGGCAGGTCATAGCAAATGAACCCGTCGAAGGCGTTCACGTCCTGAAAGGCATCTTTGGTGTAGTGTTTATACAAGTATTCCGCTTCTATCATCCATCTTCCGGCTTGGTAAGTAATGCCGCCGTCGTACATGTTGACCGAAATGTGTTCCGGTCTGATTTTCTGTGCGCTCAGCGTGACGGAAAAGCCTTTGGGCAGTTGCCATTGTGCTTTGGCGGAATAGTTGATGTTGTTGGTCCAGAAATCTTTCTGGTCGGTCAGGCCCGAACCGTTGAACATTCCCGCTTGCAGGGTGAGGGGCAGCGGACCTCCTATCTTGTAGCCCAGCGTGGCTCCCACATCGCGCACGTTGCCCACTTGCTTGGCTATGAATGAACGGTTGGCAAAGTATTGCTGGTGGGGTGAACGGTGGGCATCGATAGTGAACGGGACGCGCATCTGTCCGATGGTGAAATCGAAACCTTTCAGCGGGCTAAGCCGGGTGTAGGCATCCAACATTTTGATTTTGCCTTCGTCGGACAAGTCGATTTCGGCTTTATAGGCCACCACAGGTGCGACTTTTCCTTCGATGCTGACCCGGGCGGTGCGCACTTGAAAGCGTCCGGCCTTTTCTTCCGGTTGGTACTCGTATTTGCCACGTAGCGTACCGTGGACGACCGGTCGGTAATCCGTTTTGGCTTTTCCTTCTTTTCCTTCGTCGGCTGCGGCAGGTAGGGCAAGCAGCATGCTTAAAGCTAAAATAGATATTTGTTTCATGATGTGCTGATTTGGCGACAAAGGTAGGCATTCGATATGAACTCAAGATGTCATACGTGTTACGATCGTGTTACAATATTTAATGCTTTATTTCCTTTGCGATGCCGAATATACATGTTGCTTGGCTTCGTTCACTTCACGGATAAGTTGTTCCTGAGAGGGTAAATAGAGCTGATATTGGCTGGCGAGTATGGTTTGGTTGTTTTCAGGTAGGGCCAACCGGACAGCGGTGTCGTTTTTGCTGGTACATAACAATATGCCGATAGTTGGATTCTCGTCCGGTGTCTTTTCATAGCGGTCGTAGTAGTTGACGTACATCTGTAGTTGCCCGAGGTCTTGGTGGGTGAGCTTGCCGGTTTTCAGTTCGACGATTACGAAACAGCGTAATAACCTGTTATAGAAAATGAGATCTACAAAATATTCGTCATCTTCCACTAAGATACGTTTCTGTCTTGCTACGAAAGAGAATCCCTTGCCTAATTCCAACAGAAAGTCTGCTATATGGGTTATGATGGCTTTCTCAAGGTCTTTTTCGTAATATGCAGGTTGGCGTTCCAATCCGAGGAACTCCAGGACCATCGGGTTTTTAATGATTTCCATGGGAGATTCCGGAATGCGTTCCTTACGTGCTACGGCCAACACGGCTTCCTTGTCGTTGCTCAATAGCAAACGTTCGTAGAGCATGGAATTGATTTGGCGTTCCAGTTCGCGGCCGGTCCAACTGTTGTTTATGGCTTCGAGTTCGTAATATTCCCGTTTATCTGCATCTGCAATGGCTATTAGCATCTTATATTGCGACCAGTTTAATTGCGTCCGCACTGTGGACGCAATCGGATAAAGTCTGTAAAATTGTCTGCTACGTTCCAGTTGCCGCACCGAAAACCCACTGCCATATTCCGGTTCGAGGCGTTTGGCCAGATTCCTGATGAGGTAGGTTCCATAATCGGCACGTTCTTTTCCGTGCTGTTCTTCTTCGAAGATACGTTTACCGATGTTCCAATACATTCTGACTCTGCAAAAGTCCACACTGCGCACGGCATTAGATCGGGCTTGGTCGATGATGGAGCGTATTTCGCTGACAAATCCGTCTGGTGTGTCGGCCGGTTGGCTTGGGTTCCTTAGTTCTTTGTAGTCCATGGCATCCTTATGTTGATGTACTTGCAAATATAGCGTTATTTTTCGTCTTCCTTTCCTGTTGTGCCATGAAAAAGGAGTTTGTACCCTGAGAAAAGTACAAACTCCAGATTTAGAAAGCCTTCTGTGTGGAAGGATGTAATGTTTACTCCGCAGTGAGTTCCAGTACGCAACTGGCGTAATCGCTGCCGAGCGGCATCTCGATACCGGTGTTCATCAGTAGGGTACCGGAGAACGTTTTGCCGTTCAGGAAACAAGGTTGTCCGCCGGTCTTGACGTTCAATTCGCGTACGCGGTAGTTTTTAGACGGGTCCAATCCCCGAAGGCAAACGCGAGGTATCACCTGGTTATTGAAATGTTCCATCTTGTAGGCGAAGAATACGGCTTTGTTTTCCGTATCGTCGGTGTACATCAGTGAAGCGATGCCTTTGTCGTCGTACGGGGATACCAGACGGTACAGATTGCCTAACTGGATGACGTCGCGTACGGACTTGTAGTCCTTGATGGCTTGTGCCGTTTGCTGGTATTCTTCTTTCGTCATCTTGCTGGGTTGCAATTCCATACCCAACCGCCCGCTCATGGCCACGTCGCAACGGAACTTGATAGGGATGATACGTCCCGTCTGGTGGTTGGGCGAGGCACTGATATGCTGTGCCATGGCGTTGGACGGATAGAAGTACGAGGTACCCCATTGCATGTAGATACGCTGGAGGGCATCCGTGTTGTCGCTCACCCAAAACTCATCGAAGTAGGGCAGGACACCGTAACTGGCACGTCCTCCTCCTCCGCCGCAGGCCTGAATCAGCACGTCGGGATACTTGGCGCGGATGCGTTCGAGCACTTTGTTCAAGCCGCGATGGTATTCAATGTATATGTGCGACTGTTTGTCTTGGGGCAAATAGGTCGAGCCATAGTTTTTCAACTCCACATTGGCATCCCATTTGATATAGGCAATCTGCGGATGCTTGCCGAGCAAATTGTCTACGATGCCGAACATGAAATCCTGAACTTCGGGATTACATACGTCGAGCAACATTTGTGTACCGCCCCGTCCGTATTGCAAGGGCCGTCCTTTGACTTGCAAAGCCCAGTCGGGATGCTTTTCGAAGAGTTCGCTCTTGCTGTTTACGGCTTCCGGCTCTATCCAGATGCCGAATTTGATGCCGTTCCGATCAGCCGTTTGGATGAGGTTCTCAAGTCCGTTCGGCAGTTTCTTCCGGTCTACTACCCAGTCTCCCAAGGAAGAATTGTCTTGTACGCGGCGGTATTTGTCGCCGAACCATCCGTCGTCCATGACGAACAGTTCGCCGCCTAATGCGGCGATGTCTTTCATCATCTCGGCCATGGCCGGTTCGTTGACATCGAGGTACACGCCTTCCCAACTGTTGAGCAATACGGGACGTACCTGGTCGCCATGGTGCAGCATGCCGGCGTGGCGTGCCCAGCGATGGAAGTTGCGGCTGGCACCGCTCAGACCCTCTCCGGAATAGGTGAGAGCCAGTTTCGGAGTAGTGAATACCTCTTTCGGAGCCAGATTGTATTCCGAGCTTTCGCTGTCGATGCCGGCAAAGACACGGTGTACGAAATTATTGTCCGTCACCATGCGGATGGAGTAGTTTCCGCTCCAACAGAGGGCTGCTCCGATGACACGCCCTTCGTTCTCGTGCGGCTTCCCGTCGAGTGAGAACATGACTTCGGGGTGGTCGAGATGGCCGTTACGGGCACCGTCTACGTTTTCGATCATTTTGATGCCCGGTGTGAGCGGTTCGGTGGTCACGTGCGTTTCGGAAGCCCATGAGCCATGGAGATGCGAAATCCATACGTCACCGCGCCGTATCAGAAAATGTCCGGAGTCGAAACGTTTCAGCACCACGGTTTTCTTTTCCGTGTGTGAAATCTCGCTCCACGTCTCAATCATGTCGATGTCGTTGTAAGCTTTGTAGTAGAGTCTCACTTGGAAAGGATAAACCTTGTCCTTCAGCGTGATGGCCGTGAGTTTGGCGTTGTCGAGGGTAGAGGTTTCCACCTTGTCCACAGTCAGGTCGGTAGTCCAGTTCCCGTCGGCATGTACGGCCTGCAAAGCAAAAATCTGGTGGGGCGGCTGGCCGAAAGTCGGGTATGCCGTGCGGTTCAGCCCGTCCCATGCGTCGTGAATCTGGTGTATCTGACTCTCTTCGATGCGGTCGCCGAAGTAGGCGAAGCGCAGGTCTTGCCCTTCACCGGCATGCAGAAGCAGGGACGTGTGCGGCGTGGAGACCAACACATTTCCTTCCCATGCCAGGCTATGCGCAAAAGGTAGCGCGCTGCATGTCGCAGCGGCTACCCCTATGATATAACTTCTGATTTCCATTTTTCTGTCTCAAGATTTATTCGGCTGTGATTTCCACCACGCGGCTGTAAAGCTTGTTGCCGGTGAGGAGGTTCAGTCCGACTTTCATCAGGTAATCGCCGGAGAATACACGGTCGTTACCTTCGAGCGATGAGCCTTGGTTCGGCATCAGGTTGATTTCTTTCACGCGATACTGTTTGCCGGCATCCAATCCTTCCAGACGTACGGGCAGAATCTTCTCGCCGTAGCCGGGATATACGTCGAATGCGAAGACTACGGCCTTGTTCTTGTCTTTGCTGACAAACTGGTTGGCCGCATGGCTGCGCGTACCGTCGTACGGAGATACCAGACGGTAGAGGTCGCCTTCCATGATGGCCGGACGCAAGCGTTTGTAGTTCTTCACGGCACCTTGGCAATAGGTAAGGTCGTCGCCGCTCATGTCGCTGAGCTTGATGTCGAAACCGAGCTTGCCCATCATGGCCACGTCCGTGCGGAATTTGATGCTCGCGTTCTTGTTCCATGTGGTCACGTGGGCACTCATGGACTTGGCCGGATAGAAGAACGAGTAACCGTATTGGATGAACAGGCGTTGTATGGGGTCGGTGTTGTCGCTGGCCCAGAACTCTGTGAAGTACTGCAATGCCTCGTAGTCGATACGGCCGCTACCGCCGGAGCAAAGCATCATCGGCAGTTTGGGATATTTGGCCTTGATGCGGTCGAGCACCTTGTACAGTCCACGCACATAGTCCACATAGAGATGAGTCTGCTTGTCTTTCAGATACGGAGAGTAGATATTGGTAATCGGACTGTTGCAGTCCCACTTGAAATAAGCGATGCCCGGATATTTGGTCATCAGCCCGTCTACTACGCCGAAGACGAAATCCTGCACTTCGGGGTTGCTCAGGTCGAGCACCATCTGGTTGCGGAAATAATACTCATCGCGGTTGGGCAGGTGAATCACCCAATCTTTATGCTTTTCGTAAAGTTCGCTTTTGGGGCTCACCATTTCCGGCTCTATCCAAATACCGAATTTGATGTTGCGTTTGGCTGCTTCGTCTACCAGTTTCTGGATGCCATGAGGCAGCTTGTGCTGTGTCTCGTCCCAGTCTCCCAATCCTTGGGTGTCGCTGTGGCGTTCGTATTTGTTTCCGAACCATCCGTCGTCGAGCAGGAACATATCCACGCCCAATTTTACGGCATCGCCCATCAGTTCTACCAACTTGTCCTCGTTGAAGTCGAAGTAGGTGGCTTCCCAGTTGTTGAGCAGGGTCATGCGGTCTTCCTGGCCGTCCTTGAGCTGGTATTTGCGTGCCCAGTCGTGGAAGTTGCGGCTGGCCTGTCCGCGTCCGCAGTCGCTGTAAGTGAAGTAGAAGTCCGGAGTACGGAACGTTTCGCCTTTGGGCAACGAGTATTCCGAGAAATACGGGTTGATGCCGGCAATGACGCGAAGGTCTTTCTTGTTGTCCACCTCGAATGTGAAACGGAAGTTGCCCGTCCATCCCAAAGTTCCTAAAATCACTTCGCCTTCGTTCTCCGAAGATTCTTTGTCCAAAGACAATATGAACATGGGAGGAGTGAACATGTTGGCACGTGCACCCAGTTTCGTGTCGAGTACTTTCTTGCCGAAGTTCAGCGGAGTGGTGCTCATCGTGGCCTCATAAATCCAGTCTCCTGAAAACTCCGTCAGATAATAGGCCGGCCGGCTGAAGTGCAGCATGGCAGAAGCATAGCGTTCCAGTTTCAGCGGTTTCTTTTCCTGATGGCTGATTTCGGTGAAGGTTTTGATAATGTTTTCTTTGGCATAGGCCACATAATGCAACTTCACGGTGACGGGGTATTTGTCGTCCTGCAAGGTGATGACCGTTTCGTCCACTCCCGGCTGTACGTTCTTGGACGTGTGCGACACGTATTTGAGCAGCAATGACGGGTTGGCATCATTGTGGTGTACTTCGATGGCCGGTTCAAAATAGTCCTCCATGCCGTGGGTCAGATAAGCCTCGTTGCCTTTGGGCAAATGCTGCAAATCGCTTTCGTTAGCCAGGCGTTTGCCCAAATAGGATTGGTAAAGCCTGCCGTTGTCTGCGGCGCGGAGTACCAAACCGACTTGGTCCGTGTTGATTTTGATGAACTCGTCTGCTGAAACTGCTGTGGCCAGCGTGAACAGACATAAAGATAAAATAGCTTTAATTCTCATAAGCTGTAAGATTTGTTTATTGTTGAATGATGATTTACCAGTTGTCGGTACGGAAAGGCGCTACCGGCAGGTTGGTCGGTGTACGCAGGGTACACTCCGGATTGTCGGCCCATCCGTAACGGACGGCTACCGGCACTTTGACATAGTGTGAGTAGACCACCACTTCGTCGCCGTCCGTATAGGCTTCGGCGGGGTAGAACACATGGTCGGGCCCGGCAATGATGAAGCCTTTGATGTCTTTGTTTTGTTCGAAGCATTCGCCGATAGCGGGGATGGTGAACGAAATGCGTACCTTGCCGTTTTCTACCGTATAGTTGTCGTATACCGGTGCTTGGGCGGGTATTTTCTGTCCGTAGGTATCGGCCAGTGAGATGACGGCCAAACGGCGTGCCACTTCTTGCTTGTTCTTCGGGTGGATGTCGTGTGCTTCTCCGATGTCTATATTGGCGGCCATACCGGTGTGAGCCAGATGTTGTGCTTTGGATTGCGCCTCACGGAGGGCAGCCCAGGGTGAGTCCGCCTGTACAAGCTTGCGGTCCAGATAGTTGGCCAACTGTACGAAATAGAATGGCATGTCGGGTTGTCCGAACTGCTTGCGCCAGTCGGTGATAAGTGTCTGGAATAGGCTTTCATACTCTTCTGCACGTCCCACGTTGTTGCATCCCTGATACCAGATGACACCTTTGACGGGATACTCCAGACACGGGTGAACCATCCCGTTGAAAAGTACGGACGGGAAAGATGAGTGCTCTGGATATATCGGTGCCGGTGGCATGTCGGCCAAGGAGCATCCTACACGGTATTTCCAGCTTCCGGCCAAAGACAGGGAAGCCTGGTCGGAAAGTTTGAGATTCATGTCTTCTGCTTTTCCGGCAATGCCGCCTTCGCCGCCGTTGTCGCTGACTTTGATGGCCAAGGTGTTCCTGCCGGCTTTGACCAGACGGGCCGGTACGGTGTAATGACGCTGTACGTTGTAGCCTGCGCCACTGGCGATTTGTTCTCCGTTCCAATACACAATGTCTTCATCGTCTATAGTGCCCGGGTTCAACTGTAGGTCCTTTCCGGCCCAGTCTGCGGGGACTTCGATTTGCTTGCGGAACCAAACCACGCCGTCGAAATTGGGCAGTCCTTTGCCTTCCCAGTAACCCGGAAGCTCCATTTGCTGCCAGTCGTTGTCGTCCACGTTTTCCCCGACCCAACAAGCTTTACCGTTTTGGTATCCTTTGTCTATTTTGCTGATTTCGGCTTTCCACGATGCTTGTTCTTTTCCGTACTCAGCCATGATTTTGTCCCGGTCGAAACCTAATGCTTCCAACTTTCCGACTTTCTTTTGATATCCCATGACTTGTTTGAGGGATTCGGAAGAAGTCCAGGCTTCGGCCGGAGTTCCTCCCCAAGTACAGTCGATGACTCCGACGGGGACATTCAGTTTCTGGTGCAGTTCACGGGCATAAAGGTAGGCCACGGCAGAAAACTCCGGAACCGTGGACGGTGAGCATTCTTTCCACCCGCCCATGGTGGATTCCACTTGGTAAGCATCGAGAGGAGCCACGGAAGTGCGTTTCTTCACCTGAAACAGCCGGATACCGGGATAGTCGGCAGCAGCGATTTCCTGTTCGTAGTTCTTTATTTTTCCCCATCCCGCTACCGGCATCTCCATGTTGGACTGTCCGGAGCAGAACCAGACTTCGCCTGCCATGACATTTTCCAATACGGTCTTTTTCCCGTCGGATAATGTGATGCGGTAAGGACCTCCGGCTGTCGGAGTGGAGACGGCAACCTGCCAGTTTCCTTGTGCGTCGGCTTTCGTTTCATAATGCTGATTGTTCCAGCTTGTTTCGATGCTAACCTTCTTGTTCGGTTTGGCTTTTCCGAACAAAGTCATGGTAGTCTGCTGCTGGATAATCATGTTGTCCGTGAAAAAGGCAGGTAGTGTGATTTTAGCCTGTAACGGGGTTTGCAAACCCGTGCAGGCCAACACGGCACAGAAGCCGATGCGACGTGTAATGTTTTGAAACGTTTTCATTTTTTTTAGTTTAAATACCCGGACGGAAGTCTTTTTGGATGTCCTTCCGCCCGGATAATGTTTATAGTTTTTTGTTGTAAGGTTCAACAATCAGTTTGTACGAATCGTTTTGCAAGAGCGACTCGTCGAAGGTGATTTGGATGTCCTTCTTCTCGCCCGGCATCAATGTGAAATAGTTGTCGTTCATGAGGGCGGGAAGCAAACGTTCGCCGTCGGAAGCGCGTACGGCTTGTACACGTACACCGAAAGCTACTGCGTCTGCTGATTTGGGCAGTCCGACCGTGGCTTGTATCGTTGCCTTTCCGTCTTTTCGTGCCAGTTTGGAGGATACGTTCAGTTTTACACCGGGGAGTTGGTTGAGCGCCTTGAAATTCGTACGTTCGTTACCTCTCCAGTAATTGTTTTCGGAAATTACCTTTCCGTCTTTGTCTTTTAAGGTCAGGCGGAGGAAATGCACGTCGCTCAACCCTTCAGAAGGTTTCGTGCCGCTCAATACATCCATGCTCCACAAAGAGTAACCGAACCACCAGCCTAATTCTATGCCCAACATACGTACGTAACGGGCTTTGATTTCTTCCGGGAAAAACACTTCGTTGATACCTTCACGTCCTTCTTCGGTCTTGTAGACTTCTGTCCAGCTCTTAGCGTCGTTGGAAACTTGTATTTTATAGGATTTGCCGTATGCGGCTTCCCAGTTCAGACGCACGCCGCCTACCGGCTTTTCACTGCCGAGGTCTACGTAAATCCATTCGTTGTCGGCACGGACTGCTGCCCAACGGGTATCGTCTTTGCCATCGGTTACAAAAGCCGGTTCGCCTTGGTTGGTCGAAGAGGCGTATGCCGGACATCCCAATGAGAGAATATCACGGTCGGTATTGAATTTGAGTTTGAAACATTGTGCTACGGCGTTGGAGGTAGAATTGATGGTGGCCTTTTCGCTGTAGCGGGCTACAGGTTTGCCGTCCATGTTGTACACGGTGGCTTCGGCCGTCAGTCCGTCGTAGTCTTTTGTGGTCGTGTTGGCCACTTTCACTTCTTCGGTTACGGGATTCCAATAGATATGCACCGGCTCACAAGCTTGTTTGCATCCGAAGTACGCTCCCGTCAGGTCATAATAGTAGTCGTAAGTCTGCCATACCATGCTGGGATAAGATGCACCGCTCATCCAAAGCATGACCCCTGTGGCATCATTCCACATGTGGTCGAGCCAGCCTTCATAGAGGGCTTTGTTGCTTTCATAGCTTACCCATTGTGACTTCATACAGAACTCTTTTGCATCCTTCGCTCCGCCGTAGCTGTTCTCGATGACCGCCGTATGGCGCTCCGGTCCGGCGTTGAAAGCCATCTGACCGAAATAGTGAAGGTTCCACATGTCGTTGATGGGCCATAAATCTTTTTCGGGTATGAATTTCACGAGGCTTTCGTAATTAGGGACTGCTGCCGTACCGATTTCCGTGCGGAAGCCCCATCCGCGTGTGAAGCCGCTACCCGATTTGCAGTCCGGATAAGCTGTGAAGTACCAGCGTTGGTCTTTGGCATCCCATGGGCCGCTTCCACTTAGGCCGCCATTGTTGGAGCAAGGTTGGAAATGTCGGTCGCCACCGTCGAACGTGCGTATGTTTTCAGCCATCCATCCCGTAAGGGGAGGTTCGGGCGTGCCTTCGTTGTCGCCACACCAAACAGCAATACAGGCATGATTGCGGAAACGTTTGATTTTCTCCATCATGTTGTTGTTGAAGACATTCAGGTCGTATGGCAGGTTAGGATTGGAGTTGATCCAAAAATCATCCCACACCATGATGCCGAGTTCGTCACAGCTTTCGTAGAACTGTTTCTCCGTGACCGAGCCGAGCCAGTTTCGTATCATGTTGAAGTTCATTTCTTTGTTCAGCTTGACCCAGGTGCGGATATGTTCGGGATTGCTGCGTAGCATATATTCGCTCATACCCCAGTCAGACCCTTTTACGAAGACCGGGACGCCGTTGATGTATAAATGAAATACGCCATCCTTTTTATCGTATGAATATTGGCGTATGCCGAAACGGAATTCTTCGGTTTCAGAAGTCTTGCCTTCGTGGACTACCTCCAGACGGCAAGTGTGGAGATGAGGCTCGCCGTATCCGTTAGGCCACCAAAGTTTAGGGTTGTTCACGACCATTTGGGGAAAGTAGCGCTTGTCGAATTTGACGGTTTTGGTCTCTCCGGCTTGCAAATCTACTTCCTGACTGAAAGTAATGTTACCCGGAGTGATGGTACCTTTTACCATAGTTTTGCTTTGGGAGTCGCCATTATTGGTGACTTCGGTTTGAAGGGTAAGTTCTGCGAGAGAACGGGAGACGAGTTTCGACCTCATCCAAGGGTCGGTAATCGTGCTTTTTCCCGTATTTTCCAACCAAACCTTGTCGGTGATGCCGGAATTAAGTCCCGGAACGTAGGGCATCCAGTCCCATCCGCCGCTGGAAAGGTAATTGGGGCTTCCCTGATTGGCCAAAGGAGTGCGGGGAATATCGACCAGTACGGCCAATGTGTTGGAACCGTTGCGGTCTACTAATTGGGTTACGTTGAAATGTCCGCGGTGCATGAAACCGTCCAAATCTCCTAAGTGGTTACCATTCAGGTAAATTTGACCTTTACGGTTAATTCCGTCGAAGTTTAACCAGATGATTTCTTTGTCGAAATCGGCCGGAATCTTAAATTCCGTACGATACCAGAAGCTGCGGTCGTATTTCTTTCGGTCGACTTTCTGTATGTTGTCTCCGAAATTAGGGTCTTTTTCCAGTCCGGCTGTCACGTATGACGTAAAAACCGTGCCCGGCACGATGGCTTTGACGGCTTTAGGATGTTGATAGCCGTTTTGAATAAGTGGCCCGATGTCTTTTCCTACTTCTTCTTCGGGCATTACGGTCCAGGCTGCATTCTGAGTATCGCTATGCAGATAGCTTACTTGTGCGAAGGCTTGCAATGAGCCGAACGTGCTCCACAGCAACAGGCCGAATAGTTCTTTTGTTCTCATAATAGATCAGTGAATATTTTATTTAGTGACTACTTATAAAAAAGTCGGATTATTTTCCATCGACTGCATTGTAACTATTAAGTTAACCATGCAAATGTAAAGGATGAAAAATAATCCGACTAAAAGTAGTACTTCATAAAATACTACGTTTGACGCATTCCACTTTTTTTATGAGTTTGTCTTATTGCCTTGGATTAAATCTTCTATATTTATTTCTTGTGAATTCCGGACTTTGCTGCGGGTATTCGAAATTTGCTTCTCGAAATCCTTAGGCGTCATGCCGAACTGTTTGAAGAAAAGTTTACTGAAATAGGAGTGTGAACTGAATCCTACCATATAACAGATTTCTCCTACCCGGTATTTTCCGTCCTGAATGAGTTCGGCTGCTTTTTTAAGACGAATCAGTCGGATGAAGTCTATCGGAGACAAGTTGAATAGTGTCTTGATTTTACGTAGCAGGCTCGAACGGCTTAGGCACAATTCCTCTGCCATACGTTCTACGTTGAACGTTTCGTCTTTCAAGTTGGCATTGATGACTTCGATGACTTTGTTCATGAACTCTTCGTCTTCTTTGCTCATTTGCATATTCTGTACGGGGAAGAACGGCCGTTTGGAGAAAGCCTCGCGTTCTTTCTGTCGGTTATTGAGGAGGGACAGGATCTGTGCCTTCAAATAATCGTAGGAGAACGGTTTCTCGATATAGGCTTCGGCACCTACCTTCAGTCCCTTGACTTTGCTGTCTATGTCATTCTTGGCCGTAAGGAATATAATAGGTATATGGCATAGGTTGATGTCCGATTTGATGGCGGTACAGAGTTCGTAACCGTTCATTTCCGGCATCATTACGTCGCTGATGACGAGGTCTATATGTTCTTTTCGTATGATGTCGAGGGCTTCCTTGCCATTAGATGCTGTTTCCACGATGAAGAGCGGCGAAAGCCTTTCTTTCATGAAATTGCGTATGCTTTCCTCGTCTTCTACGATGAGGATGACATTGCCTTTGGTGTATTCATCAGCCGAAGTAGTTTCGTTGAGCGGAAGGTCGGCTTGGCTGAACGGTTTGTTTCCGTTGGCCATCATATCCTCCATATTGAGAGGTATAGTCAAAACGAACGTATTGTTGGGTTGACGTGTGTCGAGCATAAGCGTCCCCTTATGCAGCAAAGCCAAAGAACGCGCCAAAGCCAGGCCGATGCCGACACCTTGTTTTTCTTTCTTTTTCTCTGCCTCTTGGAAGAACGGCTCGAATATCTGCTCCGCTTTTTCTTCGGGTATTTTAGGACCGTCGCTACATACGCTGACCGAGAAGTTGCCGTCATATTTACTCAAATTGACCGAAATCTGCTGGTTGCCGTATTTCAAGGCGTTATTGAGCAGGTTGCTCAGGATTTTGGTTATACCCTCCTTGTCGATACAAGCGATGATATCGTTTTCGAACTTCTCTACTTTCAGTTCTTTATGTTGATGGGTGAAAGTCGGCTCGAAACGGTTGACTGTCTCTTGCAGTAATTCGGATATGTTCACGACTTCGTAGTTCAAGGTCAGTTTATTGGCACCCATCTTCTGGAAGTCGAGCAACTGCGAAGCCAAGTTAAGCAACCGTTTCGTGTTGGTAGCGATGACATTCAGGTTCTTATTCAGTTTTTCGTCTTGAATGTGCATTTCCTGTATGATTTCCAACGGCCCGTTGATTAGAGTCAACGGCGTTCTGATTTCATGAGCTATTTCCGTGAAGAACTCTACCTTATTCTGATTGAGTTCTTTCTCCTTTTCTATTTCAAACAGTTTCTGTTGCTCGGAGAATTGTTCGTTCTTGTGTTTCCGGTACCAGTAGAACCAGCCGCCGAACGCACAAATTCCTAATATGGCATAAATGATGTATGCCCATGTGGAAGCATACCAGGGTGGCAAGATGACGATAGTCAGCGAACGGGTTGCATATTGGGTACTTTCCGGTGTGCCTTCGTTCGTGGTGGCACGTAGGTGCAGAATATATTTGCCCGGCGATAAATTGGCGTAGGATATACTGTTTTCTGTTCTCGTACGTATCCATTGTTTGTCGATAGGTTCCAGTTTATAGAAGTATTCATTGGTCTGTGACGTAGAGTAAGAAAGCAAAGCTATATCGAAGCTGATATTGGCCTGATTGTAAGGCAATACAATCTTATCCGTCCCGATGATGCTCTGTTTGAGAGGAGAGTCGGGAGTATGCACCGTCACTTCTTCGTTGAAGATGGAGAAACGCGTGATATAAATAGGAGGTACGGGGGCTGTCTGTTCCTTAATATTAGGATTAAAGGAAATCAAACCTTCTATACTGCCGAAATAGAAATTGCCGTCGCTGCCTTTTACCGCCGACTTGTAATTGAACTGATTGCCGCACAGGCCGTCGTGTACGGTGAAGACACGGATTTCTTTCGTTTCGGGTTTAAAGCGGACCAATCCCCTGTTGGTCCCGAACCATAAATAGCCGTAATCGTCTTCCAATACCTTGTAGGCTACGTCGTCCGGCATGCCTTCTTCTACAGAGAATCTTGTGAAGTTGTCTTCCTTCGGATTGTAACGGCAAAGGCCGCCCCGGTCGGTGGAGAGCCAGACATTCCCTTTGCTGTCCTGCATCAGCGAACTGATGGAATTGGAACTGATGGAATGGGATTGGGCTTTGTCGGAAGCCCCGTCCTTATTCGTATAATGTTTGAATGTATTGTCTTGGGGATTATACTTCCAGGCACCTTTCCCCATCGTGGCAAACCAGAACGTACCGTTCTTTTCCTGTAAGATATCGAACACCCATTGGTCTTTCAGTTCCGGGAGGGCTATAAACTTAAAGGTTCCTTTGGGAGCATAAAATACACCGAAGTCCGAACCGGCCCAAAGCGTTCCTTCACGGTCCATGTAAAGCGCGTAAATGCTGCATCCGCCAGAGCCTACATGAAGTTCATTGTAGTTATAGAATGTCGATTTACCTTTGTCGTCGATGACTACCAGTCCGTCTTTGTAGAGACTGCAATATATATTGTCGCCATAAGCACTGACTACAATCGTAATGTGGGTGTTGAAGTTGGCCTGAGGGAGAGGATAACGCCAAATTTTATGGTCGTCGAGCGACATGACGTTGAGTCCGGCATCTTCGGTTCCGATCCAAAGGTTCCCGTGCCCGTCTTCGGTCAGTTCCCGAATCCTCTTGCTGGACAGGGAATTCTCCTGATAACCGGGCAGATACTTCCGGAAGGCGAAGGTGTTGTTGGGCAAATAGTTGACTCCGCCGTACATCGTACCGATCCACAAACCTCCTTCGCGGTCGCGGTAAGCGGAATACACGATATTGTCGGCCAGACCGGAAGGGTTGAGCAGGTCTTGACTGAAGTGCTTGACGGATTGTGTTTTTTCATTGATGACATATAATCCGTCGTACGTACCGGCATAAATCTCATCTCCATATACGATGGCAAACCGTGTAAAGGTATGTCGCAGGCTTTGCAATGTAATGTCTTCCAAAATGTTTTTCCGGACATCATATTTTTTAAGGTCGCCGTTTTGTATGCTCATAATCAAGAAATCTCCTTGCTGGCTCAGCGTGTTGATTTCCAGGTTCAGCAACGAGCGTCCCTTTGCATCTTCTTTTATCTGGACGAAGTGCTGGTTGTGGGCGTCATACTTAAGAAGTCCGGTATACCATGACACGGCATAAATGTCCCCATTGTGGCAGATGCAGATGTTATGGGGATAAGATCCGTTAGGGAAATCGGAATAGCGGTAAAGTTTCTTTTCGTCGTAACGGAACACGCCTTGGCTTGGGGCGCATATCCAAATATTTCCTTTCTCGTCTTTCAATATGGTGGAAATCCAGGTGGTGATGGTCTCCCCTTTATCGGTTTGAGCGTCCAGGAACGTAAATACGTCAGCTGCCGGATCGTATTGAAAGACTCCTTCATCGGTACCTATCCACAGGATGTGCCGGTCGTCTTCGAATAGGGCTGAAATGTTCTGATTGCTACGCTGACGGACATAGTCGTTACAGTCGAATTGAACGACTCGCTGACCGTCGTAACGGTTCAGACCGTTTTTAGTCCCGAACCATATAAAACCATAACTGTCTTGTATGACGGTTTTTACGTTACTTTGTGATAATCCGGTTTCGCTGTTGGTGTGCATGAAAGAATACCCTTGTGAATCTTGTGAAAAGGTGGGTGTTATATAAAATAAGCAAAGAGTGTACAATAAAAATAGGGTTCTTTTCATGATGTAAACTATTAGATTTCGTGCAAATTTAATAAAAATATGGATTAAACCAGATAAAAAGCTCTATATTTTATCGTTTTATTTCTTTCAAGTCAAGAGTAGGAGAGAGAGGACGGGGACTTTTTTCGGAACGGACAGGTCTTGTCGCGGAGGGTTGCATTTGTAGCAAAAGATTGATACAAATGCTTCAAACATTATAAGTCATGCTTTATTGAGACTTCGCGGAACTGTTTTTTTTAGAATAAGGAGAACGGGATAAAACGTATTTGGAATGAAGTGCGTATTTTTGTGAATACTAAACAATCCGATGATATGCAAAAGAAACTGAAATTTATTTTAGGTGTCCTGTCATGTGTCACTGTGGTACAGTCGCCTGCTCAGGAAACAAGTTTATGGTATGATGCTCCTGCGGATGAATGGATGAAGTCCCTGCCTGTCGGTAACGGCCGCGTGGGAGCCATGGTCTTTGGTGGTGTAGACGAAGAGACGGTGGCACTGAACGAGTCCAGCATGTGGGCCGGGGAATATGACCCGAACCAAGAGAAGCCTTTCGGCAGGGAGAAACTTGACGAATTGCGGAAACTGTTTTTCGAGGGCAAACTGATTGAAGGAAACGGGATTGCCGGTCGAGAACTGGTAGGAACACCGCATTCTTTCGGCACCCATTTGCCGATTGGAGATTTAAAAATCAAGTTTGATTATACCGGAAAAGAGGGAGGCGTGGAGGACTATCGCCGTGAGTTGGACCTGACGAATGCCGTGGTGACGGTTTCTTTTAAGAAAGGGGGGACGAAGTACAAACGTGAGTTTATCTCCTCCAACCCTCAGGATGCCGTGGTGATGCACTTTACTGCGGACAAGAAACAGTCTGTTTCTTTTGATATGAGGATGAAGATGATTACGGCCGCCCAGGTGCGTACGGAAGGAAACCTGCTGGTTTTCGACGGACAGGCTTTGTTCCCCAAATTAGGTACGGGCGGCGTACATTTCCAAGGGCGTGTCGTGGTGAAGGTAGACCGCGGCGAGGTGGAGGCTACGGGCGAGACGGTGCGCGTGAAGCATGCGGATGCCGTGACCATCGTAGCCGATGTGCGTACCGATTACAAGAACGGACAATATGAATCATTGTGCGAGAAGACCGTAGAGAAAGCCATTGCCCGTCCGTTCGAAACGATGAAGGAGGAGCATGTGGCGGATTATGCGCCGTTGTTTGCCCGCGTGTCATTGAAATTGGCCGACGATTCCAAAAAATCCATTCCGGTGGACCGCAGGTGGAAGGCTCTTTGCGAAGGAAACAAGGATGCCGGCTTGCAGGCCCTGTTTTTCCAATACGGTCGTTACCTGACCATTGCTTCTTCGCGTGAAAACTCGCCGTTGCCCATTGCTCTGCAAGGTTTCTTCAATGATAACTTGGCTTGCAACATGTGTTGGACGAGCGATTATCATTTGGATATCAACACGGAACAAAACTATTGGTTGACCAATGTCGGCAACTTGGCCGAGTGTAATGCTCCGCTGTTTACCTATATTGCCGACCTGGCTCACCACGGTGCCAAGACCGTCCGCACGGTTTACGGCTGCAAGGGTTGGACGGCACATACCGTGGCAAACGTTTGGGGATTCACCGCGCCGTCTGAAGGCATGGGTTGGGGACTCTTCCCGTTGGCCGGTTCCTGGATGGCGACCCATTTATGGACGCAATATGAGTACACTTTGGACAAGGATTACCTGCGCCGCACGGCCTATCCTTTGTTGAAAGGCAATGCGGAATTCCTGTTGGACTACATGGTGGAAGACCCCAATACGGGCTATATGGTGACAGGCCCCTGCGTGTCTCCCGAAAATTCTTTCCGCTATCAGGGGTGGGAGCTTGGAGCCTCCATGATGACGACCTGCGACAAGGTGCTGGCTCATGAAATCATGTCGGCTTGCGTGCAGGCTTCCGACATTTTGGGCGTGGACAAGGCTTTTGCCGACTCCCTGCGTCTGGCTTTGGCCAAGTTCCCTCCGTTCCGCATCAATAGTTTCGGTGGTTTGTGCGAATGGTATGAAGACTACGAAGAGGCTCATCCCAACCACCGCCATACATCACATTTGTTGTCTTTCTATCCATACGCCCAAATCACGAAAGAGAAAGACCCGGAATTGACCGAAGCGGTGAGGACGACGATAGAGCACCGTCTGGCAGCCGAGGGTTGGGAAGACGTGGAATGGAGCCGGGCCAATATGGTGTGTTTTTATGCCCGTCTGAAAGATGCGGCGAAAGCGGAAGAAAGCCTGAACATCCTCATGACGGATTTTGCGCGCGAGAACTTGCTGACCATATCGCCCGAAGGCATTGCCGGTGCGCCGTTCGATGTGTTCATCTTCGACGGCAACGCGGCAGGTGCCGCCGGAATGGCCGAGATGCTGATACAGGCGCAGGAGGGCTACGTGGAGCTTTTGCCTTGCTTGCCGGTGGAATGGAAGGACGGCAGTTTCTCCGGACTTTGTGTGAAAGGCGGAGCCGAAGTGTCGGCAGAGTGGAAAGACAGCCGGGTGGTGAAGGCTTCATTGAAAGCCACGGCAGACAACCTGTTCCGTTTGCAAGTGCCTGCGGGAAAGGACTACACGGTGCGCCTGAACGGGAAAAAGTTCGCGGCTAACCTGGACGGGAACCGTTGCGTCGTGGCGTATTTAAAGAAAGGTGATGTGATAGAACTTAAATAATGGAAATCATGAAGAAACAATATTTGTGGGCTTTGGCCCTCTGTGGATTGGGGCATGCCGTTTCGGCGCAAGACGTGGCCCGTTATGTGGATCCTTTTATCGGAACGGGCGCGGTGGCGCAGAGCCTGAGTGGAAACAATTATCCGGGTGCCACCGTACCTTTCGGGATGGTGCAGCTCTCGCCGGATACCCGTGAAGCGCCGGACTGGGGGCAGGCTTCGGGATATGACTATAACGACAAGACTATTTTCGGCTTTTCGCATACGCGGTTGAGCGGGACGGGTGCTTCGGATTTCATCGACATCCTCATGCTCCCCATGAACGAGAATCGCAAGGAGTCGAGGTTCACGCACGAGAAGGAGGATGCCGTGCCGGGCTATTACCGTGTGCTGTTGCAGGACGACAGCATCAATGCCGAGTTGACGGCCACGCAACGTGTAGGCGTACATCGCTATACCTATTATAATAAGGAGAAAACCTCCAAGGTATTCCTCGACCTGGACCACTCGGCCAACAAAGGCAGTTGGGGACGGCGCGTCATCAATGCGCAGATACGGCAGGTAGGACCGTCGGCCATCGAGGGTTACCGCATCATCACCGGTTGGGGCAAATTGCGTAAAATCTACTTCTATGCGGAGTTCTCCCAACCCATCGTGGCTTCGGAAATGATGAACGACAACCGGACGCACCGGAATATCGCGGTGGTGAACGGCACGAACCTTAAGGCTGTTTTCGATTTCGGCCGACAGGACGTGGTGGAATGCAAACTGGCCATCTCGCCGGTTTCGATAGAAAATGCCCGTCTGAACCTGCGTACGGAGGCCGACGGAAAGTCTTTCGATGCCATCAAGTCGCAGGCATACGAAGCTTGGAACAAGGAGCTTGGGAAAATGCAGGTGGAGAGCGGGGAGCATGAGAAGGAGATATTCTATACGGCACTCTACCATACCATGATTCAGCCGAATGTGATGTCCGACGCGAATGGGGAGTATATGGCTGCGGATTATTCCGTACGCCGTCTGCCCGTGGGACAGGTGCATTACAGCACTTTTTCTTTGTGGGACACTTTCCGTGCCGCCCATCCGCTTTATACGATGTTGGAACCGGAACGCTCCACGGATTTTGTGAACAGCATGATACGCCAATATGACTATTACGGGTATCTGCCGATTTGGCAGTTGTGGGGGCAGGACAATTATTGCATGATTGGCAACCATGCCGTGCCCGTCGTGGTAGATGCCATCTTGAAGGGGCTGCCGGGTATCGACGTGGACAAAGCGTATGAAGCCGTGAAAATGAGTCTGACAACTCCCCATCTCAATTCCCCTTTCGAGGTTTGGGACCAATACGGTTACATGCCGGAGGACTTGCAGACACAATCGGTGTCTATCACGTTGGAACAGAGCTTCGACGACTGGTGTGCGGCGCAGTTGGCCAAGCATTTGAATAAGGCCAAGGACTATGAGTTCTTTATGAAGCGTTCGGCCTACTACCGCAACCTGCATCATCCCGAGACGAAATTCTTCCAGCCTAAAAACAGCAAGGGCGAATGGATATTGCCTTTCGATCCTTATAAATATGGGGCAAACGGAGGATATCCTTTTACGGAAGGAAACGGATGGCAATATTATTGGTATGTGCCGCAAAACATTCCGGATTTGATTGAACTGACGGGGGGTGAAGACGCTTTCTGCAAGCGTTTGGACGAGTTCTTTACGTCGGACGAAACGAGCGGGGCGAAAAATGACAATGCCTCGGGGTTTGTCGGCCTGTATGCCCATGGCAATGAACCCAGCCATCATGTGGCCTATCTTTACGCCATGGCCGGTCAGCCGGCCAAGACCCAACAGTTGGTGGAGCACATCAAGCGTACCTTATACAATACCTCTTCTTCCGGTTATGCGGGCAACGACGACTGCGGCGAGATGTCGGCCTGGTATGTCTTCTCAGCCCTCGGTTTCTATCCGGTAAATCCGGCATCGGGAGAGTATGTGATAGGAAGTCCTACGGTGGACCATGCGGAAATCATGCTGCCCGGTGGAAAGAAGTTCACCATCGTGGTGAAGCGTAAAGGCGGAGCCGGTGCGGCCTACGTGAAATCCGTGAAGTTGAACGGACATAAATTGGATGGTTATGTGCTGAAACATGCCGACATCATGAAGGGGGGCACGCTGGAGTTTGAGATGGTGGCCCGGCCCAAAGGGAAGGTGTTGAATTTGCGATAGTGTAACAGGTGTGCGCTCTTCCTTGCGGTGGGGGCATCTGAAACGTATGAATGCTGCGTCCTGTCTTTTTGTAGCGGGATGCAGCATTTTTATTGCAAAAAGTTAGTCAGAGAACCATTTTTTTCGTCTTGAGAAGTTCGAATTACGGTCAGATAAAGTGACTTTATTGCAAAAGATAAGGGTCAAAACCTCCTGATTCCGGTCTTTTTTCCTCTTTTCGGACCACTTTTCTGCTGCGAATGATTTTTCGTTTGGCTTAGATTGAAAAATCATTTGCCGCATAACTTTTCGACTCTCTTTGCAGAATACGAAGATTTCCTTTGGAAAATGGAGGATATCCCCTCGGTTATCGCCCTTTTTTCATCTAATTGACGAAAAAAAACGGTAAGAAAAGTAATGCAAAATGTTTATGGAATCACTTGGATGCTTGCATTATTTTGTTTGTGTGCGGACAAATATTCTTGAAACATTTCAGAATGTCGTCAAGATGCCTCTGCGGTTTTCAAAATGATAAAATGCCAATGCGCGAGAATACGTTATTTCCGTTTATTCCCGGCAACGGACGGAAATACGCGAATCTCGGCACGTTAGATTTGGCATTTTGACACTTATATTCAGAGCCCGGAAAGCTATAGACGTTTCTTGGGAATATGGGGTGGCTTCAACGACATGACGATTGTAGTATGTTAAGATAGCCGAAAACAATTATGGGTTTTGTTATAAAGTGTAAAAGAAACACTTTACGTCTGTGGCAGGAAAGTGCAGTGTTATTTGTGCATGTAAAAATGATAAAATCGTGTATCGTCGTGCTTTATGAGCCGCTTTGAAGCATGAATTTCTTTTTTTGACGCATTCCTATCATTCGTATGGCTTCTTTGTGCTTACTTTTGTATTGCGATAAGTGGAAGAATCGCATACTGTAGGGTTCTGAAATGTTAAAAAGGAATGTTGTAGTTATTATGTTTTTTCCATTAGACGAGTAGATGCAAAAATGATTAATATATGAAAAAACGTACGAAGAAAAACCTGACCGCTTGCCTGTGCGCCGCAGCGTGTTTGTCTTTGCTCGGTTCGTGCAAGGACGATTACCTCTATGATGATGAGGCTCCGACGTGGTTGAATGGAAGCCTTTATGAGTTCTTCGAGAAAAATGGCGAGTTCAAGGCTTACAAGGCTTTGATTGACGATTTGGGATACAAGGATATGTTGAATCGTACGGGGGCTGTTACACTCTTTCCTGCGAAAGATGAGGCTTTTACTCGTTATTTTGCTGCGAAGGGAAAATCAGGCGACGTGGAGCAACTGGTGCATGAATTGCCGGAATCTGCAAAAAAGTATCTGTTCAATTCCACGATGCTGAACATGACCTATCTGGCTCATCAGCTTTCCAATGTGGAATCGAGTGACGTTGGAGGTGGAGAAGGTATGGCATTGCGCCGCAATACGGTGCTTACGTACTTAGATAGCGTACCTTTTGTGAATTACGGGAATTTACCGAAGAATGAATATTGGACACGCTTCAAGAAGAATGGTGGAATTTATCTGGCCGACAATGGTGTCCGTCCCATGGTACATTTCACTCCTGCCTTTTACGCAAACTCCGGGCTTACGCAAGAGGATTGGGGGATTATAACGAAGGGAAATGCTGACATGCCCTACGATGAGGTGGGGATTTACGTGAACGGCAAACATGTGAAGCCAGAAAACGAAGACTTGATTTGCGAGAACGGTTACGTGCACGTGCCGGACGACGTGGTAGAACCTCAGGCTAATATGGCAGAGATTATCAACCAACAACCGGAAATGTCCGATTTCGCATCATTGATGGAAAAGTTTGCTTATCCTTATTTTGACGGTAACATAGACCGCCAGGTCAAGATCAATAAGGGACTTCCCACAGATGGGAATGACAGTTTGGTGTTTGTGAAGCGTTATTTCAACCGTACCGATTTTTATGAGCCGGGCGAGGACATAGACGTGAACTCGTATGGCATGCTGCTTTATGACCCTGCAGACAACCAAAAAGGCGGCAATACAGATATGGGGGCGTTCTTCGTGCCTTCCAATAAGGCGTTGGAAGACTATTGGAATTCGGAAGAAGGGGCTTTCTTGCGTGACAATTATGAGAGCCTGGATGAAGTGGCCACAAACGTGATCTCAGCTTTCATTCAGAACCATCAGCGGGTTTCTTTCAAGGGTTCGTATCCTCATACTTGGGATATCATGACAGACCCGACAGGGTTGGATATGAAAGTGAATCCTGACGACGTTGAGCGTACTTTCTGGGCGAACAATGGTGTAGTCTATTTGATGGACAAGGTTTATGCACCGGTGGATTACCAGAGTGTGTATGCCCCGGTTTTACTTTCTGGTTTGACTAAGATCATGAGTCCGGTCATTAAGAACGATCAGGACAATGATTTCAACATGAAATATCATTTTTATTTGCGTTCGTTGGATAACCAATACAATCTTTTGGTGCCCACCGACAAGGCTTTGGCATTTTACCGCGACCCGATAAGTTGGGCCAATTATGTCAATTCAGGAACCGGAGTACGTGAAATCTGGTCGTTCCGTCTGGATAAAGGTAATGTGGTGGCTGATGTGTACTCTACGAATCCGGATGGTTCCATAGGTTCTTTCCTTCGTACAGTGGGTACGGATGACAACGGGAAATGGATTATCAACAACCGCTTGCAAGACATCTTGGACATGCATATCGTAGTGGCCGATAATGAGACCGATCCGTATTCTGGTTTTGTAGACGATGGGTCACACGATTTCTTGTTGACCAAAGGTGGTTCTTTGCTGATGCCTGAAGGGCTGGGAGAAAACGTGACATTCAAAGCCGGTGGCGAAATAGAAAATGCATTGGAACCCGCTCAAGTCGTGGATGCAGACCGTGGGGATCGTAAAGCATATTATCAGATGCAGAACGGACATACTTTTTTCGTGGACAAAATCCTGCAAGACCCGTTCAAATCTGTGTTTACAGCCATGAGGGAGCAACCTAAGTTTGACAAATTCTTCACTTTGTTGTTGGGAGACGATGATGTGATGACTTTCGTCCAAAATGATGAGAGTAATAAGGATCTTGTATCTATATTCAGCACGATGAAGGGTGAACAATCCATAGGTATCGGTATGGTTGTCTCTACATTCCAAAATTATCGTTATACTGTTTTGGTTCCCACAGACGAGGCCGTGGACAAGGCTTTCTCAGAAGATCCCAATTTGATGACATGGGAAGAAATCAGCCAACTTATAGATGAAAACAAGACACCGGAGGAAGTGGGTGAAAAGGTGAGGTATCTATTGGAATTCCTGCACTACCATTTCATAGACGGCATTATTCCCGTTTCGGGCAAGGTGAATGTGGACGGAGAATATGAAACCGCAGCACGCAGGACAGACGGGATGGGTTTCACGCCGATCCATGCCCAAGGAGGGAATGGGGAACTGGCGTTCTCTTGTACCGTAAATGATCAGACGGCTCATGTCATAACGGACGATCCCTCTTGTTATAACCTCCTGACACGTGATTTTATCGTGAATGGGGACAATGTGTCCAGTGCCACCCAAATTTCGGCCTCGAGTCGTGCCGTGATACATTTGGTGGATTGTGCGTTGAATTACCATAAAAAACAATAAACATAGATTTGGATTATGAATAAGATAAAATTTATTTTGCTCATGGCGGTGTTGTTCTGTTCTGGGATGGCATCCGCACAAAGTGGTGCCATTGTGACCGGAAAGGTTTACGCCGACGATGAGCCGGATGGTTTTATTGGTGCTACGGTGATAGAGATGGACAAGAATGGCCGTATCTATTCTTCCGCTTTAACGGATTTCAACGGAAACTTCTCGTTGAAAATAAAGAATCCGGCCAATAAACTGAACTTTTCTTATGTAGGTTATAAGAAGAAGAGTTTGCCTATCGGTACGAAACGAAGATTTGACGTGAAATTGGAGATGGAGAACGTGATGAGTGAAGTCACGGTCAAGGCTTCCAAAATGATTAGTGGTAGTGGAGGTCTTTCTATTCCGGAACGAGAATATTCTGGGGCTATGCAGAAGTTCGATACGAAAGCTCTTGAAGGTATGTCGGTTCCTTCAATTGACGATGCCTTGCAAGGGCGTATCGCAGGTTTGGATATTGTGGCCAATTCCGGAGACTTGGGTAGTGGAACGGTGATGCGTATTCGTGGTATAACTTCAATAAATGGAAATACCCAGCCGTTGATTTTGATGAACGGTGTGCCTTTTGAAAGTAATTTGGATGGGTTTGATTTTGCTTCGGCCGACCAAGAAAAGTTCGCTCAGTTGTTGAGTATCAGTCCTGATGATATTGCCGAAATCGCAGTGTTGAAAGACGGTGCAGCCTGTGCCATCTGGGGCGCACGTGGTGCCAACGGGGTGATTGATATCAAGACCAAGCAGGGTGTAACGGGACCAACGCGCGTGAATTACACTTATCGTTTCTCTGGCCACATGCAACCGACTGGTACGGAACTGCTCTCGGGCGACAAGTTTACTCCGATGCTGAAGGAAGCTTATCGTAACCGAAATAATGTGGAATCAAATATTCCGGAGTTAAGCTATATGGAAGATATGTTTTTGACGACGTATGGAACGGCTCAAGATTATCCAAACTATATCAATAATACCGATTGGGTGGATGAGGTAACACAATTCGGTGTGACTCATGACCATACTTTGGCCATTAGCGGTGGTGGCGACAAGGCGAAATTCCGTGTGTCTTTGGGATATTACAACCAGACTGGTACGGTGATAGGCCAGGAATTGACCCGTTTTTCCAACCGTATGAATCTGGACTATTCGGTGTCTTCCCGTTTGAAGTTTTATGCGGAGTTTGCCATGACCTATACGGATAACGATAAGAACTATACGGATGACGATTACGGACAGGATAATTTCTTGAATATAGCTCGTAAACGTATGCCTAACATGTCTGTCTATCGTAAGACAGCATCGGGCGAGGATACCGATGTGTTCTTCAACATGGCGCAGAATTCCTTGTTGCTGACAACTTTCGGAGGTGATTTGCCCGATGGGGGAACGTATGCGATGAACCGTAATCCGGTAGGTTTTGCAGAATTGGCGACGAACAAGCAGAAAAATATGCGTATCATGCCTACTTTACGTTTGCAATATGATATGCTTGACCCTACGGGAGATGCCAAGTTACGTTACTCAGGTTATGTGAAATTTGACTCGGAAAACAATCGTGACGAGAGATTCCTTCCACGTGAGTTAACATCTAAAAATTGGAATGATGATGATGTGAATAAGTCTTACTCCCGTGAGCAAGAGGCACTTTCTATTTATACTGACCATAATATCACATGGCAGCCTAAATTAAAAGATTACCATTCTGTTACTCTCTATGGTTCTTGGCAGATGGATATTTATCGTTCGCGTTATCAAGAGTTCCAACGTAGTGGCCTTGCTTCAACTTCGGCAACAGATGTGTCTAATTTGGGACGTAATATCAATAAGTTTGCAAGTAGTCGGGGGGAAGGACGTAATATGGCTTTCTTACTACAAGGGCATTATATTTTGTTAGATCGCTATATTTTGGATGCCTCAGCCCGTTGGGACGGAAGTTCTCGATTTGGAACGGCTAACCGTTGGGGACTTTTTCCGTCTGTTTCAGCCAAATGGTTGATTCATGAAGAAAAATTCATGAAACCAACCGAGAACTGGTTGTCCGAATTGGCTCTCCGTTTGAGTTGGGGGGTTACCGGTAATAAGCCGGGTAAGGAATACCTTTATTATAGTAAATATTCCAATTTCAGTACAGGTTATCTGGATATGTCTGCCATTAAACCCGAAAATTTGCAGTTGACCAATTTGAAATGGGAGCGAACCTCTGCCTATAATTTGGGCGTGGATGTAAGTTTGTTCAATTACAAGTATCATTTGGTGGCCAATGTGTACCATCGGCATACGGAAGACTTGTTGTTTGAAAACCCTGGTATCCCTTCGTCTACAGGGTTTGGTTCGGTAGAATATATCAATGCGGGTACGATGGACAATGATGGTTGGGAATTGGAATTCAGTACCAATAATATGGTCAAGAAAGGAGATTGGAGTTTGGATCTTACTTTAAATTTCTCGAATAACCGTAACACTATTAAAGAAATGAATGAAATGGTGCTTAATGCTTGGAACAAGGATTTCGACCATAAGAACGGCTCTTACCTAAAGCGTATTCAAATAGAGAATGCCATGGGCTCTATCTATGGTTTCAAGTGCCTCGGAGTTTATCAATATGATACCTACCAACCCAACAATCCCTCGGCCACGGCACCTATCGTACGGGATGCGAATGGTAATGCCGTGCTGGATGCTCAAGGTAACACTATTCCTATGTATTTTGCATACGGAGCTGAGAATTACAAGTTCCGTGGTGGTGATGCTATTTATGAAGATGTGAATCACGATGGAACGATTGATGAATTGGATATCGTTTACCTTGGTAACTCTAATCCAAAATTTGATGGAGGTTTCGGAGCTACCTTGCGTTGGAAGCGTTTTACGTTGAATGCATTTTTTAACTATCGTGTAGGGGGAAAGGTGATTAATATGGGTCGTATGAATGCGGAAAATATGTATTATCCCTATAATCAAAGCGTTGCTGTGAACTGGCGATGGCGTAAAGATGGGGATTTGACTGAAATACCACGTGCCTTGTATAATGCGGGCTATAACTGGTTAGGCAGCGACCGTTTCGTGGAAGATGGATCATTTTTGCGCTTCAAGCAATTGACGTTGACTTATTCTTTCGATCCAAAATTGCTTAAAAGAGCCCATTTGGATATGTTGAACTTGTCTTTTACGATGAACAATCTATTCACTGTAACGAAGTATACGGGTGCAGATCCTGAAATCTCACCAGCTTTAAGTGGAGATTATGTGGGAATCAGTGCGGATAGCAATAGAACTCCGCGTTCGCGTTACTTTACATTTAGTTTGACCGTGGGGATTTAATCCTAAAAATTAAGAGTAGATATGAAGAATATTATTTATAAAATAGGTAAACTGGCCTTGGCTTGTCCCTTGCTATGGGGAGTATGCGCATGCGATGATTGGTTCACGTTAACCCCTGATACAGCTATGGTAGCTCAAGACTTTTGGAAGGACAAAAAGGACGTGGAAGCGGCCATGGGGGCATGTTACCGTAGCATGTTGGAGGGTGGCTTCATGGAAAGGTTGATTGCGTGGGGGGAAGTCCGTTCAGATAACGTGGTACCCTTAAGTCCGGATCAGAATACGAGTGACTTGTTGAACCTGAATATCAAAGCGGCCAATGGTTATACGAGTTGGGGGGATTTTTATAAGACTATCAATTATTGCAACGCTTTGATCCAGAATGCTCCTGAAGTGCAGACGAAAGACCCTGATTTTTCGGATGCAGACTTGATGTCTTATTTGGCGGAAGCCAAGACGGTACGTGCCTTCTGCTATTTCATGTTGGTACGTACGTTTGGTGATGTCCCATACATTACTGAACCTTATTTGGATGACACCCGTGATTACCTGGTGGCACAAACTGATAGGGATGAAATCCTGCGTTTGTTATTGGAAGACCTGAAAACGGTAGAAGGCAGGGCGCCGGTGCTTTTTGAGGACAATGACCCTTATACGAAAGCCCGTGTAACCCAAAAAACGTTGTGGACATTGATGGCGGACATGTACTTGTGGCTAAATGATTATGATAATTGCATAACCTATTGCGACAAGGTCTTGGATTCCAATGAAAATCCTCTTCATTTGGTTGAGATGAATAATTATTTCAATATTGTGTTCTATAACGGGTATTCTGATGAGACCTTATGGGAATTGCCTTTTGATGCGAATACGAACAATAATGCCGTAGCTGATTTCTATGGTACTAGTACCAGTTCCACTTCACGGTTGATGACTTATGATTTGGGGGCACTCTTTATTAACAAGCAGGATCTCCGTTATATAGGATCTTATTTCATGGATAGCGGTAAGGGGCTTATCTATAAGTATGTGGCTTACCGTAATACGACGGTCTTGTCTCCTGTGAACAAAAATGATTTTCAAGTGGGGGATTCCCATTTGAGGCATTGGATTCTTTATCGTTTGGCTGATGTATATTTGATGAAGGCAGAGGCATTGGCTTATAAAGGTGGAGCTGTGGAGCTGGATGAGGCTGTGGACCTAGTTTCCAAGACTTACGATCGTGCCAATCCTTCTTTGGCTGCTGGCTCTTTGAAGGGACAGTATAAATCCCAAAGTGAGATTATTGATCTGGTCCTGTTAGAACGCCAACGTGAATTTTTGTTTGAGGGTAAGCGCTATTTCGATCTCTTGCGCCGCTTGAGGCGGTCGGGTGACTTGACAGATATAATTAATAATTATCTGGCAAATAGGTATAAGGCTATGACGACAATGCAGGAGAGCGTATATAAAAGTAAATTAAGTGATATTGAAGCGTTCTATTTACCGATCAACCAAGATGAACTGAAGTTAAATACCTTGTTGAAGCAAAATAGATTTTACATGACTTCTTCTGATATATCTAAAAAATGACGAGTATGATGAATTTAATGAGTATAAAAAAATGGTGCAAAGTCATCAGTGGGATATTGGTACTTGCGGGATTCTCTGTCTTGCCAGTAGGATGTAATAGTGATGATATTGAAGAGGGGGCGATGTATACCTTTACAGGACAGACGATAGCTTCGTTCTGTGAAGAAACTCCCAACCTTTCTATGTATTATTCTCTATTGGAACGTTCCGGTAATGTCTCATTGCTGAATGTATACGGTCATTACACATGTTTTGCCCCGACGAATGAGGCCGTACAGGCTTTTTTGGACAAACATGGGGCTACATTGGAAACCCTTTCTGATGATTTGCTTGAAAAATTAGTGTATAATAGCTTGATTCGTAGCGAATCTACGGCATATCTGACAGATGATTTCCCAGACGGGGCTTTAGGGCAGGTGTCTATGGCAGACCGTACGGTAAATGTCTCGTTTACGACTGCTGAAGATAACACGCGTGAGATATGGATCAACAGTCAGTCCAAGATTGTAAGTGCAAATAACGAAGTGCATAATGGGGTTGTGCATGTCGTGAATGCAGTGATAGAGCCTACCGACCTTACGCTGCTTGAAGTCATGCAGCAATACCCGGAATTCAGTATTTGGGCTGAGGCATACGAGGCAACGGGACTGGATAAGGACATGGAGGATATGTATGATGATTCGTATGTGAACCCTTATCCTGATGGATGTCTGTATTATAATTATCCGAATTGGGCTCCATTCAAGGCTCCGGATAAGTTGAAATTAGGATATACCATTTTTGCCGAGACCAATGAAGTCTTAGGTAAGGCAGGTATAAACAGTTTGGAGACGATGGAGAAGTATGCCTCGAAATACTATGGGACTGCAGATTTGGGGAATTATGAAAGCGAAAACAACCCTTTGCATAAATTCATAGCCTATCACATGATAGACCGCCGGTTGGAAACCAATGAGTTCCTTTATTCCGGAACATTGACGACAACGGAATGGGCTTCTGAGAATTGTGAATATTATGAGACCTTCCTGCCTTATCATATCATAATGGTTCAGGCTCCGGCATCTGGAGCGAGCACGGGTAATCGTATAAACCTGAAGAGCGATGGTTCTTTTGTCAGTTATTCATCGGCTCGTGGTTGGTACAATATTGCTGCACGGAATGGGGTAATCCATGCGTTGACGAACATGTTGGTTTATGATGAGAATGTGATGAAGAACGATGTGCTGCATAAGCGTATCCGGTTCGACTTCTTTGCCTGTGCGCCGCATTTTGTGAATAACGGCATGCGTTGGACGCTGACGGATTTGGGAGGTAAATATGGAGGATATACGGTAACTCCGGATTTCTGTGGCAAATACTTTACCTATAATGATGCCGGTGTGTGCTTATTGTGGGCCAGCACGGGATGGAGCGCCTATCAGGAGGATGAAATTAATATGAAGGAAAGTTTTGATTTTACCGTACGTCTCATTCCGGTTCCGCCCGGTGAATACGAGTTACGCATTGGATATCGTGCCGAAGGGTGGCGAGGAATGTCTCAATTGTTTGTGGATGGCGCAATCGCAGGGACACCGGTCGATTTGAGAATCGGCAATAATGCGGATGACCCGCGTGTAGGGTGGCAGAAAGATGATGAGACCAATGACGATGGAGTGGAGAATGACAAACTGATGCGTAATCATGGTTATATGAAAGCACCAGAATCCATTTGGTGCTGGCAGAATAATGGAACGACTTTGCGTGACATGTATCAGGCTCTTCGTATCATTGTAGGACGTTATGATTGGAGAAGTGGTTACGGGGAGCATTATCTCAGGGTTCGTTCGGTGGATTTTAGTGGGCGTGAGTTCAGTTGCGACTACATTGAATTGATACCGGTGGATTTAATAAAAGACGAAGATCGTGGTTAATCAATAAATCTTTGGATATGATGAATAAATATATAAAATGTGTCGTTTGTTGGGGCATGGTTAGCATGGCCTTATTGTCTTCATGTAACGACGAGTGGGATAGTCATTATGAATCTGACGGGGGCGTGCCAGGCGTGAGTTTGATGGATTTGCTCCGTCGGGACAGCCGGTTGGAGAAATTTTGCCAGATTATAGAGAAGACGCATGGGGACACTTTGTTATCTTCCACCCAGACTTATACGGTATGGGCACCGCGGAATGAAGCATTGGCGGATGTGGATATGGATGATATGGATGCTTTGCGCCGTTTGGTTAAAAACCACATAGCACGTTATACGAATCCGTCTTCTACTTCACCTGAGAAGAAAATTTATATGCTCAACAATAAGATTATGTCTTTTAAAGATTCGAATCGGTTCATGGATGCCTCAATCGAGGAGAAGGATATGTTGGCGCAAAATGGAGTGTTGCATGTTCTGAGAGAGCAGATTCCTTATCAATTCAATATACTAGAGAGAATGGCTACTGACGCAAATTATTCCAAAGTCTATGACTTTATTACTCGTTGGAATCAGAAAAATTACGATCCAGGATTGAGTACGGCTTATGATTCTGTTTTTGTAGATTATAATCCGATGTTGGAAAGTTTGGGATATGGCATAGGTTTGTTGGATAATGAAGATTCGCTTTATACAATGATTATTCCAGATAATGCGGCCTGGGACGAGGCTATGGCTCGATTACAGCCATATTTTAAGCCGGGAAGTAAGCTGACAGGTGATGCCTTGATTGCCTACCAGGATTCAGCAAGTGAATCCAGGGCTGGGCAGGCTATTCTTGCTGGATTGACATTTCCTGGAGTTAAATTTCAGAATGCACAAGGCGAATTTGTGGATCCTGTGACATGGGACTCTTTGTATACGGTGGATAGGCATCTTTTGTATAAGAAAGATTTGCAGGCTTATTTTAATGGTTATGATTTAGAGAAGGCATCCAATGGTTATATGTATTTGGCCCATGGACATTTGAATATGGCAGATACTTGTACATGGAATCTTCCAGTTAAAGTAGAAGGTGAGAATAGTTATTATACGATTAAGGACTTGGCTTTGTCATCTGCTATCCGTACTACTACGGATTATAGTGCAGTACAAGGGGTGAGTGGGAATGCTTATTTAGAGATGAGTGCTTCCAATAATAATACGGGGGTAACGTTTAAATTGCCTCAAGTACTTGCTGGAAAATATGAGATTTGGGTGGATTATGTTCCTCCAATCATTGATGGGGTGGCGAAAAAGACCCGCATGCAATATCAATTGAAGTATACGTTGGAAAACGGTTCTTTGCCTCTTCGTCCGAACGTAACTTTCAAGGAAGATAATTTCATTGTGGAAAATGCGATGGATTATGAAGGTGGAGCTGACGCGAGCAATATGGATATGGGTGTGAATGAAGGTGTTGAGTCTGAACGTCCTATGGTGAAAGAACATGTTATTGCCCAAAAAGTTGGAGAGGTGGAATTTCCTGTCGCAGACTATTATGATGGGATGTGGCATTATGATGAGCAAAATGCTAATATTACTACGACTATCAATACAACTTTGAAAGTTCTCTTTAATGTCAGCAGTGCTGAATTGAAGGATAAGGAGTGGGAAAGAACTGTGCGGATAGACCGTGTACGTTTGGTTCCTGTGTTGGAGTAATTAATCTATTTAAGTTTGAGCATTATGAATAGCAAAAACAATATAATAAAGGTTGTGTGTATCTTCGCCGGTTTGTGCCTCACGACTGTGGGTATAGCACGTGCGCAAGAAGAAATGGTGGATACACTTGCCCATAAAGAACGGGCGGCTGTGGCAAATATGCCCTATAAAATTTCAGGAAAGGTAATAGATTTTGCAACTGGAAAGGGATTTGCTGGTGCACAAATTACTACACCGGATGTGAAGGTATCGGCAATGACCGATGAAGAAGGTAATTTTGAAATAGGATTGCCTTCACTAAAAGTTTCATTGGTTGTGAATGCTCCGGGTTATGCGCGTCAGATTGTTCCTGTCAGAGGACGTTCAGAGGTGAAGGTTTCTTTATATGCATCTGATGGTACACATGGAGTTTACGATGATGACTTATCTCTTTCAGCCGGAGAAACGGTGGTTGACGGCTTTTCTGAAACACATTTGACAATAGTAGATGATATGGTCTCTTTGTTGAATGGGCAGATGCGTACAGTAACAAGTTCTGGTGAGGCAGGAAGCAGTGCTACATTTTATATCCGTGGTTTAAATTCTATTAATATGTCGGCTCAGCCTTTGTTCGTGGTAGACGGTGTGGAATGGCAGATGCAGGATGCTGCTGCTTCTGCAATAGACGGCTATTATAACAATCCGCTGACATTGTTAGCCCCATCGGATATAGAAAAAGTTCAGATTTTAAAAAATGGATCTGCGATTTGGGGAGCTAAAGGAGCCAATGGTGTGGTATTGATTGAAACAAAGCGAGCTCGTGAGATGGCAACGAAAATTGATGCTAATATTTCTATGGGTTTCTCTACTCCGTTTAAATCGATGCCGATGATGGATGCAGGTTCTTACCGGCGTTATGCCACAGATATTATGAGGGGGATGGATAAAGAAGAGGTAGAATTGTTTCAGTTTATTGATGATAACCCTAATACATCTTATTATGCTGCTAATCATAATAACACAGATTGGTTAGATGAGATCAATAAGACTGCTTTTATGCAGAACTACGGTGTTTCGGTAAGTGGTGGAGATGATATAGCTCTTTATCGTTTCTCTTTGGGATTCGGACAAAATAATGGTAATATAGACGGTACAAGTTTTAATCGTTTGAACATCCGTTTCAATTCTGATATCAAGTTTACCGAACAATTTAAAATATTGATGGATATCGCTTATGCTCAAATCATGCGTAATGTTGGATATACAGGTTTGGACGAGACACGTTCTCCGTATTATTTAGCCATGATTAAATCTCCGCTTTATGCTCCTTATAACTTTAATCGTGACGGTTCGATGAGTGAACGGCTGAGTGATGTGGATGAATTAAATGTAGGTAATCCTTTGGTCTTAACGGGTGATAATCTTGCAAATGTGGACAAATATCGTTTTAATCTGAATATGCGTCCTACTTACCAGATAAATGACCGTTTGCTGCTTTCTGCCTTGTTTGGTTTTTCATGGGACAAAGGTAATGAAAATCTTTTTCTACCGGATAACGGTATGGCAGACGCTCCATTGTATACCGATCGTGGTGAAATCTATGCCACGGCTTTGAATGAAGTGCGTGATTTTATGGCTCGTGAATCCACATTGTCTTTGGCCTTTAAAATGAAAAGGTAACTGTTTAAAAATCAACGATTAATCACAAAAAGCTAGGGACAAAAACCCAACTTCTTAGGGACAAAAACCCAACTTCTTAGGGACAAAAACCCAACTTCTTAGGGACAAAAACCCAACTTTTACACCATCCATAGGGACAAAAACCCAACTTTTATTCATCTTCTTTTTCTTCTCCAATCATTCCGGGGAGTATTTCTACCTCTTTTAATAATACGGATAAACAATATTCTGCTTTATTTGAAATTTTATTCCAGTTATCTCTAACATATTCGCCTAGATAAAGCATCTTAGTTACTACTGCTTTATAGTTGTTTAAGGTAATCTGTGGAATAAACTGCTGCAAATGTTCGTCCTTCATTGCAAAGTGCAAAGAACAAAAATTCGTTATCATCTTCTTTTGTCCTTTTAATAGTTCTTCTTCCTTCTTTGATAATGCAGACTTAATAACTTTGAAATTAAGTTTATAAGGCTGTGTATCGCCTGAATTACGATAAACTTCTGCCATTTCAAACCAGCAATCAGCCTGTTCAAACAAATCTTCGTAAACAGGGCGTATTACACGTCTATATAAATCTTTAAACTCGGGGTATTTATCCTCTAGTTTTAAGAATTTCCGAAATCTATCCACATAAATAGAGAAACCACCTTTTTCTTTCCACGAACTAATCAGCATATACATTCTTATTGTATATCTACTTTGCGCTCTTAAGGCTATCTCTTTTATATAGCGTGTAAAGCCTCTATCAACATTAATGAAAACTTTAGCGACCTCTCTATCCATTTCTAAAGAAAAACCTCTTGAATAAGGAGTTTTAGGTATATTTGCCTTTGTAAATAAACCAGTAATAGACCAACTTTCCTCACCTGTTATGGGGTCTTTGACATCAAACTCTACAGGAATACTGATTAATTTACGAACCATACTTTTTACTTCCTTGTATTGGTCTGGACTAACGCCCAAATCCCGATATGCAATATCTACTCTTATACGGTCTGAATATTCTTGAAATAAGGATAATTGCTCGCATGGAATAGATGTACCATATTTATCTAGATGCTGAATACTTAATTCTATGACATTCTGTAATTTCTCTATAACAGCTATTAAGATTCTAATCTGTACTGTCTTAAAATCACCAGCCATTAATGTAACCACATTAGGTTGTTTCAGCCATGTGGGATTTTCTGGGAGTTCCACAGGAAGATTTGTACGAGGATGCCCTTTTCTAATTCTAACAATCTCACCGTCTATTTCTTCTTTTTCTTCTTTCACCGCACGTTTTCGGGCTTTTATTTCTCTATTTACCATCGCTTATTATTTTGACTGATTAATACACCAAAAAAAAGTAGAATAAAGAACATAAACATAAACTTGGCTATATAAAATAGCCCTATGAGAATCATTCTAAATATAGCAATGATAACTTCTAATAGATTTCTTATTATGTTCCTCCAGTTCATTTTCTCTGTTTTATAATTCCTGTCGCCAAAGCTCCGGCTGCACTATTGTATAACCAGCACTTTGCAAATATATTCTTTTAAATTCATCAGGCAACGCTCCTTCAAGGAATAACTTTTTATGCCTTGATGCAGTTCGGCGGTCATATGGACTATTTTTAGACCAACCTCTTTTAAGGATTAGTTCCTTAAAGCATTCATCTAATGTTTTTGCTTTATCTATCATAATCTTTTCGTAAAGAAATTATAGGGTTTTTCATCCCTTTATACATTTCACAAGGATTTCCTAATAGTTCGCACATAACAAAATGTATTATCTTCCCTTCATCCAATGGTGGATTTGATTTATTTGCTAATTCTACAACTAATGTATATTGATAACTATAATTCTCAATAACAATTTCTTTTTCATTAGAAACTTCATTATAAATCTTCCTGTACTTATGCCATAAAGATGTATTAAAAAGCTCTACAGTAAGGTAACTGTTTACCTGCTCTGTTGTATAGTCTTCTGGTAAACGTTCCCCTGTAAGTCTATAAATAGCCTCTATTTTTGCTTTTTTCCCTACAAACATTTTCTTTCCAATCATCTGACAAGAAGGGAGTTCATCCCTAGATATAAAAGGCTTCAAATCTGACATCTTACGATATACCTTATATTCAATAAACATTCTATCTATACTTTGATTATATGACATCCATTCCCTTTAACACAATTCGATAAAATTATAATCATTTATCCCAATCGTAATTATCGTAATCTATTTCTTTTCCCTTGGCATGGCATTCAGCAACATAATCAGCCCATTTCTTTTGCCTTGTTACGTTGAAGGGCATCGAGCGGAAATCTTCCCTCCATGGCAGGATGTAGGAGGCAAAGTCGTGCTTGTTGGTTATCGCCTGTACAGCGTCTCTGATTGCGTTGTATTCACGTCCTTCTTCCAGCAAAGGTTCGTCACCCAGTTTGGAGTATATGTTTGCCACTTCCCGAAGCATCTTTCCAAATTCTTTGTATGTGGCAAAATTCTTTTCTTTTTTATCCATAATCATTCTTTTTTGTTTTGAGTATTAATTTTTTTCGATGAAAGTATTGGTTGTATTCAACACCCCGGCTGAATCTCGACTTTTGCCATCTCTTATGAAGATTCCTTCTTCTTTCAACCGTTCATAATCAAATTCATTCATCATGATAATGACAATATTTTCATTTGTATATAGCTTACACTTCATAAATTGAGTACCTTCTATTTTTCCAATTACGTCAATTTGAATTTTTGTTGCCATTTCCATTATATTTTTAGTATTAAACAAAAAAATCACAATCATAGACATCTTCACCGGATGGGAACTTTACTCTAACGCAGTAGTTTCCACAAACAATGAATCTGTCAGATATAATGGTTCCGACCTCTCCTCTGTCACCTGATAGCCGGGCTTCATCTTATTAAGTTCCGACTTCATTTTATCAGAGGTAAAAACAGTAACATTGCAACCACATTGCTCATAATATATCAGTCCCATATCAAGTGAATTGGTGAATTGCTTAACCATTTCCTTTATTTCCTGTTTACTCAATACAGTATCAGTTTCAAACTGCTGCACCTTAACATCAGGAAACTTCTTTATAAAATCTTGCTTTGTCATACCATTATTATATCTATTATAATCTAATTTCTAAAATCACTTAAATAAATTTCAGGTAGTATTTCTCTATAATTCTCTGGACTTGTAACATAATGTATTGATTCTATTATATTAGCCTCACAAATGACATCATATACCCATGCTTTAAAATTTCCTTCCAAATCACTCTCATTATCATTGAATTTATTAAAATCATTTTTGGCTTCATCTGTTAGATATTTTAATACATTATGATAGGTAAATTCTTCCTGAAACATTATTACATGAGGTGAAATCCGCTCACCTATTCTTGGAAGATGCGGTAAATTCCAATTTGCTTTTACCCTCATTCTAAACAGAAAAGTATTAATTACAAATATTACTTTCATACACCATTTCTCATTTTATAATGCTTACAAGGTTTCTTTCTCGCTGTGATTCGCTTTTGAAGCATACGACAGTACATAGTGAAGTTCGTACAAATTTCATAATGCTTGCACTGGCTACAGTGCTTATCATCAACGACAGGGAAAACAGAGTTGATGAACTCCAACATGGTTTCAGATTCAAAATCTGATTCCATCTGGGATTTCAGGCAATCTTTCTTTGTCAAGCCTGATTCTTCTATTACCTGTTTAGCCAGTTCAGTTTCATTGTGTGAACAAACAAGAAACTGAACGGCAGACCATATTCCATTATTGAATTGCTTTCCCATCACTATTTTCTCTTACTTCATAATGCTTACAAGGTTTCTTTCTCGGTGTGATTCGCTTCCCTAACCAATGACATTGCATAGTACAATTATCATGCTGAATATAGTAATGCTTACACTTACTACAGTTATCTACACCATCTTCCTCAAAGGCATAATCAATAAAATCTAATGTTTTTTGACAGACTAAACCAAAATCTGATTCCAGTTCCAAACAGTTACTTTTAGTCAATCCGGCACAATGAATTAATTTCTTTGCATCATGCTTATTGTCAAATTGCAGAAGTACCCTAACAGAATACCAGATACCTCTGCAAATATCTTTTCTCATTTCAAATTTTCTTTTTTTCATATCATTATCTTAATTTTACTCCTTTACTAAGATTCCTAAGTTCTTTCTCGCTGCTTAATTATAAAGTCATTAGGAGTTATATATCCAACAGACTCCATACGGTCTATTATTTCATGCACATTCATTTCTGAACCGTTAAATTCAAGTATACAAAAAATACTCTTTTCCTGCTTAAAAGTACGATTTAACACAGAACTAGATAATCTGAAAATTTTCTTCTCTACTCCAATCATAAATTAATCCTTTCACATTTCTAATAATTGACTATCAATCTGTAGTTTTCTTCAATGCTTCAAAAGAAGACAAGTAATCATCAACAGCTTTATTTAACGCTGCATATTTATCTTTCCACGTTCTTATTTGCCGTTGTGTTTCAATATACCTATCATTCAAAGTTGCATAATTCTGAATAGCAAATCTAATAGCTTTAGCATCTGTTTTTTCACCAGATAATTTTTTTAGATTTTCTAACTCTGCACAGGCAGCATCGTCTAAGCGTAATGTAAACTCTTTTTTCATAAAAAAATGATTAATGAATTAATACTGAAAAATAGTCCTAACAGTTGGCTACGAAATGGATTTAAGAAGCAATGTTTCATAATTTTGTTTGCTGTTCTTTATACTGGCAGCCAGACCAGCTTTAAAGGT